>ERZ772889.2465-NODE-2465-length-14461-cov-5.657087_pt1 | contig 14461 bp, 13 predicted proteins | sample MGYA00512127_ERZ772889 | MGnify/ENA primary metagenome ERZ772889 (study PRJEB29015, sample SAMEA2737689) | human gut metagenome | biome: human gut; feature: human-associated habitat; material: faeces | place: China | collected 2012 ...
TCGCTCGGACGGTACGCGAACGCGCCGAGGGTAAGGGTGAAGCAGAGGGCGAGGGCGATAAATCTGTTTGTGTTCTTCATAAGACCTCCTAAAAAATAGGGCAGAGAGGTAAAGACCCCTCTGCCCAAGAGCCGACCTTACGCGGCGTGGAGCATGGACATGACGAAGCTGATGCCCTTACGCAGAGCAATGAAGCTGATCATGACCGGCACAATGGTGGGCAGAAGCCCAGTGATCTCATCGAGGACACCGGACAGCATGGAGCTGGTGACGATGCCGGAGAGAACGGTAGCGGCAGCGGCGACTTCCTGAAAGCAGCACTCCTTTCGTATAAAAATAGCTGAAGAACTCACAAGGGGCTTACCCCTCTGGTTGCGGGTGATGGAGTTGAACCATCGGCTATAGGTTCAGGGCCTATCGTGTTACCGTTACACCAACCCGCGGTATTTTAAAAGAACATCCGAAAGAAACGGTAAACCAGCCAGCAGAGAATGACCACCGTAAAGAAGATCAGGAGGCCCTGCACATTTCCGAGTACTTCCAGAACTTCGGCCTGCCGCTGGATGATTGCGCTGACCTGCGGCGTATAGTCAATTACTTCTTCCATGGAATTACCCCCTATACAGAATTTGAGAAGTATGATAATCTGAACCAATGAGAGGAGTTGAGGGAATTGCAGAGCTATGGACAGCCGGTAAAAGCTGAAGCCAATGTAACGGAGCATAAATATCAGAGTAAAGACCTGTTTACCCAAAGGGAAAGAGCTGCATTCACTCAAATCCGAAAAGTTGCAGAACGCTTTGGCTATACGGTCTTTACGAAGGTCCGACTATTCGACCTAATAGAACCGAGCAGCTTTACCGATAAGCCAAAGGTCGCGCAATACAAAATTCAAGCAAAGCACGTTGACTTTGTACTATGCGACGATCAGCTAAGGGCGAAGTTTGTAATAGAGCTTGACGACTCGACACATGACCGACCTGACCGCATAGAACGAGATCGGTTTGTAGATAGTGTACTTACTTCGGCTGGATACAAAGTGCTTCATACGAGAACCGTTGATGAAATAGAAATCCTACTCTTTATCGGAATCATCTAAAACCTAATCCACTATGTAACACAGTTTTGCTGCAGCGCCAGCGCGCCGGCGTCAAAAACTGTGTTACGCTTTTTACCCATGGGTAGCTTTACCAACATGGGGATTACATGCGTTGTTAATAAAGACGTCTACATTCAAAGATGTAATACGGTTGTGGCGAATAGTACCATCTGCATCGACAAAAAAGTTTTTCATACTCCAACGCTGAATTTCTTGAAAAAAAGGATAATCAACCACAACATCTTGTCCAATTAAAGAAACAAAATCTTCATGTTTCATAGTGAACTCCTAAACAGTCTTTCGACCTTTTGACACAGCACGTCAAATTTGTGCTGCTTGATAAGCCGCTCGTATTTCGGATTCGGAGCAACTTCCCGCTCCTGGATCATGCGCTCGAACTCATAGAGGCCGTACATCTGGATGCAGGCATCAATGGCATTGCCGGCCTGATTGACCACATAGCGCTTACAACGTTCCTCGTTGTACTCCATGCCGGGCGCAGTGTAAATGCTGATCCGCTCGGCGTCCTCGACGAGGTTATACCAATAGTCCTTCATCGGCCAGCGCCACTTGTTGCTGTCGGTGTCCGGCTCGACGTAGCGGAGGTAGTTGAGCAGCACACCGGCGAAGGCTTCACCGATCGGCAGCGGAATCATGCTGAACTGGATCGCACGATCATCGCGCATCTGAATCTCGACACGGTTCCAATGCTCACCCTGCTTGCCACGTTCGGCAGCCTTATCGTAGATACGGACGAGCACCTTGCTTTGCGGGCTTCCGATTTGGATGCTTGTACCCTTGGAGCTGACGATGCACTCCCAATAGTCGGACTTGCTGACGTACATTCCGCATTGTGTATCCCGTGAGACTTCACCGATATCCAGTATGCCGGAATGGTCATCATAGGCCACATCCAGACGAGTGATCTTCAAGCCGAAGGAGCGAATGAAGTCAAAGAGCTTTCGCCACTTCTTCATGGCGTCAGTTTCCAGCGTGGAGAGCGTTTCAAACGCGCGGCAGCCTTGACCGGACATTTCACACCAGACGCCCATATCGGGACGGCCGTTATAGTGAATGGAGATGCAGGAGAAGTATTTACGATCCTGATAGCCCTTTGCGCCTTTGGTGTTCGTCCACGGCACATGGGAGAGACCGAGCGCATCTATGATCTGCTCAGGTGTATGTATTTTTGAGGTAAACGACAACCAGTCGTATAGAACGATATTATCCGCTTTGCTATCCATAAAGAGAGCCCCCATGCCTCTTTTGTAGGTAGTGCCCCCCTGTTAGCGGGGGGGGCACGCCGGAGGGAGCTACCCTCCGGCGCTTTCTCGGGATCTGAAACTTACAGGGAGATGGACTCCAACGAGACGACTTCGCCAGTGGAAACAGCCATTGCGACACGCTTCTTTTCGTCAAAGAAGAGATTGCAGACCTCCATCGGATTGATGTTCTTCCATACGGCATCCGAAGCACATTTGAGTTTCTGCGCCTTCAGGCCGCAGGCGGTGTAAGTATCCGACTTATAGGAGCTGACCGGCGAGAGAACGAAAAGCTGATAGTAGGGACGCTGGACGTTGACTTTTTTGCCGTTGGCGTCCTCTTCCTCGGTATCCATTAGACCCTGTGCCCAACCTACCACGAGGTATTCATTTTCCTTGAAGCTGTATTCGCTCATATAGAGCCTCTCTTTCTGCGCATATAGCGCTGCACAAAATCAGTCCGGACAGAGCAGCCACGAGGGTGCCGTCCGGACTGTCCAATTTCATTGTAGAATCTGCCAAAATGAAAAAAATCCGGAAAATTGGCAATTAGTTCTTGACAAATGCAAAACCGCTGGTATAATAACAAATGTTCGTCAAGCGAACATAGCGGGATTGTGTAATGGTAGCACAGCGGACTCTGACTCCGTATGTGAGGGTTCGAATCCTTCTCCCGCTGCCAAAGAAGGTCCCGAAGTCATAAGGCTTCGGGACCTTTATTTCGTATGAAGAAAGCATGGCCGCCGGTAAACCGATGGTCATGCTTTTTCTATTAGCTTGCAGCCCGCGGAATCGCTTGTAAAAGCAGGCCGGCCGCCCTCACATCCAGATGGAAAAAATGCGCAGGATGGGTTCAAACATCTGCCGCAGCAGGCCGCGGCGCGCCCACTCCTCGGGCGTGACGGCATGGCTTTTATCCAGAATGCCGTCCATATCCTCCAGCAAGCTCTCGATGGCGCTCGCGCCGTAGAGCATGACGCCGCACTCGTAGTGCAGCTCAAAGCTGCGGTAGTCGAAGTTGACTGAGCCGACAAAGGCCGTCTCGCGGTCGACCATGATGCTTTTGGCGTGCAGAAAGCCGGGTGTATAGCGGTACACCTTTACATGGTGCTCAAGCAGTTCCCCGATGTAGGAGTCCGCCACCGCGTCGGCGTACCAGTGGTCCGGCGTACCGGGCAGCATCAGCCGGACGTCCACCCCGCCGTCGCCGGCGATGCACAGCGCGCGCATGATATTCTCGTCCGGGATAAAATACGGCGTCGTGATATAAAGGAAGCGGCGCGCGCTGCCGATGAGCTGCAAAAAGGTATCCTCGGCGGGGTTGTCGGGATTGTTCTGCGGACCGTCGAGAAACGGCTGGCAGAAGCCGTCCGTTGCCGGCGAGGTGTGAGGACGGTAGTAGTCCCGCTCCTCGTGCAGCTCGCCGCCGAGAAAGCTCCACATATTGAGAAACGCCGCGGTCAGGCCCCAAACGCCCTCGCCCTCCAGGCGGATGCCGCTGTCCTTCCAGTAGCCGAAGCGGTCGATGAGGTTCGCGTACTCGTCGGCGATGTTCACGCCGCCGGTGTAGGCGGTCTCGCCGTCGATGACCGTGATCTTGCGGTGGTCGCGGTAATTGAAATAGAGGCGGTTGACATACTCGTGCACGGGGTTGAAGACGATGACCTCCACGCCCGCGTCGCGCAGCGTCTGCAGGCTCTCCGCGCTGAAACGCTTGATGTTGCCGAAGTCGTCGAAGATGATCTTGACCTCCACGCCGCTGCGGGCGCGCTCGCACAGGGCCGCGCTCATGCGGTCCCAGAGCTTTCCCTCGGCGAGGATGAAATACTCCATGAAGATGAAGCGCTCCGCCGCTTTGATGCGACCGAGAATATCCTCCAGCAGCAGCGCCCCCTCGGGAAGATAGACCATCTTCGTGTTCTGATAGAGGTAAAAGCCGCGGCTGCTCAGATATTGAGATACACGCGACCAGCCGGGCAGCGCGCGCTGCAGACGGTCCGCGTTGAGTGCGCTGCGGTTTCGCAGACTCTCCGGCTCCTCCGGCGGGAGCTTCGGCACCGTCTGACGCTGTAAGCGCTTGCGCTGCGTGTCGCCGCCCCAGAGAAGGTAGAGGATCAGGCCGACCACCGGCACAAAGAGGATGGGAATGATCCACGCCACACGGTAGGAAAGGTCGCCCGGCTTATTGTAGATATACAAAGCCGTGATCAGGGCGATGCCCTCCAGCGCGCCGTAGATGAGCGCAAAGTGATCCTTGAGGTAGCGCGTTGTGAGCACAACGAACAGGACCTGCACCGCCAGCAGCACAGCTGCCAGCGCAATGCGCAGCGCCGCGGCGATGCGCCGCTCTCCCTTTTGCTGGAAACCGCGTGGCCTTCTCATGCGTCCTCCCCTTCCCTCTCGTCGGTCTCTTTAATGGCTGCCGTTCTTCGTCAGCAGCTCCTGCTTGATGTCATAGAGCTTTTGGCTCAGGTCCACATAGTAGCGGTGGGGGTTGTCGAAGCGCTTGACCTCGTCCCAGAGCGTATCGACCTGCGCGGCGCAGTAGGCGCGGATCTCCTCGAGCGAGGGCTGCTTGTAAACCAGCTCGCCGTTTTTGAAGATCGGCACGAGCAGCTCGCGCGCCTCGAAGTGATAGACCTCCTTGCGCTTCCAGGTCGCCTCGGGGTCGAAGATGGTCATTTTGTCGCTGTCGTCCACCGTTTCGTCGTAAACGCACAGATAGTCGGCGATGGCCTTGCCCGTGTCGCGGCCGTAGAAGCGGTAGAGCTTCTTGAAATGCGGTGTGGTGATCTTTCCGACGTTCTCGCTGATCTTGATCTTGGGGACTACATTGCCGTCCTTATCCTCTACGGCGACGAGCTTGTAGACACAGCCGAACACCGGCTCGCTGCGCGCGGTGATGAGCCGCTCGCCGACGCCGAACGAATCGATCTTCGCGTCCTGCATCCACATATCGCGGATGATGTACTCGTCGAGCGAGTTGGAAACGGTGATGGTCGCCGTCTCCCAGCCGGCCTTGTCGAGCATTTCACGCGCCTTGCGGGAAAGGTAGGCGATGTCGCCGCTGTCGAGGCGGATGCCGCACTTGGTGATGCCCTTCGGGCGCAGCACCTCGTCAAAGGCGCGGATGGCGTTCGGGATGCCGGAGTGGAGCGTGTCGTAGGTGTCCACCAGCATGATGGCGTTGCCGGGATAAAGCTCGCAGTAGGTCTTGAAGGCGTCGTACTCGGTGTCGAACATCTGCACCCAGGCGTGGGCCATCGTGCCGAGCGCGGGCGTGCCGTAGAGCTGGTCGGAGATGGTGCAGGCAGTGCCGCAGCAGCCAGCGATATAGGCAGCACGAGCGCCGTCGATGGCGGCGGCGGAGCCCTGCGCGCGGCGGGAACCGAACTCCATCACGGCGTGGCCCTTGGCGGCGCGGACGATGCGGTTGGCCTTGGTGGCGATCAAGCTCTGATGGTTCACGGTCAAAAGCGCGAACGTTTCAAGCAGCTGCGCCTCGATCGCGGGCGCGCGCACGACGACCATCGGCTCTTTCGGGAAGACGGGCGTGCCCTCGGGCACGGCGTAAATGTCGCCGCTGAAGTGGAAGTTTGCAAGATAGTCGAGGAATTCCTCGCAGAAGATACCTCTCCCGCGCAGGTAGTCGATGTCCTGCTGGTCGAAGTGCAGATCCTCGATATAGTCGATCAGCTGGTCGAGGCCGGCGGCAATGGCGTACCCGCCTCCGTCCGGCACCGAGCGGAAATAAACGTCGAAATAGGTAATGCGATCCTGGAACCCTGCTTTCAAGTAACCATTGCCCATAGTCAACTCGTAGAAGTCGCAGAGCATGGTCATATTGAGCTTCTGATCGGTTTTCATAGTCACCTCATAGTGTCACGGCGCGGACTGTGCCGCGCCTTGTAATAGGTGCATTATATCTTGCATACCAAAATAAAGCAAGGCTTTCCGCCCTTTTTCCGCTTTTTACTTGACTTTATCCATTGCGTCCCCTATGATAAAGGGACTTTCTAAAGAAACGGAGCATCACAATGGGTGTTATTTTAGGCATTGACATCGGCGGTTCGAGCACGAAGATCGTCGGTCTTGCCCCCGATCTTTCCGTCATCGACATGCTGCGCGTCAAGGCTGACGATCCGCTCACCTCGCTCTACGGCGCGATGGGCAATTTCCTTTCCACACATCATCTCCAGCTCTCCGACATCCGCCACATCGCGCTCACGGGCGTAGGCTCTTCGTATGTCGAGGGCGATATCTACGGCGTGAAGACCATCAAGGTCGAAGAATTCCCCTCTGTCGGCGTGGGCGGCCTCGCCCTCTCGGGCAAGGAGCACGCGGTCGTCGTCAGTATGGGCACGGGCACGTCGTTTCTCTGGGCCAACAAGGGCGGAGATATCCGTCACCTCATCGGCAGCGGCGTGGGCGGCGGCACGCTCGCGGGCCTCAGCTCGCTCACAACAGGCGTGCACCAGTACGCGCTGATCCGCAAGCTCTGCCAGGACGGCGACCTCAGCCACATCGACCTGACGATGGCCGACCTCTCGCGCGATCAGGTGGGCGATCTGCCGCCCGAGGCCACGGCGGCGAACTTTGCCAAGGTCGCCGACGACGCGACGCCGTCGGACAAGATGCTTGGCATCGTCAACCTGGTGCTCCAGTCCATCGGCACAATGTCGGTGCTCGCGTGCAAGTGCTGCGGCACGGACACGGTCGTCCTCACAGGCGCGCTGACGATGCTGCCGCCGGCAAGGGAGACGTTCGAGCTGTTCAAACAGCTCTACCATGTCAATTTTATTATTCCCGAAAACGCGACGTTTGCTACCGCCATCGGCGCGGCGCTGTACAGCGTGAGAGAAAATTGACGCAAAGCATTTAAAAAAGTGCCTGCCGAATGGCAGGCACTTTTTATTTTCAAACGCTTGTTCCATTTCGTATTTTATGCTACACTGTTCATGAAACGAGGTGAACGCGATGGACCGCATCATTCTGCACTGCGACTGCAACTGCTTTTACGCCTCCTGCGAGCTTTTGAGCCATCCCGACCTGCGCCAGCTTCCCGTCGCGGTCTGCGGCGATCCAACGGAGCGCCACGGCATCATCCTGGCAAAAAATGAACCAGCAAAGCGCTGCGGCGTCAAAACGGCGGAGACCATCTGGAAGGCCAAGCAGAAGTGTCCCGGCCTCATCCTGCTGCCGCCGCACCACCGCCTCTACGCCGAATACTCGAAAAAAATCAATGCCGTCTACGGCGAGTACACTGACTTAGTCGAGCCGTTCGGCATCGACGAGAGCTGGCTGGATGTGACAAATTCCCTCCACCTCTTCGGCGGGGACGCCAGAGCGCTCGCCGACACGCTGCGAGGCCGCATCAAGCGCGAATTTGGACTGACGATCTCGGTCGGCGTGTCATTCAACAAGGTGTTCGCCAAGCTCGGCAGCGACTATAAAAAGCCCGACGCCACGACCGTCATCGCACGCGACAACTGGCGCGACATCGTCTTCCCCCTCCCCGTCGGTGATCTTTTGTTCGTCGGCCGCAGCGCACAGGAGCTGCTCGGCCGCTACGGCGTGCGCACGATCGGCGAACTCTCAAAATGCAGCGAGGAAATGCTCGAAACCCTGATGGGCAAAATGGGCTCGCAGCTCTACCGCTATGCCAACGGCCTCGACGACTCCCCCGTCCGCGGAGCGGCGGACCGCGGGCCGATCAAATCCGTTGGCAATTCGACGACGTTCCGCCGCGACCTGACGCGCTGGGATGAGGTGCAAAGCGGCATCTCGCTGCTTTCTGACAGTGTGGCGATGCGCCTGCGGCGCTACGGGCTCTACTGCGGTGGCGTACAGGTCGGCATTAAAAACAGCCGCTTTCAGGTCTTTTCGCGCCAGACGACGCTCGACCACAGCACGCACCTGATGCGCGAGATCAACGATACCGCGCTCCGCCTTGCAAAGGACTTGTGGAAAGCACCCGACCCTATCCGGCTCCTCTCCGTCACGGCACTGCATCTGACCGAAGAAGCGCAATCCTACCGCCAGCTCGACCTGCTCGGCACGGACGACACACAGCAGGAAAAGCAGGAAGCCGTCGAATCCGCAATGGACGCCCTGCGCAAAAAATTCGGCCGCGGCGTCATCTCCTACGGTACCGCCGAAGACACCATCAGCGGCGAAAAAATCGAACGGGATTAAATGCGCCGAAGGCTTTCGCGCCCGCAGGCGCGAAATGATCTTAATCGTAAATTCCGACGACATATGCGTCGGAATTTACTCTTCTCACTCCGCGCGTGTCGCAGCCGCCCTGCGGGCGGCAAGGCACGAAGCGGAGTGCAATTTTATCGGAGAGACGGCTTCGCCATCTCTCCGATAATCTCAAAAGCGGGGATTCTCTTTGAGAGAATCCCCGCTTTTGAAACGTCAGTTGATGAGCCACTCCGGCCTTGACCGCTTCTTGATGCCCGACACAACCCCCATCGCAGCGAACAGCGTCACGATCGACGAGCCGCCGTAGCTGAAAAACGGCAGCGTCAGCCCGATGACAGGCATGAGAAAAAGGCACATACCGATGTTCGCGATCGTCTGGAAGATGAGCATGCCCGCCATGCCGACGCACACAAGGCTTTCCATGCGGCTCGGCGCTTCGCGCGCGACAATGAGGCAGCGGACGATGATGGCAAGCAGCAGCACGATGATGAGAAGGCACCCGATAAAACCCAATTCCTCGCCGCAGACGCAGAAGATGAAGTCTGTCTGCCGCTCTGGAAGACTCGACCGGTACAACGACTGCGTCTGCGTGCCGTTGAAGAGGCCCTGCCCCGTCAGCTTGCCCGAGCCGAGAGCGAGCATTCCGCGCGTCTGCTGCCAGCCCTTGCCCTCGGGCTGGTAGCTGTGGTCCAGAATGACCTTGATGCGGTCGTACCAGTCGCCGCGCAGGAGATTGAAATTCCACGCAGCAAGGAATCCGCCCACCGCGCCGCCAAGGCCGAGGAAGATCCAACGCAGCGCAAAGCCGCCCGCAAACGCCATGCACACAAAGACGAACAGATACACAAGGCCGCTGCCCGCATCCTTGGAGATCACATAGTAAAAAGCGAACATGAACGCCACATGCGCCGTGGGCTGGATGACGTTAGAAAAGCGCGTGAGATCTTTTTTCTCCTGCAGCAGCGCAAGCTGGCGCGCCAAGAGGATAATGAACGTGATCTTCACGATCTCGGCAGGCTGGACGGTGATGGGAAAATTCTTCAGAACGGCTATGCCGAGCCTTTCGCCGATGTCGTTCACGCCGAGCCATGCGCGGTTGCCGTTTCGCGTCAGGCCAAAGGGCGTGCGCAGCAGCAGAATGAAGCCGAAGTTGAACGCCAGCAGCCACTTCCATTTTTTTACGACCTCCGACACGTCGATGCTGGAGAGCAGGAAGTAGAGCAGCACGCCCAGCAGCAAGCCAAATCCCTGAATGGCAACATATTTAAAGGTATTGCGGAAATGCGTGGCGCTCGCGATGAGCACCATGCCGTAGAGCGTGGAAACGGTGCACAGCGACAGCAGCACCATATCCGACTGCCGCACCACGTCACTTAAAAAATCGCGGAATCTGTTCACAGCCTCACGCTCCCTTCGCACAAAGTTTTCGATGTATTTTAGCACAATTTTACCCGTCTGTAAACGCACATTTCTCCCTCTTTCCGCAGAAAAGGAATTGTAAAGGCCGGCGCGCTGTGCTATACTATTTGGTAATATGGGTGAAAATGGGGTCAAGGAGGCGAAACCATGCAATTTCTGTCGCACAGCACGCAGGAGACCGAGGCGATCGGCGAAGAGCTTGCCCAAAAGCTCCGCGGCGGCGATGTGCTCGCCTTCACGGGCTCGCTCGGCATGGGAAAGACCGCCTTCACGCGCGGTCTTGCGCGCGGCCTTGGCTGCCGCGGACGCGTCACGAGCCCGACGTTCACCATCGTCAACGAGTACGAGGGCAGAACGCCGCTCTTCCATTTTGATATGTACCGCCTCGGCTCGTCGGACGAGCTGTTCGACATCGGCTGGGACGATTATCTCGCCCGCGGCGGCGTCTGTGCCGTCGAGTGGAGCGAGCGCGTCTCCGACGCGCTGCCGGAGGACACGATCTTTGTCGACATCGCGCGCACAGACGAGCACGAAGACTGGCGCACCATCACGGTCACAGGAGGCAGATTCGCATGAAAATTCTCGCTCTGGAAACATCGGCGAAGAGCGTTTCCTGCGCCGTCGTCGAAGACGGCGCGCCGCTCGCCTCCGCCTATCAGTGCACGGGGCTGACGCACAGCCGGACGCTTCTGCCGATGGTGGATGCGATGCTCAAAAACGCCGATCTGACGCTCGATGATATCAATGCCATCGCCATCGCGGCGGGGCCGGGCTCGTTCACGGGCCTTCGCATCGGCATTGCGGCGGTCAAGGGCCTTGCCTGGGCCGCAGACAAGCCGTGCCTCGGCGTTTCGACGCTCGAGGCCATGGCGCAGAATGCCGCGCACATCGACGGGCTTATCGTCGGCGCGATGGACGCGCGCCGCTCGCAGGTCTATAACGCCGTTTTCGAGGCAAAGGGCGGCGAACTCACGCGCCTGACGCCGGACCGCGCGATCTCGCTCGAAGAGCTCTGCGCGCAGCTTCAAGGCAAGCAGCAGCCCATCACCGTCCTCGGCGACGGCGGCGTGCTGTGCTATCGTTATTTAGAAGAGCACGGCGTCAAGTGCTCGCTCGCGCCCAGTATGCTCCTTTATCAGAGCGCCGTGGGCGTCGGCCTTGCGGCCGAGCGCGCCTATGCGCGCGGCGAGGCCGTGAGCGCGCAGGAGCTTCTCCCCGTTTATCTGCGCCCCGCGCAGGCAGAGCGCCTGAGAAGCTCCAAATTGAACCAGTAAGCAAAAACACATTAAAATATATTTTTTCGGAGGTCAAAGCAATGGAAGCCAAATTCAACGAGAAAGTACACATCATGAACCACCCCCTCGTCGCTCACAAGCTCACCATCATGCGCGATGAAAACACCAGCGTCAAGGATTTCCGCGAGCTCGTGTCCGAGATCGGTATGCTCATCACCTACGAGGCCACGCGCGACCTCCCGCTGACCACCAAGCACATCAAGACCCCCATCTGCGAGATGGACGCCCCCACGCTCGCAGGCAAGAAGTTCGTTGTCGTCCCCATCCTGCGCGCCGGTCTCGGCCTGGTCGACGGCGTGCTGCGCATGGTGCCCTCCGCCCGTGTGGGCCACATCGGCATGTACCGCGATGAAGAGACGCTCGAGCCCCACCCCTACTTCTGCAAGATGCCCAAGGACGTGGCCGAGCGCGACGTGATGATCGTCGACCCGATGCTCGCCACCGGCGGCTCTGCCTGCGAAGCCATCGGCGAGATGGTCAAGCGCGCACATCACACTCATGGTGCTCGTCGCCGCTCCCGAAGGCATCAAGGCCGTTCAGGAGAAGTACCCCGACGTCAACATCTACGCCGGCGCACTCGATGATCATCTCAACGAGCACGGCTACATCGTCCCCGGCCTCGGCGACGCGGGCGACCGCATTTTCGGCACGAAGTAACTGCAATGAAACCGACTTACGTCGCTTTCATTGAGAAAGATTCGCGTCGCTCTGTGCCTCATTGTCTGCACAAGCAGACAATTCGACACTCGCTTTGCGCAAAGAGTAATTCCTGACGCACATGTCGTCAGGAATTACGATTTTAATTGTTTTCCGCCTGCGGGCGGAAAATGGTACGAAGAATCTTCACAATTTTGTCATTGCATTATTGTGTTCCATTCGTTATAATGATTGGGCATTTTCAATAGCACTTTTGCAAATCTGCAAAACCCAATAATTGAGAGGACTGAACAAACAAATGAGTGCATCCAGAGAAAAGAAGAGCCGCCAGGAGAGTCTGGCAGGCGGTTATGTCGATCCCCGGACGAAGCGTGAAAAGGACGAGCAGGCGAAGGATCGCCGCAGCAATGCCCTGTATATCGCCATCGCCGTCATCTTCGTGATCGTCGGTATCGTCGTCACGGTCGCCAACTCCAAGGTGATCGAACGCAACGCCGACGCCGTGACCATCGGCAACGAGACCTACACGGCCGCTGATGTGAGCTATTTCTACAACACCATTTACAGCAGCTTTGTCTCCAAGAACTCCTATTACCTGAGCGCTTACGGTTTGGACACCAGCAAGTCGCTCAAGGAGCAGGACTGCCCCGTGACCGATGGCGGCACCTGGTACGATTATTTCCGCGATCAGGCGCTCGAGAGCCTCAAGTCTTACGCCCTGCTCGCGCAGAAGGCTGAGGCTGAAGGCTTTGACGGCAGCGAGGAAGTGGAGCAGTCCGTACAGGATACGTTTGCCGATCTGGACGCTGCCGCCGCTTCCGCCGGTTACACCCGCGCGCAGTACATCAAGGCCGTGTGCGGCCCGCTGGTCAACGAGAAGGTCTTCGAGCGCAACGTGCGTCTTGAAGCCCTCGCTCAGGCCTATTCCGCCGATCATGTGAACTCCCTCGAGTACAGCGACGACGAGATCCAGGCCGCCTACGACGCCGACCCCAAGAGCTTCCAGAGCGCCGACATCGAGTACATCCTCTTCAGCTCCGGCGCGGGCGATGACGCAACGGATGAAGAAAAGGCCGAGCTTCTTGAGCAGGCCAAGCAGAAGGCCGAGACCGCTCTCTCCCGCTACGCGCAGGGCGAGGCGTTCGACGCCATCGGCGAGGATATGGAAGGCTCCTATGCGCATGTCGCCTATGCCGCGAACGGCTCTTCCGACATGCTGACCTGGGCGTTTGACGATGCCCGTCAGGAGGGCGACACCACCATCGCCGCCTATGGCGAGAAGGGTTATTACGCTGTGCTCTTCCACTCCCGCAGCCGCAACGACTATCACACGGTTTCCGTGCGTCATATCCTTGTTGACAGCGAGGAGAAGGCCAACGAGCTCCTGCAGCAGTACAACGACGGCGAGAAGACCGAGGACGCCTTCGCCGCGCTGGCCGTCGCCAACTCCACCGACCCCGGCAGCGCCAGCAACGGCGGCCTGTACTCCAACATCTACAAGGGTGAGATGGTCCCCTCTTTCGAGGACTGGTGCTTCGATCCCGCGCGCCAGAGCGGCGACACGGGCATCGTCGAGTCCAGCAACGGCTATCACGTGATGTACTTCGTCGAGACCAATCCCCAGCCCTACTGGTACTACAAGGCTGACCTTGATCTCAAGAACGACGCTTACGACGAGTGGTACGCCGGTATCACCGACGGCGTTGAGACCGAGCAGCTTGACGGCATGAAGTACGTCGGGTAAATCTCCCTACTTACGACAAAATAAGCTGCCGGTTTCTGACCGGCAGCTTATTTCTTTTTGATTCTGACTTTTGAGGCGACACTATGGACAATCAGTTTTTACGCACGCAGATGCTGCTCGGCGGCGACGCGATGAATCAGCTACACCGCAGCCATGTGGCCGTGTTCGGCCTTGGCGGCGTGGGCAGCTACGCGGTCGAGGCGCTGGTGCGCTCAGGCGTCGGCGAGCTGACACTCATCGACGATGACACTGTCAGCCCCACGAATTTGAACCGTCAGCTCGAGGCACTGCACTCCACCGTTGGCCAAAATAAGACCGACGCGCTCGCCGCGCGCTGCCGCGACATCAACCCCGATGTCAGACTGCACCTCATCTGTGCGCGCTACGACGCCGCGCACCGCGAGGACTTCTTCACCGCGCGCTATGACTACATCCTCGACGCGATCGACACGGTGTCGAGCAAGCTCGACCTCATCCAGACGGCGCAGGCTCGAGGCATCCCCATCCTCTCCGCCATGGGCACGGGGAACAAGCTCGACGCCTCGCAGCTGTGTATCACGGACATCTCCAAAACGCGCAACTGCTCGCTCGCGCGCGTGATGCGCAAGGAACTGCGCGAGCGCGGCGTCAAGCACCTGCGCGTGATCTACTCCCCCGAGCTTCCCGCCAAGCCCGAGGCGCTGGAAGCGCCCCCGCCGGGCCGCCGCAGCGTACCGGCAAGCCTCGTCTGGGTCCCCGGCTGCGCGGGACTGATGATGGCGTGTGACGTCATCCTGAC
>ERZ772889.2472-NODE-2472-length-14432-cov-4.520762_pt1 | contig 14432 bp, 15 predicted proteins | sample MGYA00512127_ERZ772889 | MGnify/ENA primary metagenome ERZ772889 (study PRJEB29015, sample SAMEA2737689) | human gut metagenome | biome: human gut; feature: human-associated habitat; material: faeces | place: China | collected 2012 ...
AAACCGGATATCGTAATGCCCGGAGGGGATTTATTGAATAGTAATTCAAAAATGCAAGTGCTTGGTTTGAATAATGGATGTCTTGCATATGTCTTTGGTTCTGGAACAAGCTACGCCGCTCCTTTGGCTGCCAATATAGCAGCCAAGATAGTGCGAATATATCCAGGGTTAAGAATGCAGACAGTAAAAGCTTTGATTATTAATAGTGCAAACGAGTTGGATAATAGATATTTGCTTCCTTTGATTGATACACTTAAAGCTAAAGATAATCCAGATTATCCATCTGTTGATAAGAAAGAAAAGACAAAACTTTCCTTAAAGTATAGTTCTGATTTGTTAGGTCATTATTTGTCCGGCTATGGGAAGCCTGATATCAAGAAATGTTTGTATTCTGATGATAAAAGGGTGACTTTCATAGTTGAAGGAATGATACAATTTGATAGTTACAAGGTTATCAATCTAAACATACCGGTTTATTTGTATGATCATCCTAATAAACAAAAAGCATTGATTATTAATGCTACGTTATGTTATCGATTCGATCCTATATTTGGTAACTCGATGTCGTATCTTCCAATTCATATAAGTTTTAATATGGGAAACAGTATGAATCATAATGATGTGAAAGCAAATGCTGAAGAATATTCTAGAATGCGTGCGAAAGATGACAATGATAGAATGGCTATCAAATCTAAAATGTCATCTTGGTCAGATGATTTTTTTCCGGCAAATACCAAGCTGTTTTCTAATGTACAGAAAATGAGGATGAGTCTGGTAGCAGAAAACCTGCGACATATAGATGGACAGATGGCTATTATTTTTAGATGTACTGGTCGTGATACTGCAACACTGTCTTCTCAATTGAATGTTGCTCACCCTTTTTCTTTTGTATTTACTATTGAAGAAGTACCTTCGGAAGAGTTAGCGGAAGAGAGTCTTTATGATGAAATATCCTTGGATAATTCGGTTGAAAGCATAGCAAATCTGGAAACAGAACTTACTTTAAATGCAGAAGGTTGAGGATTCCTCAACCTTCTTTTATTTCATTTGATATTAATTTCTTCCATATTTGCGTTTGGATGATATTATCTGTATGTCCATCCAAAATTGTACGTTTTATTGCATTCAATAAAGTTCGTTTTATTACATAGTACGAAATATTATGGCAGTCTTCAATAATAGAATCTTTTAATTCGGAATTATCAAAAGTAAATCGGCCATTGATAGTGCGGTCTATTAAACTTCTTACCTGATCAATCTGGGGAAAATCCAATTTTAGAGATAAGTCAAAACGTCTTATTAAAGCATCATCAATCATTTGTAGTTGATTCGTGGCTGCTATGATAATAGAATTTTGACTCATAAAGTCGAAAAGTTGTAAGATGGTATTTACGACTCTTTTCATTTCACCATGATCCTGGTCATAATCTCTGATCTTCCCCAGGCTATCAAACTCGTCCAATAGAATAATAGCCTTTTCGTGGCAGGCTTTTTTAAATATTCTAGTTAGATTTTTACTGGTTTCACCTAATTTGGAAGAAACTACTGCACCTAGATTTACAATAATGAGTGGTTGCTGCAATTCTCCAGCCAAGACATAAGCAGCTAATGTTTTTCCACAACCAGAAGGACCATGCAGGATAATTTTATTGGAGACAGGAATGCTCATGTCATGTAAAGATTCTGCTGCTTTACGTTCTTTAATAAAATATTCAAACTCTTCTTTGACGTCCGGAGTGCAGATTAAATCTTTCATTTTGAAAGATGACATAACAATTTGCAAAATAATATTGTCAGAATTTGAATCTATATCTTGATTGGTGTAGATTTCCTTCAATTTCCCAATTTCTTCCTTTCTTGTAGAATCCTTGATAATAGATTGGAGTTGGGCTGCAAATTTGGCTCTATTATTTTTTTGGGAGTAGTCCACAAAATCGTATAAGGCTTCACGCAAATGATTTTGGTCATTTGCTAAAGCTAAACGTGCAATTTCTTTTATATAGTCAAACTGACTCATTATACAGTATTTATTTGGCAAAGTAACCATTTTTTTTAGAGTTTCCCAAGGGAATAACAAAGAATTTATATAAAGTGTTTTTAAAAGCTTGATTTTAATTTAGGATACTTTTAAAAATTGCAATGATGAATCGTATCTATATTATAAAATGGTTTTTGCTATCATTTTCCGGTGGTTATGAGACATCTGCTGACATTTGCTGCCACCTGATGAAATGTTTGTATCATGGTCTTTTGTCCCCTCCTATATTTGGGTTCGAATTCAATTTTATGTCTCACCTTAAACGATTCTACAATGAGAAAGAGAATCCTTTTTTCAGTGCTTTTCGCGTTTTTCGCAGCCGGCTCTTTTGCGCAGGGGCAGGGGCTTGCGGGCATTAACGAAGCCACGAGCATGATGACCTCGTATTTTGATCCGGCAACGAAATTGTGTTATGCTATCGGGGCCGTTCTGGGACTGGTGGGCGGAATCAAGACTTACAGCAAGTTCAGTAGCGGAGACCCCGACACCAGCAAGACGGCTGCCAGCTGGTTTTTCGCGTGTATCTTTCTGATTGTTGCTGCCACGATCCTACGTTCCTTCTTCCTTTAAAGTATGGAATACCCGATTAACAAAGGTGCCGGCAATCCGATAGAGTTCAAGGGTGCGCCCGTAGAGGTTCTTTGGCAAATACGTCAATAGCAAGACGTTAGGCGAGTGTTCGATAGCCTATCATCAATCGGCTTATCTGAAAGGGAAACCGGACAGGGAGTGTAGCATGCCGATAAACTGATAAGTCATATAACTACCAATATGCGACTGAATCAGGAGATGAAACGATAGATATGAGGATAAAGTCTGGATTGATTGAACGATAGTCCAAGCGGTATAACTCGGAACTGTGGCGGAAGGTAGTTATTAACGCCATACTGTAACACTTTTAGTTCCTCCTTTGAGAATTGGAAGCAGAACAGGTTACAGCGCGACTGCAATAAGCAGTAAAGGACGAAAGTCGTATCCGACAATCTATCAAAGCTATGTTGCCATAGAGCTAAACGGGGATTACCTAAACCGGAATGCCGAAAGGCTATGAAGTTTAGCTTCTGAATATCCGGCACGGTAACGGAGCTTCCGTAGTAGTCCGAGCGAGGGAAAGCCTCGTACATGGCGAAGGGAAGCAGTTAACATCTTTAATACAATTAACGGAAAATGTGAGAGACATGAGAAGTCCAGAAAAAGTATTAAACAGTCTTTCAGAGCATAGCAAATGTTCGGATTATAGATTTGAACGGCTCTACAGGGTTCTTTACAATGCAGACATGTTTCTGCTGGCTTACAATAATATACAGAGTAAGCCCGGAAATATGACGGCAGGTTCCGACGGTAATACAATCGACGGAATGAGCCTTAAACGTATTGAAAAATTGATTGGTGCGCTTAAAAACGAATCGTACCAACCAAATCCGGCGAGAAGAACGTATATCCCAAAGAAGAACGGGAAACTACGTCCTCTCGGAATACCATCTTTCGATGATAAATTAGTGCAAGAGGTAATTAGAATGATGTTAGAAGCAATGTACGAAGAATATTTTGAAAATACGTCTCACGGCTTTAGACCCAGACGAAGTTGCCATACTGCGTTAATACAAGTACAGAAGAACTTCACTGCAACCAAATGGTTTGTCGAAGGCGATATTGAGGGATTTTTCGATAACATCAACCATGATGTACTTATTGGAATCCTCAAAGAACGTATCGCTGATGAACGTTTTATTCGGTTGATTAGAAAGTTCTTAAAAGCTGGATATATCGAAGATTGGGTCTTTCATAAAACGTACAGCGGAACACCACAAGGAGGTATTATTAGTCCGATTCTGGCTAATATATACTTGGATAAACTGGATAAGTATATGAAAGAATATGCCGAAAAGTTTGATAAAGGCATAAAACGGAAAATGAACCCAGAGTACAAAAGATATTCCGGAAAAATTTGGTGGCTTGGCACAAAGCTAAAGAAAACCGAGAATGAAGTTACTCGGAAAGAACTGATTACAGCGATAAGATGTATTCAGAAAAAAAGATTGATACCCTCTGTCGATGAGATGGACGAGAATTACAAAAGGATTAAGTATGTGAGATATGCGGATGATTTTATTATCGGTGTCATTGGGAGTAAAGCAGACAGCGAAACAATCAAAGAGGATATTAAAAACTTCCTCTATGATAAGCTGAAACTTACCCTTTCAGAGGAAAAAACTTTGATAACACATGGTAATAAACATGCTAAATTCCTCGGATATGAAATCTATGTTCGGAAGTTCTCTGATATGACCAAAAGAGGTGAGAAATCTGGAAATCTGATTAAAGTGTATGGTAAAAAGGTAGTATTAGAAATGCCAATGGAAGCTATGAAGAAAAAACTTCTCTATTACGAAGTGATGAGAATTCATCAATTTGAAAATAAAGAGAAATGGAAACCGATTAGCAGGTCAAAGGTGCTTCATAATGACGACCTTGAGATATTGGATGCTTACAATGCAGAAATAGGAGGTTTTACAAACTACTATTCTATTGCTAATAACAGTTCACATCTTAACTCTTTCAAATATATCATGCAATACAGTATGTATAAGACTTTTGCAAAAAAGTACCGTATATCTGTTCGCAGAATCATAGCCAAATACCGCTATAACAAGGATTTTGCAGTATTCTATGAAAATAAGAAAGGGGAAAGGAAAATGAGAGTTTTCTTCAACGGTAGCTTTAAGCGTAAAACCACCGCAACAGTATCAAATTGTGATAATCTGGCAAACACAATTTACAATACAGCTTATACCAGTCTTGCGGAACGGTTGAAAGCGAGTAAATGTGAATTATGCGGTTCAGAAGGGAATATTGAAATCCATCATGTCAAAAAACTCAAAGACCTGAAAGGCAAAAAGCCTTGGGAAATCCAAATGATTGGACGTCGGAGGAAGACATTGGCTGTCTGTATCCCTTGCCATAAAAAGATACATCATGGTGGATAGACTGAATATGTTAATGGAGAGCCGTATACATGGAGACGTGTACGTACGGTTCGGAGGCGAGTTCTTGGAAACCTACCGTAGTAATACGACAAGGCGCCGGGTACTTAGCCTACGTTTGAAATCACAGTACCTGTTTATTTTCGCGGGCGGACTTGTCGCGGTGCTGCTTGTGGTGGTCATCCTTTATATAGCCGGTGTGAACCAGTGGATATGCGTTCCTTTCGGACTCCTGTCCGGTTCGCTGCTGGTCTGGCTGACCTTCCGCCTGAATGCCCGGTATGGTGAACACGGCCTTATGAAGCTGCTGTCGGGGAAACGCCATCCTCGTTATCTGATCCACCGCAGGAGATTATTCCGATTACTGACCAAAAGAAGAAAGAAATGAGAAATGTATTGAAAGCTGAAACGCTTGAACGTAAGTTCCCCCTGCTGTCTGTGGAGAACGGCTGCATTGTCAGCAAGGATGCCGACCTGACCGTGGCCTTTGAGGTGGAACTTCCCGAACTGTTTACTATGACTGCGGCTGAATACGAGGCTGTCCACTCTTCCTGGGTAAAAGCTGTCAAAGTGCTGCCGGATTTTTCGGTTGTCTGCAAGCAGGACTGGTTCACGAAGGAGACCTATCGTCCTGATTTCCGGGACGGTGAACAGAGCTTCCTGTCGAAAAGCTATGAGCGCCATTTCAACGAGCGCCCGTACCTGAACCACAAATGCTACCTGTATCTGACGAAGACCACGCGTGAGCGCAGCCGGCAGAGGAGTGACTTTAACAGCCTCTGCCGCGGTTCCCTTCTGCCCAAGGAGATGGTTGACAAGGACACGGCGGCCCGGTTTCTGGAAGCTGTGGAACAGTTCGAGCGTATCATGAACGATTCCGGCCATGTCAGCCTGCGCAGGCTGGAGGCGGACGAGATTACCGGCACTGAGGGACGTCCCGGACTGGTGGAGAAATATTTCTCCCTGTCGCTGGAGGATGAAACCGCCGTGCTTCAGGACATCTGTCTTAACCCCGGTGGCATGCGTGTGGGTGACAAGCGGCTGTGTGTGCATACCCTTTCTGATACGGAGGACCTTCCCGTCAGGGTGTCCACTGATATGCGTTATGAACGTATGTCCACCGACCGCAGTGACTGCCGCCTCTCGTTCGCCGCTCCCGTCGGCCTGTTGCTTCCCTGTAACCATATCTATTCGCAGTATGTGTTTATAGACGATGCGCAGGAGATTCTCCGGGAGATGGAAAAAACTTCCCGCAACATGCTCTCCCTCTCGAAGTACAGCCGGAGCAATGCGGTAAACCGGGAGTGGACGGAGATGTATCTGGATGAAGCCCATACGAAGGGCGTATTGCCCGTCCGCTGCCACTGCAACGTGACGGCGTGGGCTGAAGACAGGGAGGAACTCAGACGTGTGAAGAACGATACCGGCAGCCAGCTTGCCATGATGGAATGCACGCCGAGGCACAATACGGTGGATGCCCCGGTGCTCTACTGGGCTGGCATTCCCGGCAATGCGGGTGATTTTCCGGCAGAGGAGTCGTTCTACACTTTTCTGGAACAGGCCGTCTGTCTCTTTACGGCTGAAACCAATTACCGGAGTTCTCCCAGCCCGTTCGGCATCCGTATGGCTGATCGCCGGAACGGTATCCCCCTGCATGTTGACATCAGCGACCTGCCGATGAAACGCGGTATCATCACGAACCGCAACAAGTTTGTTCTCGGTCCCAGCGGTAGCGGCAAATCCTTTTTTACCAACCACCTGGTCAGACAATATTATGAACAGGGCACGCATATCCTGCTGGTGGATACGGGCAACAGCTACCAGGGACTGTGCCGTATGATCCATGACCGTACGCACGGTGAGGACGGTATCTATATAACGTATGAGGAGGATAATCCGATAGCTTTTAATCCTTTTTATACGGATTCCGGACAGTTTGACGTTGAAAAACGTGAGAGTATCAAGACGCTGATCCTGACTTTGTGGAAACGGGAGGACGAAGCCCCGAAACGTTCGGAGGAGGTGGCCCTGTCGGGTGCGGTGAATGCCTATATCCGCCGGATTACGGATGACAGGGCGTCCAGGCCGGATTTTAACGGCTTCTATGAGTTTGTCCGTGATGACTACCGCCGTATGATCGAGCAAAAGAAGGTGCGTGAAAAGGACTTCGATATTGACGGCTTTCTGAATGTGCTGGAACCGTTTTACAGGGGCGGGGACTATGACTTCCTGCTGAACTCCGACAAGGAACTGGACCTGACGAACAAACGGTTCATAGTCTTTGAACTGGACAACATCTCCTCCAACAAGGTCCTGCTTCCGGTGGTTACGCTTATTATCATGGAAACCTTTATTTCCAAGATGAGAAGGCTCAGGGGAATCCGCAAGATGATATTGCTGGAAGAAGCCTGGAAGGCATTGATGTCCCCCAATATGGCTACCTATATCCAGTACTTGTTCAAAACCGTCAGAAAGTATTTTGGTGAGGCCGTGGTAGTGACGCAGGAGGTGGACGACATCATCTCCTCGGATATTGTCAAGGAGGCGATCATCAACAACTCGGACTGCAAGATACTGCTTGACCAGCGTAAATATATGAACAAGTTCGAACATATCCAGAAACTTCTGGGACTGACGGAGAAGGAGAGGGGGCAGATCCTTTCCATCAATCGTGCGAACCGTCCCGGACCTTTCTACCGTGAAGTCTGGATCGGGCTGGGCGGAACACACTCCGCCGTTTATGCGACGGAGGTCAGCGCGGAGGAGTATACGGTGTACACGACCGAGGAATCCGAGAAGCTGGAACTCCATGAACTGACGCGGGAACTGGGCGGCAATCTGGAGCTCGCCGTCCGGCGGCTGGCTGAGAGGAAAAGAGAGGAACAAAAACAAGTATCAACCCCTAAATGAACGAAGTTATGAGAAACAGACAATTGGTGAGGCTGGCGGTATGCCTGGTCGGCATGGCCGCCATGGTATTGCAAAGTTGTATGGAAGCAAACGGAACGGACTGTGACAGACTCTGCGGTTCGTGGAGCAGCGTGGAGGGCAAACCTGACGTGCTGGTTTATAAGGAAGGCGAAGCCTATAAGGTGACGGTCTTTTCCCGCAGCGGAAAGACACGTGTTCTGAAACCGCGGACTTATCTGCTGGTCGAGGAGAATGGCAACCTTTTCATCAACACCGGATACCGCATTGATGTGTCCTATAATGAAGCGACCGACGTGCTGACTTTTTCCCCCCACGGTGATTATGTACGTAGTGAAAACAGACGATGAGAACGGGAAGCATATGGAAAAAGGCAAGCCTTGTCTGTACGGCGCTTCTACTGGCAACCGTACAGTCAAGTGCGCAGTGGGTGGTTACCGATCCCGGAAACCTGGCCCAGGGTATCATCAACATGTCGGACAATATTGCGCATACCTCCAAAACGGCAACGAACACCGCGCAAAGCTTTTTCGAAACGGTCAAGATCTATGAGCAGTCCAAAAAATATTATGATGCTCTTAAATCCGTGAACAACCTGGTGAGGGACGCACGTAAGGTGCGTGAGATCATCCTGATGGTGGGTGATGTGTCGGATATCTACGTCACCGGCTTCGGCAGGATGATGAAGGATGAGAATTTCTCGGCAAGGGAACTGGACGCTATCGCTTCCGGTTATACGAAACTTCTGGAGGAGAGCAACGGCGTATTGCAGGATCTGAAGCAGGTAATCGATGTCAGTACCCTCTCCATGACGGACAAGGACCGCATGGACGTGGTGGATGAGTGTTACCGTGACATGCGCCGTTACCGGAACCTTGTCAGTTATTATACGAACAGGAATATCGCCGTGAGCTACCTGCGTGCCAGGAAGAGGAACGACATGGACCGCGTAATGAGGCTCTATGGTGATGAAACCTCCAGATACTGGTAGCTATGGTACTGTTGTCGATAGATTTTGCCAGCCTCCATACGATACTGGAGAGTCTGTACAATGAGATGATGCCTCTTTGCGAGGACATGCTGGGCGTGGCGAAGGGCGTTGCGGGACTGGGTGCCCTGTTTTATGTCGCCCTCCGCGTCTGGCAGTCGATGGCCCGTGCCGAGCCGGTGGACGTCTATCCGCTGCTTCGCCCTTTTGCGCTGGGTATCTGTATCCTGCTGTTTCCGACATTGGTGCTGGGAACGATGAACAGTATTTTAAGTCCCATTGTGCAGGGGACCCACAGGATGCTGGAAGGGCAGACACTGGACATGCAGCAGTACAGGGCGCAGAAAGACCGGCTGGAGAGGGAGGCCATGATGCGCAATCCCGAAACCGCCTATCTGGTCAGCGACGAGGAGTTTGACCGCCAGCTGGACGAGCTCGGCTGGTCTCCGGGAGACGCCGCCACCCGTCTGGGAATGTATATGGAAGTGGGCATGTATAATCTGGAGAAGAGTATCCGTGACGCTTTCCGCAGCCTGCTGGAACTGCTCTTTGCAGCCGCTTCGTTGCTGATAGATACGGTAAGGACCTTTTTTCTGGTGGTACTTTCCGTGCTGGGTCCGATAGCCTTCTCCATTTCGGTGTGGGACGGCTTGCAGTCCACGCTCGGGCAGTGGTTCACAAGATATATATCGGTCTACCTGTGGCTTCCTGTCAGCGACCTGTTCAGTTGCATGCTTGCCAAGATACAGGTGCTCATGCTTCAGAACGATATTGCCGAACTGCAGGGAAATCCCGATTATTCACTGGACAATTCGAACTGCGTGTACATCATTTTCATGTTGATCGGGATTGTCGGTTATTTTACCGTTCCGACCGTTTCCGGCTGGATTGTCCAGGCGGGAGGTGGCGGCAACTATTCCCGCAATCTGAACCGTACGGCGACTAAAGCCGGTGGTTTCACTGCCGGTGCCGGCGGTGCGGCACTGGGTAATATCGGAGGGCGTATACGTGGAAAATAAACAATCAAAAACGATTCACAGATGGAATTCAAGTCATTGACCAATATTGAAAGCAGCTTCAGGCGGATACGCCTGATGCTGGCAACCTTTGTATGCTGCTGCACGCTCATTACCGGTTATTCGTTGTGGAGCTCCTACAGCTTTGCCGAGAAGCAGCGTGAAAAGATCTATGTGCTGGACGGCGGCAAGTCGCTGATGCTTGCGCTCTCGCAGGACCTTTCGCAGAACCGTCCGGCGGAAGCCAGGGAGCACGTGAGGCGGTTCCATGAACTCTTCTTCAGCCTTTCGCCGCAGAAGGACGCCATCGAGCACAATATCCACCGGGCTCTGCTGCTGGCCGACAAGAGCGCCTACCATTATTATGTGGACCTTGCCGAGAAAGGGTATTACAACCGCCTGATTTCGGGTAACATCAACCAGGTTGTCCAGGTGGACAGCGTGGCCTGCGACTTCAACAGTTATCCCTATAAGGCGAGGACGTATGCCCGGCAGATGATCATCCGTGAGAGCAATGTGACGGAACGCAGCCTGGTGACGGAGTGCCGGCTTCAGAATGCTGTCAGGTCGGATGACAATCCGAACGGGTTCATTATCGAGCATTTTACCATTATGGAAAACAAGGATTTAAGGAGTGCCGACCGATGAGAAGAAGAAAATACCCGTGGAAACAGGCGGACATCCTGATATACCGATACTGCCGCAGACTGACGACAGGGCAGCGGTTGGCTGTCATCGCCGTTGCATTTGCCCTGTTTATGGCAGGTTGCCTGTATATGATCCTCTCTTCCCTTTCCGGTTTCGGAGAACCGGGCGGGGGATTGCAAATTGAGCATATCCGCCCTTTGGATATAAAGCCGGAGAAAGATACAACCATTCACTTTAAAGACTATTATGATTATGGACATTCAGAAAATCAGGACACTGTTAGGCTTGTCTGCTGACAGACCTTTGAGTCCGGAGGAAAAACGCAGGCGTACCAGGTATATTGTCTATCCCGCCATGTGCCTGCTCTTTGCAGGTTCGTTATGGCTGATTTATTCGCCGTCTGAGAAGGAAAGGGCGGCGGAGGAGAAAGAGAAGGGATTCAATACGGATATTCCCTCCCCCGGACAGCAAAGGATGGACGGCAACAAGGTGGACGCTTATGAGCGTGAAGAATTGGAGAAAAAGGATAAGTACCGTAAAAATGCATTTCAGGAGATGGCCTCGCTGTTCGGCAGTTCCGGTAAGGATACGGTGCACCTGCCTGAAGGCATGGCGGAATTACCGGTGGAAGAGGCGGATACCCCCTCTACAGGTTCCCATAATACTGTCCGTTCTTCTGCCGGTGCCTACCGTAACATGAACCGTACGCTGGATAATTTTTATACCCGTGCGGAGAACTCCGAAAGGAATGAACTGCTCCGACGCATCGAAGAGCTGGAGCATGAACGGCAGAATGAAAAGCCGTCGCAGGAGACTACGATGGAAGAGAAAATGGCGCTGATGGAGAAATCCTATGAACTGGCTGCCCGCTACAACGGGAAACAGGCGGCGACGACTTCTCCGGCAATGGATAAAAGGCAACTGACGGCTGTCAAACCGGTAAAACAGGTCCGGCACCAGGTGGTGTCTTCCCTGTCACAACCCGCGAGTAACGGGGAATCAGGGAACGGATTTGCGGGGGAAAGGAATGTAGGGTTCAATACTCCTGTGGGGAAAGTGCTGACTTCTGACAGGAATACCATTCCTGCCTGCGTACACGGTACACAGACTGTTTCGGACGGTCAGGCGCTGCGTATCCGCCTGCTGGAACCGATGGTGGTCGATGACCGGTTTATTCCCAAGGGGACGATCCTGACCGGCGGAGTCCGTATGGAAGGTGAACGGCTTGATATCCTTGTTCAGGCGGTTGAATATAAAGGTACGGTTATTCCTGTAGAACTGGAGGTTTACGATGCGGACGGCCAGCGGGGAATACCGGTTCCCAACTCGATGGAGTATGATGCGGCACGTGAGATAGCGGCGAATATGGGAACCTCCATGAACGGCAGTATCAATATCTCTACGGATGCCGGGGCGCAGATCGCTTCGGACCTGGGAAAAGGAGTGATACAGGGCGTGTCGGGATATGTCGCTAAAAAGATGCGGACGGTGAAGGTCACTCTGAAAGCAGGGCACAGGCTGTTGCTTCATTCTCCCGAACAGTGAGACACAAAAGCAGTAAAAGAAAATCAATCATTAACCAACCAATCAAGATGCAATCGGATATGAAAAAGATTCTGATGATGTTTTTTGCCCTGATGACGGGTGTGACGGCTGCCAGTGCGCAGTTGAGTAGCGGGGATTTTTTTGAGGGGCTGAGCCGCAAGATCGGCTTTAGCCGGATGATAGCCCCGCACGGGCTGGAAATCACTTATGATAAAACGGTACATGTCATATTTCCTTCCCCGATCAAGTATGTGGACTTGGGGTCCACCAATCTGATAGCCGGAAAGGCGGATGCGGCGGAGAACGTGATCCGTGTGAAAGCTGCTAAAAAGCATTTCCGGGATGAGACGAACATGAGCGTGATCACTGAAGATGGAAATTTTTACACGTTCAATGTCAGGTATGCGGATGAACCGCTCCTGCTGAACGTGGAGATGTGCGATTTCATCCATGACGGTGAAACGGTGAACCGTCCGAACAATGCCATGGAAATCTATTTGCAGGAACTGGGCAATGAGTCCCCGCGTCTGGTACGCCTGATTATGAAGTCCGTGCACAGGCAGGACAAAAGACGGGTCAGACATATCGGCTGTAAACGTTTCGGGGTCCAGTTCCTGCTTAGGGGGCTTTATACCCATAATGACCTGCTGTACTTTCATACACAGCTAAGGAATGAGACGAATGTCCCGTTTGATGTGGATTTCGTGACCTTCAAGATTGTCGACAAAAAGATCGTGAAACGTACCGCCATGCAGGAACAGATGATCTATCCCTTGCGTGCCTGCAACTATGTGACCCGTGTGGATGGAAAGGCCTCGGAACGTACGGTGTTCGCGTTACCCAAATTTACGATACCGGAGGACAAGAAACTGGTGGTGGAGATGTATGAGAAACAGGGAGGCCGCCACCAGATGTTTGAGGTGGATAATGAGGACCTTGTGCGTGCTGAACCCGTCAACGAATTGAAGGTACGATGAGAATGACTGGAAAATTTGTGTTGTTGCTTGCAGCTATGCTTGCCCTGTTTCTGGGGCAGGCGCAGGCCCAACGCTGCCTGCCGGGTATGAAAGGTGTGCAGCTAATGGCGGATATGGTTGACGGTTTTTATTGCGGGAAGGAACGTAATGATACGGGATTCGCCTTCGGACTTGCCGTTTCTACCTATGTCAAGGGAGGAAATAAATGGGTATCGGGTATTGAAATCATGCGGCGGTATTATCCTTACCGTAATACACGTATCCCTTTGAAACAGTATACTGCGGAAGGCGGCTACTACTACAATTTCTTTTCCGACCCGGGGAAAAATGTATTTCTGAATATTGGTGCTTCGGGATTGATGGGGTATGAAACTGTAAACGGTGGAAAGGGACTGCTCTTTGACGGTGCCGTCCTGAAAAAACACGAATCGTTCATTTATGGCGGTGCAGTGACACTGGAAGCGGAAACTTATCTTTCAGACAAGGTCGTCCTGTTACTGCGTCTTCGTGAACGTGTTCTTTGGGGGAGTGCAGCAAAGCATTTCCATACCCAGTACGGCTTGGGAATTAAATACATTTTATAATGACTAAATCCATACGAAAAATGAAAAAGATACTTGATCAGATAATGATATTGTGCTGTATGGCAGCCTCCTTGTTTTGTTTTGGCTCTTGTAGTGATGACCTGGATATTCAGCAGGAATATCCGTTCACGGTAGAGGCGATGCCCGTAGCGGACAAGATAGTCAGTGGCCAGACGGTGGAAATCCGTCTGGAAATTACCGAGGAAGGTAATTTTTCCGGAACGCTTTATACTCTCCGCTATTTCCAGCCTGACGGGAACGGGATCTTGAAGATGGAAGACGGTACAGTCTTGAAACCCAATGACCGCTATCTGCTGGGTGAAAAGAAATTCCGGTTGTATTATACTTCAAAAAGTACGAATGAGGCACAAACGATTGAGAAGATTCGCTCTTATGTCAAGAATCATATTCCGGTTGCCTGTCATGCAGTTGGCTCCGGTAGTCGTCAGCACTGGTTCGTTGCATATGAACTGACTGGTGAAAGTGGCGGCACTTGGGCAACTGCAGGCATTAAGGTCCTTGATCCGTACAATCGCAATTCTGGCTCTACGGAGGGCCGTCGGGTCACTATTCTTGAAGCTATGCAGACTAGCCATGTGACGCTGGGCGTAGATCGTATCCGTATTCCTAACTAAAGCCTAAATACAAATAGGTAGAAAACTCCCCGCTTGTAGGTGGAACACCTAACAAGCGGGGAGTTTTTGCGTAGAAATATTTAGAGAAG
>ERZ772889.2477-NODE-2477-length-14400-cov-19.708470_pt1 | contig 14400 bp, 12 predicted proteins | sample MGYA00512127_ERZ772889 | MGnify/ENA primary metagenome ERZ772889 (study PRJEB29015, sample SAMEA2737689) | human gut metagenome | biome: human gut; feature: human-associated habitat; material: faeces | place: China | collected 2012 ...
AGCGCCACCTTGCCAAGGTGGAGGTAGCGAGTTCGAGCCTCGTCGGCCGCTCCAACAGGAGTGGAAATTCACTCCTAAATATGGTGACGTGGCCAAGTGGTAAGGCAAGGGTCTGCAAAACCCTCATCCACCAGTTCAAATCTGGTCGTCACCTCCAAAAGATTCCCGGAAGCTTCGGCTTCCGGGATTTTTTATTTTGCACTGTCCCCTGCCGGGGGAGCTTCCTCCCGTGAAAATGCAATGCCGGAGCGTCCGCAGACGCTCCGGCATTGCTATAATAAAAGTAACGCTACCTCAGAACCGCAGCCGCATCTGATACCACACCACCCCGCCGTGGGTGGAAGCGGAAACGCCCTCGTTCACAAAGCCAAACTTTGCGTAATAGTGCAAAAGCTTCTCCTTGCAGGTCAGCACCAGCCCCTTGCGCCCCTGTGCGTGGGCATCTGCAATGGCTCTTTGCAGCAGCAGCCCGGCATAGCCCCGGCAGCGGCAGCGCGGGAGGGTGTTCACCCCAAAGATCATCTGCCATGCGCCATTTTCATCATGCAGGGCGGCATCCGCGTACATCTCATCGGTCAGGTCGGGCATATCGATACAAAAGCCGTCCACAAAGGCCACCAGCTCCCCCTGCTCAAACAGCAGCCAGAAATGCTCCGCATAGTGTGCCAGCCGTCCGGCAAATTCTTCCGCTGTGGCAGCCTCCGCTGCCGGAAAACAGGCCGCCTCCACGGCGGCAATGGCCTGTAAATCGTCCATAGTTGCGTTGCGTATCTCCACAGTATCTCTCCTCCCTTTTTGTAATGTCAGTATACCACAGCTGCCGCACAAGGGCAAAATATTTGCATCTGTTCCCCGTCCGTGTTACAATGGCTATACTACGCTTGGAAGGGAGTTGAAACGCCATGCCCACCGAAAACCGCACTACCTTAACGCCGGACACCCCGGTGCGCTACCTGAAAGGGGTGGGGCCCAAGACCGCAGAGCGGTTCGAAAAACTGGGCATCGTGACGTTGGCAGACCTGCTGTGCCACTACCCCCGACGGTACATCGACTTTTCCAAGCCCTACTCCATTGCGGAGGCCCCTGCCGACACTGAATGCGTGGTAAAGGCCGAGGTGTTTGCAAAGCCCGGCGGGCGCATTCTGCCGGGCGGGCGGCGGATGGAGCGCATCACCGCCGGGGACGATGTAGCCAGTCTGGAGATCACATGGTTCAACAACCCCTACGCCACCCAGAAATTGCAGCTGGGGCAGGAATACTATTTTCAGGGCATCGTGACCGGCGGGATGCTGCGCCGCCAGATGGTCAACCCGCAGGTGCGCACCGCCGAGCAGATCAAGGCTTCTCCCTTTGAAGCGGTCTACCCCCAGACCGAGGGCCTGACCAGCAATGCCATCGCCAAGTGCGTGCGGCAGCTGCTGCCCCATGCAGAGCTGCTACCCGACCCTCTTCCGCCGGAAATGCTGGCAAAATACCGTCTGCTCTCCAAGGCAGATGCCGTGCGGGCCATCCACTGCCCTGCCACCGAAGAGCAGGCCTATGCAGCCCGGCGGCGGCTGATCTATGAAGAACTTCTGGTTTTGCAGCTGGGCATTGGCCGGATGAAAAACCGGGGTGCCGCTGCCACCGGTGCGCCCATGCAGCTTGCCGACCCGTCCCTGTTCTGGGCCAGCCTGCCCTTTTCCCCCACCGGAGCCCAGCGCCGGGCCGTGAGCGAGATTCTGGCCGACATGGCGGGCGAGACTTCCATGAACCGCCTTTTGCAGGGCGATGTGGGCAGCGGCAAAACGCTGGTGGCGGCTGCCGCCATCTGGGCCTGCATCCGGGCGGGGTATCAGGCCGCGCTGCTGGCCCCGACAGAAATTCTGGCCACCCAGCACGCCGAAGGCCTGAACCGGATGCTTGCCCCCTTCGGGATGCGGGTGGCCCTGCTGACCGGCGGCATGAAGGCCGCTGCACGCCGCACCACCCTTGCCGCCATCCGGAACGACGAAGCCGACCTTGTGGTGGGCACCCACGCCATCCTCAGCGAAGGCGTAGAATTTGCCCGGCTGGGTCTTGCCGTGATCGACGAGCAGCACCGCTTTGGGGTACGGCAGCGCGGAATGCTGGCCGAAAAGGCCGCGAATCCGCACCTGCTGGTGATGAGCGCAACGCCCATTCCCCGCACGCTGGGCCTGCTCATCTACGGCGATTTGGACATCTCCATTCTGGACGAGCTGCCGCCGGGCCGCACACCGGTCAAGACCCGCTGCATCACCGGCAAAAAGCGGCACGACCTCTACCATTTTCTCGATCAGGAGATCGGGCGCGGGCGGCAGGTGTATCTGGTCTGCCCCGCCATCGAGGACACACCGGATGGCGGGCTGAACGCCGTTAAGAGCTACTACGAGGGCATTGCCAAAGCCCTGCTGCCGGAGCGCCGGGTAGGCCTGATGCACGGCAAGCTCAAACCCAAGGAGAAAGCTGCCGTGATGGAGGACTTCAAAGCCGGACGGCTGGACGCACTGGTGTCCACCACCGTCATTGAGGTGGGTGTGGATGTGCCCAATGCCAGCGTAATGGTGATTGAAAACGCAGAGCGCTACGGTCTGAGCGCCCTGCATCAGCTGCGCGGCCGCGTGGGACGCGGTGCAGCGGAGAGCTGGTGCTTTCTTGTCAGCGACAACCAAAGCGAAAACGTACAAAAGCGGCTGAAATTTTTGTGCAGCACCACGGACGGCTTTGCGGTGGCGCAGTACGATCTGGAGACCCGCGGCCCCGGCGACTTTTTCGGCAGCCGCCAGCACGGCCTGCCCACCCTGCAGATCGCCGACCTGATGAACGACACCCGCACCCTGCACGCTGCGCAGGCGGAAGCCGTTGCCATGCTGGCCGACGACCCGCTGCTGGAAGCGCCGGAGCACGCACTGCTGGAACAGCAGGTGCAGCAGATGTTCGAGAAAGCCGGAGCCATGAACTGATCCGGAGATTTTTTGCGCACAAGCAACAGCAAATGCAAAAGCCGCTGCACGGCTGGTGCAGCGGCCCCTGTTATCGAACGGAACGCTTTGCGTGCCGTTCGCCCATGCTTATCACATCGCAGAACACGCAGCGGCTTTTGGTGGAAAGCTGGGTATCCTTATGGTAGCAGCCAAAAAACCACTTGTCGTAGGTCAGCTTCAACAAAATTTTATCCAGAAAGCTGTGCAGCTGGTTGGTCTCGCCGCTGGCAAGGGCGGTAAAATCCAAAAATCTGCTTGGCGCATCGTGGGTCAGCACATAATCCACTTTGTAATCGCACGCTGCAAGGTTCTCCTCACAAAAGGCGTATTCCTCCTCCGAAGGCATTTCTTCCCTCCACCAGTTCACACCGGGTTCCCGATCCTCCACATCCTGGCTTTCCGCACCGCCAAAGCACAGGTATTTTTTATTCTCCAATTCCAGCACACTGCCGCGGCACACATGGTACACATTGCCACCCAGTGCCTGCACCTTCCCGCCAAAGCGTTCCTCGGTGGGATACTGCTTTAAAAGGTCGTAGTTTTCGTGGCTGCCGTCCAGAAACAGCAGGGTATACGGGCGCTTGCGCAGCCAATCCAGCTTTTTCTGTTCCTCCTTGCTGCCGTCCCACACAAAGCCAAAGTCGCCCAGTACCACCACGGTATCCCGTTTGCCCAGCCAGCGCAGCTTGCCGTGCTTGAAGCGGTCGATGTCGCCGTGGGTGTCCCCTGTCAGATATACCATTCCTGTCCTCCCTGACCGGATGTGAAATCGGCACAATAAGCCTTGTCACACCCCGCCAAACCTGTTATTATAAAGAATACAGCCTTCCGCTGTGATCTCGTTCTTACCCGGCGCACGGCGCTTGTGCCGTGCTGCCTGTTGTTTTATATTATCGCTTTTTAAAGGAATTGTCCACATGAAACGTATTTTTGCGCTGGTTTTGTCGTTCGCTGTCCTGTTCAGCTGCCTTGTGCTGCCCGCCGGGGCTATGTTCGACCCCACCCCGGTCTATCAGGTGCAGGCACAGAGTGCCTATATCGTCAACACCGATACCAATATCATTGTCTATGATAAGGACAGCACAAAGCAGGTATCCGCCGGTGGTCTGACAAAGTACATGACCATTGCCCTGCTGCTGACCAACTATGCCGACCATCTGGACGACACCTTCCAGATGCCCTTTGCCATCTCGGATTACGTTTATAACACCAACAACGCCGATATGCGCTCCAACGAGACCTTTACCTACCGCGAAGCCATGTACGCCATGCTGACCCGCAACGCCAACGAAGCCGCCATGGGCCTTGCTTATGCCCTTTCCGGCGGCGACCTCGCGGGCTGGGTGAGCCAGATGAACACCCTGTCCCAGCGCATCGGCACCACCGGCAGCACCTGGACGGATGCCTGCGGCATTGACAGCGGCAACGTGACCTGTGCCGTGGATATGTACCTGATCCTGCGCTATCTGATGAGCTTTGATGCCTTTGTGGAGGTTTCCGGTGCGCCCAGCTTTACCATGCCCGCCAAAGAAAAACACCGTTCTTCGTCTGTTCTGGTCAGCCAGAACGCCGCGCTGAGCAAATCCAGCGGCGGCAAATACTACCGCAGCGCCATGCAGGGCGGCATGTGCGATGTGACCGCATTCAAAAGCGACAGTGGCAATCAGAGCTATGTTTCATGGGCCAATAAGGATGGTGCCACCTATATTTTCTGCGTGATGCAAAGCCCGGACACCTGCGACGATTTCGGCTACGCCAACCGTCGCCCGGCCCTGTGCGAGACCGTGAAGCTGATGGACTGGGTGTTCGACAGCTTTTCCATTCAGGCCGCACTGGACACCGACCTTACGCTGGCCGAGATCCCGGTGAAGTATTCCTCCGATACCAGCTCCCTGCAGCTGTATCCCGCCGACAGCATGATGACCCTGCTGCCTTCCACCGGCGACGGCAGCGTGACCCAGAAATATTTTCACCTGCCGGATGCGGTCAGTGCGCCCATCCAGCAGGGCGATGTGGTGGGCACCGTGGAACTGAAGCTGGCCGGTGAGACCATCGGCGTGGTGGACCTGATCGCCGGGCAGGACGTCAGCCTGAACCCGCTGCTGTTCACGGTGGCCCGGTTCCGGGAGTTCCTTGGCAGCCTGTACCTCAAAGTTGTGATAACGTTAAGTATTATCTCTGCCGCAATCTACTTTTTGTGGACGTTCCTGAACGGCTGGAACCGCCGCAAGCCCACCAGAAAGATCCGCCGCCGCTGAGCTTTGCACCGTTCAGCCGCATTTTGTGGAAAAGTGATGCAAAAAGCCCCGTCAGCCTTTTCAGGATGACGGGGCTTTTGGTTGCGCCAGCAGGAGTCGAACCTACGATGGGGGAGTCAAAGTCCCCTGCCTTACCGCTTGGCGATGGCGCATCGTGCAAGATATTATACCATATTCTTTGTTTTTCCACAAGGGGAAGGTTCCACTTTTCCGCTTTTGCGGCGGCTCTGTGCCGCCTTTTGCAGCCTGCAATTTGTGAAAAACCAATTTTTTTCATCATAATAACAAAATGCACCCATTTTGTTGCGCTTTTGTTACACTATATGTGGTAAATATAGGATTGAATAAACCTCCTCTTCCCGGCTTTTTCGTCTACTGCCTCATGGCGGGGACATCGAGGTCTGTTCTGGTGTTTCCGTTCCCGGCAGGCACCACATCCCAATTCGTCAGGAAAGCGAGGAGTCATATGAAAAAGATCTTGAAAATGCTGGTCCTCGGTCTGCTCAGCGCTGCACTGCTCTGCTGTGCACTGCCCTCTGCCTTTGCCGCAGAAGACAAGGATTCGCAGGTCTACACCATTGGTCTGGATGCCATGGGCGGCAGCAGCTCCGCTGTGGCAGTCACCACCAATCTGAGCGGCAAACTCAGTGCCCTGCCCGCGCAGCCTACGCTGGAAGGCTACACCTTTGACGGCTGGTATACCGAGCCGGTGGGCGGCACAAAAATCAGCACCTCTACGGTGTTTACCGGTGATACCACTGTGTACGCACACTGGACCGTGAAAAATGCCACCACTTCCACCAGCACATCCACGCCCGCTCAGCCGGAACAGACCGCGCAGGAATACGATGACGGCCCGATTCTGAGCGTTCTGACGGTAGCCGGTGCTCTGATCACCACGCTGGCCGTGGCTGCCTTTATTTAAGTCTTTTCACACACTGTATCAATTTTATCAATAGAAAGGAAAATCTCCATGTCTACTATGAAACTGCCCGCAAACTATGCCTCCATCAGCGAAGAGGAAATGGTCTATCTGGACGGTGGTGCCCGCGACGCTTACAACAGCTTCCTGAATGTCGGTAAGGTGTTCAACGCCATTGCCCGCATCTTCTCCGGTGCAAGCTCCATCATCAACAATGTCAACGTGATCTACCAGTCCTTCCTGACTCTGGGCGATCTGCTGAAGAGCTTCTGATCCGGCTTCTATTTTCATCTGTTTTTCAAGAACTGTCTCCGTTGTGGGGACAGTTCTTTTTGTTTTTAACGCATTTTAATCGTTTACATCAAAAGAAACAATTTTTCTTTGGCTTTGGCAAAAAAATGCACGGAAAAGGCATTTTTGTTACGCTTTTGTTACGCATACTGTGCTAACATATAAGGTGGAAGGTCATTCATCAAACTGGCGCTTTCACGCCGAAAACTGATATATCAAATGTGGTTTTGTGGTGCGAAAATTTTCGTATTTGTCGAAAGTTTTCGTTCGCCTAATCCGACCACTTTTTGCGGGAGAAATCGATCATTATGCCAGACCGTGAACTGCGGCACATGCGCCGCACCGAATTAGTCGAGATCATTCTGGCGCTCAAGCAGAGCGAGGACCAGCTCCGGGCAGAAAACGCTGCCCTGTCTGCCCAGCTGCAGGAACGGCAGATCCATATTGAAAACGCAGGTTCCATTGCGCAGGCTGCACTGGAGCTGAACAAGGTGTTTGAAGCGGCGCAGGCTGCGGCTGATGAATACGTTGCATCGGTGCTCGCAGCAAACAAAAACACCGATGCCGCTGCCAGCGCTCTGCGCGCTCAGGCGGAAGCTGAAGCCCAGCAGATCCTTGCACAGGCACAGACCGAGGCTGCGAACCTGAAGGCCCGCACCCAGCAGCAGTGCGACGCGGAAACGGAAGCCGCCGCACGCAAGCGCGCCCAGACCGAAGCGGACTGCGAGGCAATGCTTGCCCGGACGCAGCAGGAGATCCAGCAGCGCCGGGCCGCTTTTGACCGCCGGGCCAGCGAACTGCTGGACGGCTATCACAGCACGGAATTCCTGCCGGAGGAGCGTGCCAAATGAAAGAGCAAAAGATCAGGTTCACGCCCATTCCATCCACAGCAGAGGTGGAAGCAGAGCGCGAACGTCTGGCCTACCGCAGCCGTTATATGCGGGTGCTGCGCAGCACGGTCTACACGCTGCTGGTGGTCGCGGCCGTTGCCGTGCTGCTGGCCACCCTGTTTCTGCCGGTGCTGCAGGTCTCCGGCGACAGCATGAACCCCACTCTGCAGGACCGGGACATCATTCTGCTGGTCAAGGGCAGCGACATGAAGACCGGCGACCTTTGCGGATTTTACTGGCAGAACAAGCTTCTGCTCAAGCGCATCATCGGCCTGCCCGGTGATGTGATCGAACTGGACGAGGACGGTGTGGTCACTGTGAACGGCCAGACGCTGGATGAGCCCTATGTAGATGAACTTGCTCTGGGCGAATGCGACATCAAATTTCCCTATCAGGTGCCGGAAAACCGGTATTTCGTACTGGGTGACCATCGGGCCACCTCCATTGACAGCCGCAGCAGTGTGATCGGCTGTGTGGAAAAAAGTCAGATCGTAGGCAAGGTTTTTTTGCGGGTATGGCCCTTGTCCAGCTTCTCGTTGATCCACTAAGGAGGTTTAGGAATCATGCGGGATATTGTGAAAGAATATCAGAAAAAGTTCCGTCGGAACCACCAGCGCGCCAGACGCTATACTGCGCTGTTGCTGGCACTGGCGCTTACCACCAGCCTGTTCGTGAACTGGCAGCTGCACGGCGTGGGCATTGCCAAAACGGCCGAATATCTGTGCGGCGAGTTGGAGCACGAGCACACCGCTGCCTGCTATGAAAAGCAGCTGGTGTGCGGCTATGAGGAAGGCGAACCGGAGGACTGGAACGCCACCATGACGGACGACGGCACGTCTTTTGATGATACATTCGGCATGGATGCGGATGATCCCGGCATTGCAGCCTATTCCGCAGAGCCGGAGTACATCTTTGTGCCCCATGAGCACACCGACGACTGCTATCAGGAAGTGCGGGAGCTGACCTGCCTGGAAGAAGAGCACGAGCACACCGATGACTGCTTTGATCCTGAGGACGGCAGCCTGATTTGTGGTCTGTTCTGTCACACCCACGACGACAGCTGCTACACCACCACCTATGAGCTGGTGTGCGGTCTGGAAGAGGGCGAGCTTGTAGAAGAAGTGAACCCCGATTATGACCCGGTGGCCCTGTTTGAGGAGCCGGTGGCCGCAAAGCCCGTGGTGGTCGATCCTGTGACCGAGCCCCCGGTGCACCACCACACTGATGCCTGCTACGAGGAAGTGCTGGTCTGCGGCCTGCCGGAGCATCACCACACGGTGAACTGCCTGTCCGACCCGCTGGACGGCACGCAGGACGAGGACGAATGGCTGGCACAGACCGGCACCACGCTGAGCGGCAACTGGGCCGACGACCTGCTGGCCGTAGCCGAGAGCCAGCTGGGCTATGAGCAGAGCGAGCGCAACTTCCAGCTGGACGATGCCGATGGCGAGACCGTGCGCCACTACACCCGCTACGGCAACGACTACGGCAACGACTACGGCCCATGGGACGTGATGTTCCTTTCCTACTGCCTGAAATATGCCAATATCCCCCAGAGCGCTATCCCGCAGGTTTCCAGTGTGCTGTCTTTGCACAGCCAGCTGCGCAGCGCGCTGTACAACGAAGAGACCGGCAGCGGCTATGCCATGGATTTTGACGGTGATCTGCCGTCTGATGCCGCAATGCCCGGTGATATCGTCATTTACAATGGCACCGTGACCAAGGCTGTGGCCGCGGAAAGCCAGCCGTTGCAGGTGCAGGATGATTCCGCCGATGCCGACATTGCCCTGCTCTCCATGGATGCTGCGGCCACCACCGACACCGCGCCCCACATTGAGGAATACACCGTGGATGCCAGCACCGTTGGCATCGTGAGCGATGTGGACGAAGATTTCGGCACCCTGACCGTGATCTCCGGCGATGTGGACGGCAAGGTGGCTAAAGTCACGCTGAATGCTTCGCAGGTAACAACGCTGGTGTCTGTGGCAAATGCGCAACAGGCCGATTACGGCGTGTCTACGCTGGATTACAAAGTTGAAGATGACGCAGATGCCATTACCACCATCAAAGGTCTGGATGCACTGGATTACCTCACTGCTCTGGAGGTGCAGCGCAAGAATGGCACTGAATACGAGGATACCAACGTCACCACCATTTCGGAGCTTCTGCACAGCAGCCTGACCGTCACAGATATCCCGGCCAAAGAGATCCAGGAAAACGACTACTGTGTCCATGTTAAGCTGCCCAAGAGCTTTGATGTGCTGGAGGACGAGCTTATCTCCGGCAAACTGGAAGATACCGGCAATTATGTCACCTGCGGCAGCTACCGGCTGCTCAAGGGGAATGACGGCTGCTGGTACGCCGTGCTGCGGTACGACCAAGACTATATCAAGCAGAAAGAAGCGGAAGCCGCAGGCGCGGATACTTCCGATGCCAAGGTCACCAGCAACGTTTCCTTCAATTTCCAGTGGAACCAGAGCGAGGTCACCAGCAGCGGCTTTAATCAGATCGAGGTCAACAAAGATTACGCCCTTGATATCACCATCAACCCGGATGAAACCCCCGATGAGGATCAAAAAGACGATAAGAACTATGACCTTAACCAGAGCGTGAAGGACCCGCGCTACGATGGCAGCGACGCCTACCTGGATTACACTGTTACGCTTGTGGTCCAGAACGAACAGGCCGGCCCGCTGACGCTTGCGGACAGCATGACCCTGCCCACCGGCGTAACCGCCGAATATGTCGAAAACTCGCTCCAGCTCCGCATGGAAGAAGGCGATACAGCGCCCGGAATCACTTGGGAAAATGTTAATGGTGAGCGCAAGATCACCTTGGGTTCTGCCGGTTCCCCCATTGCCGCAGGCACCTATTCTATCTGCTACACCGTCAAGCTGAAGGACGTTGGCGAAACGGCTGTTGACGGAGTAATCAATAACATCAAGATTCTGGACACGACCATCAGCGATGATGCCGAAAAGTCGGTAAAAACCGACAGCCTTGTGATCACCAGTCAGGCCGATCCGTCCGACTACGAACTTCCCTCTACCGGCGGGGCCGGTACCAAACTGTATACAGCAGGCGGCGGTGCGCTGATGCTTGCCGCTCTGGTGTGCGGGGTTTGCAGAAAGCGCAGACGCGAAAGGAGGGCACGTTAAAAAGCCTGCATCCTTCCTGACACGGCGGCAAAATTGATTCTGCGCCGGAAGCAGACCCTGAAAATAGGAATCAGAAAAACTTGAAAGGAGACTTTCGCAAATCATGATGAAGAAAGTAATCAAAAAGCTGCTGGCCGCACTGCTGGCAGTTGCCATGGTGTGCGCCATGGCGATCCCGGCGTTTGCATTCGAATCTTGGGAGACTGAGGAGGACCTCAACAAAAACCACGATTACATCGCTTTCCAGATCTTCAAGGGTGTTATTAGTAGTAAGGACAATCCGACGCTTTCCGACGTTACGTGGGGCAGCCACATCACTCATCCTGATGATTTTCTGGAAAAACTGAAGGATGCTCCTATCATTGGCGCTCAGTTTCATTCTATCGACGCTACCGACGCTACCGACGCTGCCACTGTTCAGAAAGTTCTTGCGGTTATCAGCCAATGGAATGATTCCGATGATGACAGCATCGCTTTTGCGCGCTTTGTATGCCACTATCTCTACTCGAATGGAGACCCGCAATCCACCATTGTAGGTGGCGGCGGTGCCATCAAAATTCCAGAGCCAGGTTATTATCTGATCGTTGATACTATCAACTTTAACGATGGCGATCACTATCATGCCTACAATTCCTTCCTCCTGGTGAATGATACCCACCAAGGAGAATATAACGTTATAATTAATCATAAGGTTGTAAAACCCACTGTTGAGAAGAAAGTTTATGACAACGACAACAACGACATTAGCTCTGCTGATGGTTGGGGCAGTTCCGCTGACCATGCAATCAACGAAAAGTTCCAGTTCCAGCTGATCGCTAAGTTGCCCGCAGGCAGAGACGAAGGCCGTGCTTACGATTACTATGATAAGTACACTGTTTGCTTCAATGATACCTTGTCCGAGGGCATTACTTATGACGGACTCGATAGTGTAGTCATTAATTCCGATGGCCACACCTATGATATCACCAACGATTCTTCGAAGTATGACATTGATATTTCCAATCTTAAAAGTCAAAACTCTTTTGTGGTAAAAATTCATGATGTCAAGAACTGCGTTGCTAATTTGAATGACGGCGCTACTATTACGGTCACCTACACTGCACACCTGAACGACAAAGCCTATGTCAATATTGCAGGTGGTTCTACTAGTAACATAAATAAAGTTTATCTTACCTATTCCAACAATCCCAAAGACGAGTCATCCATTGGTAAAACTCCCGAAAGCACTCCAGTCTATGTGTACACCTACCAGCTGAACAACACCAAGTATCACGATGATGATAACCCGAATAATGTGTTGGCGGGCGCCGGCTTCCGTCTGTACAGCGATGAAGCTTGCCATGATGAAGATGAGATCAAGCTCAAAATGAATGATGACGACACTTACTCTCGCGACTTTAGCACTGAGGGTAAAGGCGTTGAGATGATCTCTGGCCAAGATGGTCAGTTCAATGTTAAGGGTCTGGACGCTGGCACCTACTACCTGAAGGAGACCAAAACTCCTGACGGTTACAGTGCCTGCAAAGTAATCCCAGTGACCATCAAAGCAGACCACTCCAGAAATGATCAGGTTAATCTTGAAGGCTCCAACCTGACGAATGATATCGTCAACATAAAAGCCGGCGGCATTACCCTGCCCTCCACCGGCGGCATCGGCACTACCCTGTTCTATGTGGTCGGCGGCGGCCTGATGGTTGCGGCCATCGTTCTGCTGGTCACCAAGAAGCGCATGGAGAACAAGTAAGCTCCATTTCCCCCAAGAACCCGGAGCAAAGGGGCCGCAAGGCCCCCGCTCCTATCCTTATAACATTAGGGAGTAGCCCATGAAAAAGAACAAAAGCACCATCATCCTGATCCTCGTCTTTTTCGTGGGTCTATCCGTGATGTTATACCCCACCCTCAGCGATTATGTCAACCAGCTGCATCAGTCCCGTGCTGTGGCCACCTATGCCGAGGACGTGGACAATCTGACCGATGCCGACTACAGCGCCTATTTCGAGGCGGCAGATGCGTTCAATGCGCAGATCGCCGCCGATCCGGACGCTTTGTATTTCCCGCAGCGCTTTCCCACCTACGAAAGCACGCTGGATGTGACCGGCACCGGCATTATGGGCTACATCACCATTGAAAAGATCGGTGTGGAGCTGCCCATCTACCACGGCACCAGCGATGGTGTGCTGCAGATCGCCGCAGGCCACTTGGAGGGCACCAGCCTGCCGGTGGGCGGCGGCAGCACCCACGCGGTCATTTCGGCCCACCGGGGCCTGCCCAGCGCCAAGCTGTTCACCAATCTGGACCAGCTGGAAGTGGGCGACACCTTCACCATCACGGTGCTGGACCGGGTGCTGACCTATGAGGTGGACCAGATCTCTATTGTACTGCCCACCGAGACCGACAACCTGAAGGTGGTGGACGGCAAGGATTACGTCACCCTGATGACCTGCACCCCCTACGGCATCAACTCCCACCGCCTTCTGGTGCGGGGACGCCGCATCGAAACGCCGGACAAGCTCAAGCACATCCGTGTAACAGCCGATGCCATCAAGATCGAACCGATCATCACAGCTCCCATCATGGCACTGCCCCTGCTGCTGGTGCTGCTGCTCTGGCTGCTGTTCTCCAACCGCAAACGCAAATCTACAAGAGGTGAAAAACATGAAACGCACTGATTTCAAAAAGCACGCTGCGGCCCTGCTTTTGGTGCTGTGCCTTCTGGTAACAAGTGCGCTGCCTGCCCTTGCCACCAGCGCAAACATCAAGCTGGTGGACAGCAGCGGCAATCCCACTACCGGCACCATCTGCGTTACGCTGTACGACAGCGCCAACGATAAGGCGCTGAGCGGCGGCAAGCTCACTTTGTACCGTGTGGCCGAGGTAAAGCGCCAAAACGGCAACCTGAGCTACGAATACTGCGGCGATTTCTACGGCTGCGGCATTGCGCTGGGTGATTTGACCGACAGCACCCTTGCGGCCCAGCTGCAGGAGTATCTGCACCAAAGCGCCGAGGGCACCACAAAGACCATTGATGCGGACGGCAGCGTAACCTTCCGTGGTCTGGAGCTGGGCCTGTATCTGATCGTGCAGACCGAGGCTTCCAAGGGCTATGAGCCGATCAATCCGTTCCTTGTCTCTCTGCCCATGGCGGAGGATGGCAAGTGGAATTATACGGTGGATGCCAGCCCCAAGGTGGGTGCTTACACCCCCACCAAGCCGGACACGCCGCCTACGCCCCCTACCCCGCCTACGCCCGATTATCCTGATACGCCTACCCCGCCGGACAACCCGGATAACCCGGTCTCTCCCGGTAATCCGGACAATCCCGTGGCTCCGGGCCACCCGGACAATCCCGTGGCCCCGGGCCATCCGGATCATCCGGTAGCACCCGGTAATCCAGACAGCCCCGTTCTGCCGGGCCACCCGGATAACCCGGCAATGAGCGGTCTGCCGCAGACCGGTCAGCTGAACTGGCCCGTGCCGGTGCTGGCTGTCAGTGGTGTGGTGCTGTTTGCATTCGGCTGGGCGCTGGATCGCAAATACCGCGCAGTATAATTTTATTCTGATACAACAAAGAGGACCCGATGCATCTGCATCGGGTCCTCTTTTTCGGTTTCTTTTATGCAGTCAGGGTTTACTGCTGCTGTGCCTGCTGCTCGGCGCGCTTGGCTTCCAGCGCCAGAATGGCATCGCGGCGGCTCAGGTTGATACGGCCCTGCTGGTCGATGTCGGTCACCTTGACCACGATGGCGTCACCCACGGCCACCACATCCTCCACGCGCTCCACACGCTTGGTGTCCAGCTTGGAGATGTGCACCAGACCTTCCTTGCCCGGTGCGATCTCAACGAAGGCACCAAAGTTCATCAGGCGGGTCACCTTGCCCTTGTAGATGGCACCGATCT
>ERZ772889.2478-NODE-2478-length-14397-cov-4.008158_pt1 | contig 14397 bp, 9 predicted proteins | sample MGYA00512127_ERZ772889 | MGnify/ENA primary metagenome ERZ772889 (study PRJEB29015, sample SAMEA2737689) | human gut metagenome | biome: human gut; feature: human-associated habitat; material: faeces | place: China | collected 2012 ...
CCGACGTAATATGCTGTCTAATTTTCCAACGAGGTAAAAAGGTAGATTTATCAATTTGAATTCTTTTCCGTCTGCCGTCTTTACCTCATCCACAGCATAAGGCTGCGACCATATTCTGACTGCAACAGTCTGATTAGAGTGATTCATAAAAGAATGTAAGGAACGCAAGTGGGCGTTATGCCCTGATTTGACTTCAATGGGATAAACCATAGAATCCTGCACCCACACATAATCGACTTCTGCATTAGAACCACTTTTATTACGCACCCAGAAACAACGTTTCTGACTGACTTTATCTGTCAGTGTCAACAGTTCTTGCGCTACAATCTGCTCCGCTATCATACCACGCCAAGCATCCATTATATCTTTTGCTCCCAAAACCTCTTTCTGTACCTGTGCCGCATAATTCACCAATCCTGTATCTAACCAGACCAGTTTGGGCATACGCTTTATTTCAGGAGTGGCCGGAACTTCCGTTGCCGTAGTCGGATAAACTAATTCCAGCAACATCGCCTTTTCCAATAAACGAAAAGCCTCTCCCACTTCCCGAGCATTATAAGACGAACCAGCAAATCCTCCTAAAGTTATAATTTGTCCGGCTTTATGCCATCCTTCTTTTAATATAAAGCGAATCACTTCCGGAAGTTGTTTTCCCAAAGCATATTTTTCCACATCATCCCGGTAGCCTTGCAAAAGAGTTTCATAAGTGGACTCCAAGGATAAAATATCCCTGCGCTCCGCATAGAGTTGCACAACTTCCGGCATACCTCCAATCAACGTATAGATATTAAACAATAACATCAAACGATCATGGAAAGCGAGAGTGATTTCAGGCTTATCTAAAACGGATAATAAAGGTTCTTCTCCAACAGCACCCAGAAACTCGCGAAATGAACAAGGACGCAATGCCATATATTGCACCCTTCCCACCGGAAATGAAACACGTACATCTATCAGGTTTTCTAATAATGAACCGGCAGCAATTACATAAATATCAGGTAATTCTTCATAGAAATAGCGTAATAACGCTACTGCCTTTGCTGAATTTTGAATTTCATCAATAAAAAGTAATATAGTTCCTTCATTCCTTATCTTTCCACAATGTGCAAAAAATAAAGGCATCAAATCTTTTAGAGACACATTCAACTCAAATAAGGATGCTGCCTCCCGTTTCTCCAAATTCAAATACAGGTAATTGTCAAACTGCTTTCCAAATTCGTTGACTACCGTTGTTTTACCGACTTGCCTTGCTCCACGCAATATCAAAGGCTTTCTATGCGTATCATCTTTCCATTTTTCCAGATGAAATAATATATCTCTTTTAAACATAAAACCACAAATTTATTGATTTTCAGCAACAAAGTTATAAAGAATTTCCAAATATGGGGCAAAATACCATTGATTTTGTTTCAAAGATGGGGCAAAAGCCACCTAATACTGTCGTAAAGATGGGGCAAAAAGAACGTATTTACAATCAGCTAATCTACAAATTAGACGACTTACCATGTACTAACTCCAATCGTACATCGTAAATCGTCTAATCGTAAATGAACTTAATCGTAAATTATTTTTCTACTTCACGTCGAATGCAGCATCAATCAACGCTTTCAAGTTCAGATAATGACTTCTGTATATTCCACTGGAAGCATTTGCCGCATTGGTCAGGTCTCTTCTAAGATCAGTCAACTGTCCGCGTGCAATAGTCGGTGCTTCAGAAGGGAAATCGAAAGCTACGAGCGAATAACCACCCAGACTTCCGAGCGAACCGGAACTGTTCTTCGGTTTATCAAGCATTCCAATCAACGCATTGACATAAGTCTTTTGCAAACTACGTTGGGAAGCATCCGGTTTCTTTCCTCCTTGCATATCGCTCCAGATACTCTTCTTCAAATCACGGAACAAATCGTTGGCTGTGTATGCCTTCGCTCCGTTGACCAGTTCGTTGTCCGTCATCTTATCAAGTGTGCGGCTGCTAAGCAGTTGTTTCAATGTACTGCTCTGTACACGGTAGATCGAATTGAAAGTATTGATACCAGTTCTTTCGGACAGTTTATCATCCATCAGCCAGGTCGGTGTGGTAAACAGTTCCTTGTTCAGGAAGTCGACCGCTTTCTTCTGAATATCCTTCGGAACATATTCCACCGCTTTCATGTCTGTCTGTTCCACAGAAATCGGATTGTGGTAGATACCGGCCACATTGGTAGCCACATGGCCCATGTACAAGTCGAATTGTCCCACCACATTCTGATACAAACGGACAGCTTTCATATAACCCTCATTCGGTTCATAAGTCCAGTTCATGATTTCAGGCATCACACGTTTCAGGTTTTTGATTCCATACGAGCTTGCCAGCATGGCATCATCTCCCAAATCTTCACTCTGGTTGCGGGGATCGTTTCTGTCGAGTTCCGTTCCGAACGTATAGCGTTTGTCCTCCCGCAGCTTCTCAATGATCCACTTATTCAAATGAGGTATTTCGGCTTCCGCCGTTTCATATTCAGGCATCCAACGATAGCCCCATTCAATCGCCCATTTATCATACATACCGATACGGGGGAATATTCCCGAACGTGAAACGTTGTCTTCCGGCTGTGCCACATAGTTGAAGCGTGCATAGTCCATGATAGACGGTGTATGACCGTTGGCTTCCACCCATATTTTGTCTCTAAGTTTCTCTACCGGGACGGTATTGGAAGAACCGAAGTTATGACGCAGTCCTAATGTATGTCCCACCTCGTGGGAAGATACAAAACGTACCAGTTCGCCCATCAGTTCATCGTCGAACATCGGTTTGCGTGCTCCCGGATCAATGGCTCCTGCCTGCACGATGTACCAGTTGTAAAGCAGGCTCATCACATTGTGATACCAGTTGATATGCGTTTCAAGAATTTCACCGCTGCGAGGGTCGTGCACGTGAGGTCCGCTTGCGTTCGGAATATCGGAAGGCTTGTACACGATAGCCGAATGGCGGGCGTCTTCCAAGCTCCAGGTAGGATCGTCCGTCGGTGCTTCTTTGCCGAAGATTGCATTTTTGAATCCTGCTTTCTCAAAAGCGGCTTGCCAGTCGTTCACTCCCTGAATAAGGTACGGAACCCATTTCTTCGGAGTGACAGGGTCGATATAAATGATAATCGGTTTCTTTGGTTCCACCAATTCGCCACGCAGGTATTTCTCGCGGTCTTCGTCTTTGGGTTCGAGACGCCAGCGGGTGATATTCGCTTTATACTTCACTCCTTGCGGATTCTCGTCAAAATCCTTATAGCTCACAGCAAAGTAACCTACCCGGTCGTCGTGCAATCTCGGTTTCATCGGTTCCTTGGGAAGTAATAGCATAGAGCTGTTCAGTTCGTAAGTCAACGGAGTGGTAGAGGTGGCAAAGAAAGCTGCCAGCAGTTTCTCAAGTCCACTGCCTCCTCCTTTCTTCCGCTGGAAGGTACGCACGGTACGTATTTCGATGTTTTGCGGAAAGGCTTTCAGTGTGTCGATATAACTGGCGTCGTCTACCATGCTGCTCGCTCCGATGTTGTCTTTCACCCGGCTGGTGAATGAAAACATTTCGTTGTCCTTACGGATATAGTCGGTCATGTCGATCACATAGTTGGTAGTTTCTCCTTCTTTACGGACAGTTTTCAGCGGGAAGGTGGCCACAATGGGTTGAACATTGGAGTTCAATACGGCCTGATACATACCCAGTGTATCAGCAGAATGTTCGAGATAAGAGATTTCACGCACGAACAGTTTGTCGCCGCGTCCTTTCTCGAAACGGATCACTTCGTCGCTGATGTAATCTCCCGGATAGCCTACTTTACGTTTCTGCGCGTCTACCGGTGCTTTTACCACCCGGTTGACAATCAGTACATCACGCCCGAAAAGAGAGTCGGCTATTTCAAAGAAATATTTACCCTCTACGTAGTGTACCTTGAAAAAGCCGTCCATTGTTTTGGCTTTGCCGGTGATTACTTTTGCGTAAGGTTGCAGAGCATCTTTCTTACTCTTGGCAATGGAGTCAGCCTTGGCTTTATCCACCGCTTCCGTCTTGCTCTTCTTTTTCTTCTTTTTCTTGAAGATGTCCGTCGATTGTGCTCCGGCCAATGGAACGATCATTGCCAGAATCATCAGAATTGAAACTAATTTCTTCATGCTTTCTTTTTTAATATTTATATACAGATACAAAGATAATAATTATTCGATACCGGCAATGCCATACATATTTAAGTTGTTGATACTAGACATCTTTTCATTCGGTTTGCCTGAAATAGTATATTCCTGTCCATCAATTGTCAAAGTAAAATTATAGGTATAAGTTAGCCCTGTTTCAAAAGGTACGGCAATCATCATATAACAGGTCTCCAAACTGGCACCAAAATACCCGGCAGTTATCTCGAAGCCGCCATTAGGAAGATTATAAGTAATACTGTTTATCGGAGTACCGGAAATTTTACCTGTCGACAAATCTACAGTTGCTCCATCTTCGTAGGCAATCGGATGGTCACAGCTCACCACCACTTTAGTAAATTTCTTACCGACAATAGAATCCGGGCATCCCGCACCCGGTAAAGTGATTTGAGAAAACAATGGTTTGAATTCTCCCAAAGAAACAGTTGCAGCAGAATAGCTAGATGTAGTAGCCGAAGCATAAGCAAAGCTATAATTACGATGCGGCATAAACTCTGATTCATAATACTCCTGCACAGCTAAGTTGGGCAAAGCGACAGCCTTATAATCTTGTGAAGCTGCGTTATAGGGCGTATAGGCATAAATAGTGTGATCGCCACCCTTAAATCCTGCAGCAAGTTCGGAAGAAGGATTCAGCGTAATATCTTCAGTCACACGACTATCACGATCATATACTATATACGTTTTACCATCCAATTCTGTAGTAGTAGCCACCGCTACTTCCGACGGAGCATACGGCAAGTTATCCTGCGGTTTGCCATCGGACAACACATATATTCCTATCTTGTCCGCTTCAATCCATCCCTGGCTTCCATGGGAATACACATTATAAGCACCGGAAACAGCAATTTTCCCCACTACGGGAATATCTGCATCTTCTTCTTCACCATCGTCACTGCTGCAACTTACTGAAGACAATACTAAAGCTACACAAGCAGCAAAATAAAACAGTCTATTTTTCATACTTTTCTCGTTTAAATGATTAATTATTTACTGATAGGTTATTTTCTTTTTCCAATTAATATTCTCCTTCATAGTTCGTGCACCATACCATGCCTTTCACATCGCCAAACCCGCTAAAAGTCTTCAATTCCAAATCGGGAGCAAAACCTTCGAAGAGACGTACCATCTGGCTCGTGTTTACATCGATGATGGCGATATCCCCATTTTCCTGCGAAAGTGCCAGCCGGAAATTCGGATCAGTGCTATTTCCCCCATAGCCATAAAACTCACAAACAACAGGACTTCCACTGATGCCGGTGATACGGCTGCCTGCTGTGTAAGCCAGCATATGGCTGCGCATCTGCATACTGTATATATAGAGATTCTTATCTCCATCGGTAAAGTAGAAATAAGGGTTCTTTTCAAAATTGGAGGACATCTTAATGACACTTTGCGGAGTCAATAAGGAGCTGCCGCTGAATCCGTATTGATCCGTACCGGTTATCAGGTGAGAGTTATTATCCATGTCTTTTACGGCAAACTCGTGCAAATCATAATTTCCGGTTCCCTGCACGTCAATCAGCGACACGTAGTTTGACCAAAATGTCAGCCCGCCGTTGGAGGCTACATCTTTCTTTTCGTAAGCCCCTATTGCCAGGCAGCGGGTTCCCGCTCCCATATTGTTCACCCGCAACACACCGGAGGGAACTTCCAAATCCTGATCGTATGTTTTGAAGTAGACGATGGCAGGAGTATAAACTGCTCCCCACTGCGGATAATGTGTAATGCCGATAAAACGGGCATTTTGCTCATCATACAAGATACAACGTTCTTCGTCGGCACACCAATAAGTGACGTTGTGGAACGGTGCGAAACAGGTGATACGGCTACCTCCCTCAAACTCATACGGCATGGCGCCGTACTTCCCGTAATAAGGAATCGCTTTATTGTCAGTGCCTACGGCACGGATATACACTTCCCCCTGTTCGGAGCAAATCACGTAATATTCTTCCTTGAATGCGAAGTCCATTATCTTCAAGCCTTCCGGCTCTTTACGGGTTTCAAATTCGTGGGCAAGCCACATGTCTTTTTGCAACGAATTGCCATCTAGCGTGACACTTCCACTACCCTGATTTATCAGGATTTTCGGCAAACCTGACACGTAGGAACCGGAGATAGAGCCTAATACATAATAGTAATAGATTCCGCGCGGGTCTGTGCCCAAGCCGTCTTCGATGGTGCTTTCTACATCGTGCGTAGCCCGGAGGCTGGGATTGATGAAAGATAAAGAAGATTTTCCGTCTCCTTTGTTGGAGAGAATCATCCAGCCCCAGTCGAAACTGTTCTTTCCCGTCAAGGTATATTTATTGCTGATGTATGTTTCATTCGTTTCCTTATTGATGACTTTCAGTATCAGTTCGTACGTTCCGCCTTTTTCGAACTGATACTTCAGATGATAACCTGTGTAGATCAGTTCACGGTTCAGATACCATTGAACGGTGAAAAGTTCATCAACATTCCCGATGTCCGTTGAGAAGTTGATGGGCGCATCCATCTCGAAAAGGTCGCCTACCATAAACGTGTAGTCCGATGAAGCGGAGTTCACAAAAGAAACTTTGGTAGAGTTTGTATAGTCATAGTTTCCCAAATCGTCATAACAGCCGGTTATCACGAGAAGCTGCAGGATTGAAATGAATAGTATTGTTTTTCGCTTCATAATTTATTATCAGTTATCGAGAATGGTTTCATACAGCGGTGTCACTCCGTCTGTATCATAATATTGGTAATTGCCTTGCTGCCACTGGTCTTTCCACCAGGCCTTGAAGTCGGCTATCAGGTTGACAAACTCAATACCGGTGTATTTATCCAATGATTCGAGTATCTCACCATCCATGAAAATGATAAAAACACGGTATTTCATATCCGAATAAGTACCCAGATTGGCTGCCGAACTCTGGTTCCACCAAACAGGTTGGGAAATCCGGTCGGTCACTTGAATCGTGACGTGTTTGTATTCTGCCGGACCCACCAGACAGTTTTCCACTGCATCCAGTGAAAGGGTAAGGGTGTAGTCTGTGTTGAGCAGGTCTTCATTGCGATAGACGGTGACTTCGTAGGTGTCTTCCGCCAGTCCGCTATGGAAGATGCCGGAGGTCAAAGGGGCATAGTCGATGCCGGAACGGGCGGTGCTTTTCTCTCCCACTGCGGAAATATCACAGGTGGCATTTTCTTCGAGCAGGTAGCCAAGAAGTGTCATTTTCACTTTCACGGTTCCTTCTCGAAGCAAGGGTGCATCTGTAGCAAAGTTGAATGTTATTTTCTGTGGAGACTTATCGCTCATGTAAGTAAAATAGACGTAATTGTCTCCATTATAAACGTCCAGCTGCTCTTCACTGCAAGAGGTGAGAACGAACAGCAGGCAGAAGATGGTATATGGCAATATTCGTTTCATCTTATCCGGGCATTAGTTGGTTGTTTCACTGGTAGGCAATGGAAGTACATAAGAACCTGTCATGTTGATTTCTCCTTCCTCGTCGGAATCGGGCACGGTGGAGAGGTTCATCCGTTTGTAGGTGTAGAAGGTTCCACCTTCGCCTATCATTTCTTTCCGTATATCGAGCAGTATTTCGGCATCCAGTTGTTCACGGGTGCTGACTGTCAGACTAAGGGTACGTTCAGCTCCACGGGCTTTTCGAACTGTTTCGAGGTAGTTGATTCCTTCGGTTATCTTGCCATTATAGCTACTGATCTCCGCCAGGATATGACAGATTTCACTGAACCGGATCACTGGTATCATCGGATTCTCCATTGCTTCTACTACTGATTCTACGGAAGGGTTATACTTCAGTGTGTAATACTTCGACTGGGTTTCATTGGTAGTCCCGATCAGGTAGGTGAGCCGATAGTCGGTATATACGCCCGTATTGTCCGAAGCAAACAGGGAAGGGATATTTGCCAACGGCAAACGGGTGGTTGACGAAGAAGAGGAAGAGCCCCATACGGCCTGTTCATAATCCGTAGCCAGCTGTTTCTTGTACAAGCCGAACAATATGTCGTGGGAGACTTTTGTATATCGGGAATTGAGATTGCAGGTAATGTTCTCTCCTTCTGTAAAGCCTATCCACCGTTTCTGCTGGTAATAGGTGTTGTAAAGTTCTTTGGCGGCTGTCTCGGCATTCTTGTAGTAGGCAGGACCGGCATAGATGCAGACACGGGCTTTCAACCCCAGCAATGCCAGATAGTTGAAGCGGATGCCACGATACCAGAAGAATGCTCCCATATCGTCTATATAGGAACCGGAGTTGAAGCGGTAGCGGGCATTCCATTCGGGAGTAGGTTCGTACATTTGTGAAGCGTACATCGCTTCGGGATGGTATTCGGTGTCAAACTTACGCAGAATGTCTTCCGCTTCGAGCAGGTCTTTCAGGACTTTCTCGATAAAATCGGTAACGGTACATTTTTCTACCACTGCGGCTTCGTATTTATCGCGGTAAGGAAGATAGGCGCCCGAAGGATTGGTTGCCGTTGCAGGAGCAAACAAGCGAAGTAGGTCAAAATGCATCATGGCTCTTAATGACAAGGCTTCGGCGTAAATGAGGTTTTTCTCTTCTTCTCCGTATTCGAACAAAGAGATGTCCGTGGGCCGGATGTTCTCGATGAGCTTGTTCAGGTTGGCTATCACTTTATAGCCTTTTTCCCAGATAGCTGTCACGACGGGTTCGGTGTCGACCGTGTTATAGATAAGTTCGGAAGCGTCGGCATACATCGGAGAGATGGTTCCCGCCTTTTGATTGTATTGCTGGGAGATGGCACTAAGGAATCCCCAGCTTAGTTGCTTACCGTAAAGTTCGTCGGACGCCAGATTGGTGTAGATACCATTCAGGGCATTCCGGTAGCCGAAACCGGTGGAAAACAGATCGTCGTCGGCTATCGCATTTTCTGGTGTTACGTCCAGCCAGGCATTGCAGGAAACGGCTAACATTCCTGTCAGGGCTATTAGTATATGGCTGATTAGTTTCTTCATTTGTATGGTTAGAATATGATGTTAGTAGTCAGATTGAATGAACGCGAATAAGGATAATCCAGTCCCCGTTCCTGACGGATGGTAGACCAATAGAACAGGTCGTTCATCGTGAACGAAAGACGCAGGCCGGACAGATGGAGTTTCTTTAATTGTTCGGGACGGAAATTGTAGCTCATTGTCAATGAACTCCATTGCAGGGTATTGTTCTTCTGTACAAAACGCGAAGAAGCACCGGTAGTGACATTACGGTCACGAATATCTTTCATCGTAGTTATATCTCCCGGCCTCTGCCAACGGTCGAGCAGTACCCGCTTATCTACATTGTCATTCTTAATATCAGCATTTTCTACATAAGAGACGAGGGTATTGTTGTAAGCATCGCCGCCAAAGGTATAAAGGAAAGAGGCAAACATGGACAACTGTTTATAAGACAGGGTGTAACCGAACGAGCCTTGTCCTTTGGGGGCTGTATCGCCAATGATGGTCCATTCGTCGGCAGACCATACATCGGTAACGTCACCATTCCGGCGAAGGTAGATTTCTTTGCCGTTTGTGGGGCTGATTCCCAATGACTTCATCCCGTAAATAGAGGTCAGAGAGGCTCCTTCGTAATATTTCAGGTATGTTTTAGCATATTTTGAATCGGAGCTGCTTTCGGGGTTATATCCGCTGAACAGTTCTTCCACTCTTTTATTATAGTCGCGCATTGCCTGGGAGATTTCAACAATCGTGTTTTTGTTTCTTGCAAAGCTGCCGTAGAGCTGGAAGAGCCAGTTTCTGTCACTGTAAAGTCGTGCCCGCAGTTCCAGTTCGACGCCGGTGTTTTTCACCTTTCCCATGTTTTCTTTGTAGGAGGTGAATCCGGTAGAGGAAGGGATGGTATAATCGGTTATCAGGTCGATGGTACGCTCGTCGTAGGCAGAGGCTTTCAGATAGATTTTATCGTGCCACAGTCCGATTTCAACTCCATAGTCGAGGGTGTATTTACGTTCCCATTTCAGGTTCGGATTTCCCATCTGATAGAGGAATACACCGTAGCCTGTGGGATACCAGCTGTCTGTTTGCAGCTGATACATATCTTTGGCCGAATAGAGGGAGAAGTTGGTCTTTCCGGTCAGTCCGTAGGAGACACGGAACTTCAACATGGAAAAGAGTTCATTCGACTTCATAAAATCATAATTATGAATGTTGATTCCTGCTCCTGTTGACCAGAACATGGACCATCTTTTATCGGAACCGAATTCGGAAGAACCGTCGATACGTCCTGTAAGGTCGGCGAGATAGATATTGTTGTAGGTGTAGTTGGAAGTGAGCAAGGCTCCTACCAAGCGGGTGGTATTATCGGAGCTGCTGGGCTTTCCGTATACTTCTGCCGCATAGTTTGAAGAGACAAGGTCGCCACCCGGAAATCCCCGGTAACGTGTTTCGGAAGCAGTGCTCTGCGTTTGTCTCATGTTGGAGGACAAGCAGATATTGAGATTGTGTCCCTTGAAGGTATTGTTGTACATGAGTGACAGGCTTCCGTCTATCACTGTTCTCTTTTGTGTGGATTCTGTTTTTTCACCATTGATGTTGCCTGTACTGGCTGAATAACTGGCCGATGCGGGATCTTTGTACAGATCACCGGTAGAATTTCTCATCAGGACGGAAAACTGACCGCGCAGACGCAGACCGTCGGTGATACGCCAATTCAGACTAAGATCATCGGTTACTTCATCATAACCGGAATGGTCGAAGCTGTTGTAGAAGTTGATTTCGTACAATGGATTTACTTGTGTGCCGCTAGCCCCGTCGAACTTTTCGAGACGGCGCACATAATCGCCATTTTCATCATACAGACGCATATAAGGAAGTAAATGGGAGTAATCGCTGAATGAATTGAAGGGGACATCTGTACTTTTGTTATAAGTGTAGGTCACTTTGTTCTTTATTTGTAGTCCGCCAATGCGGTAGTCTACATAAAAAGCGGCATTGGCATTCTTACGGGAAGAGTGTTTCATCACTCCTTCCGTTCCTCTGAATCCCAGTTCCACTCCCCAGCGCACGTCGTTTTCTCCACCGTCTATGAAAACGGAGTGCTTATGGTTCAGAGCCGTGCGTAGTCCTTGAGAAAGCCAATAGGTATCGACACCTGTCAGTACATTATTGAGTCGTTGGTAGTAACCGTTGGTATAGGGGTCTATTTCCGGGGTGTTGCTGTTATATAGTCCTGCCAGGCGTTCGGTTTCCAGCTTCTCACGGGCGTTCACCAGATTGTAGGAGGATAAATCCGGCAGTTCGGCAGAAAGTACTCCGGAATACTGTACACGGAACTTTCCGGCTTCAGGCGCACGCCGTTCAATGACAATTACTCCGTTGGCCGCACGTGAACCGTACATGGCAGTGGCGGCAGCATCTTTCAGGATATTGATGCTGTGGATGCTATTCATATCGAGGTCGTATATCTTTTCTACATCGACTTCAAAGCCGTCCAGTATGAAGATAGGCAGGTTGGAATTACCGCTTAGCACTTCCCGCGAAATGGAGGAGGTGGAGGTCTGCCCAAGTGTCGTTTCTCCGATACCGGTCTGACCACGCAAGACGAATTGAGGCAGGCTGTTGGGATCGGAACCTGCAGCCAGATTCTCCTGTATTCTGAAAGAGGGATCGAAAGTCTGAATGGCCGAAATCAGGTTGTTCGGGTTGACTTTTAACAGGTCTTCTTTCTCTATCTTTGTGGTATTTCCAGTGAAACTTTCTTTCTGTATGGAGTTATAGCCGGTTACAATCACTTCCTGAATACTTTCGGTAGCTTCTACCATCTGCACATCGACTTTCTGCCGGGAAGTGACTTTGATTTTACGGGTTTCGAAACCGATATAGGAATAGATGACCAAACCGCCCTCTTCGGGCAGGGTCAACACGTAGCAACCGTTTATATCGGTAATTACACCATTGGAATGACCATCCAGACGAATCGTCACCCCTACCATCGGTTCATTGGAGAGTTTCTCAATCACCCGGCCATAAACATAATTTCCGTGTGGAGGAAGAAGATATGTCTCTTTTGAATTATTTTTGTTTTGGGCTATTGCATTAGTAGATAGTGATAAAATGTATACAAACAATAAGATTCTATCCAAAGCCCCGGAATTTAGCTTTTGCATAACGGATATATATAGTTATTACACCCGCAAAAGTATTCTTATATGATAGACGGAGCAATCACGAATTTTAGGTATTTTACACAACTATTATACCAAAATATAATTAAAGCAAAATCTTTTTGCTTCTGTTTAGGTATTAATCAATAGCAAAAAGAATAACTGCATCATTTATCCTCTATCAAAAGGCAAATGATGCAGCTGTCGGTTATATCTGTTTTTTTATAATGCCAGACGGTATATCTCTTTGCTGTCCTGTTTCGCTAATTTGACATAGTTGCCTACCAATTCACCTTTATTCCGGTGCAGACTATCTGCAAGGCGGTCGATGTCGGGATTCTCAATGCCAAGTTCTTTGAAGGTCACAGGCAGGCCGATGGAAGTAAAGAAGGATTTCAGACGGGAAATTCCTTCAAGGGCTACCGCCTTTTTATCGTCTGATTCTGCCACTCCCCACACTCGGATGGCGTATTGGGCTATCTTATCCACATTGTGTTCTGTCATCCATGTCATCCAGGCAGGGAAGATTACGGAGAGTCCGGCACCATGAGTCACGTTATAGATGGCGCTGATTTCATGTTCGAGGAAGTGGGAAGCCCAGTCCTCTTCACAACCTACACCACAGGTTCCATTGTGGGCGATCGTTCCGCACCACATCAGATTGGCACGGGCTCCGTAGTTTTCGGGGTCTTTCATGACGGTAGTTGCCTCTTTGATGATGGCAAGCAGGGTACCTTCGCACAGGCGATCGCCTATTTCTACATCTTTCGTGTTGGTGAAATAGCGTTCCATGATGTGTGCCATCATATCGGCAATGCCGCAGGCGGTTTGGAAAGGAGGAAGTGTGTAGGTCAGCTCGGGGTTCATCACGGCAAAAACAGGACGTAGTACACCGGGAGCACGGAGGCTTAATTTCTGTAAGCCATCGACTTTCGTGATGACGGTGTTACCGGAACCTTCGCTTCCGGCAGCAGGAATCGTTAACACAACGGCTACTTTCAATGCTTTCGTCACAATGGCTTTTCCGATGTAGAAATCCCAGAAATCTCCGTTGTAAGGAACTCCGGCTGCAATGGCTTTCGCCGTATCAATCACAGAGCCACCACCAACGGCGAGCATCATGTCTACGTTTTCTTTCCGGCAGAGGTCGATTCCTTCATACACTTTCGTGTCTATCGGGTTAGGCTGTACACCACCCAGCATGCAATAGGGAATACCTACTTCCTGCAATGATTTCTCAACACGGGCCAACAAGCCGCTACGTATCACGGAACCGCCACCATAAACAATCATGACTTTACGTGCACCGTATTTCTGTACTAATGCACCAGTCTGCGCTTCCGTATCCCGACCGAACACAAATTCGGTAGGGCTGTAAAAGATAAAATTATTCATTGTCGTTTTCTTTATAGGTCTTTTCGTCAGTCTTTTCTATAGATCCAAATAGAACTCCTTTGACAAGTTTTTCTATAAGTTCTTTTATAGAGCCCTTCATAAGAGTCTTTATAGATCAGACAAAGTTATAAATTTAAGCAGAATATCTTTCTTTTGATTGTTTAAAATTTCCTACTTTCATTAGTACAAGTCCGATTACAATCCAGACCATTTCGCGTATACGGGTAATCAAAGCGGCATAGACTCCGTAAGCTCCGGAAAGGGAAAGGCCGCCTACGGCGAGGGCAAAGCCACCTTCACGACCTCCCAATTGCATAGGCAGGAAAAACAGCAGATTAGCAAGTAAAGAAGAGAAAGCCGCAATCAGGCAGCAGTCGGCAAAGCTGACATGGGTGGTCAGCACGTTCAGTATCAGCCATATTTCAAGACAACTGACTACACGGGCGGTATATTCCAGTAAGAGGGCGCTATAAAAGGTTTGTTTCTTTTGTTGGTGGAGAAGGGCAATTTGTTTGTCTATATTCTCCAACTTCTCTTTATGCGCGTTTGCAAAATGAAATACTTTCTTTTTCAGAAAAGGAATACGACCACCCATACGGACAAAAGCCACAGCCATCCCCTGCCGATAGCCTTTCATAAAAAGAATAACAATCAGCAAGCAAAAGACAGTAATAGCTCCTAAGATTATCCCCATCATCCACCCCACCGGATATAGAC
>ERZ772889.2483-NODE-2483-length-14372-cov-12.881749_pt1 | contig 14372 bp, 10 predicted proteins | sample MGYA00512127_ERZ772889 | MGnify/ENA primary metagenome ERZ772889 (study PRJEB29015, sample SAMEA2737689) | human gut metagenome | biome: human gut; feature: human-associated habitat; material: faeces | place: China | collected 2012 ...
AGACCCTGACCGACAACCGCAACCGTACCGCTGCCGACCTGCGCCACTACTTCGACAAGAACGGCGGCAATCTGGGTGCTATGGGCTGCGTGGGCTTCCTGTTCAGCCAGAAGGGTGTCATTGATATCTCTCTGGAAGATAAGGATGCCGACGAGGCTATGATGGATGCTCTGGATGCTGGTGCCGAGGACTTCGATGCCAGCGAGGATGCAGCCGAGATCACCACCGATCCCGAGAACTACTCTGCTGTGGTCAAGGCCATGGAGGAGAAGGGCTACGAGATCCTCTCCGACGATCTGGCCATGGTGCCCATGACCACCACCCGCCTGACCGACCCCGACCAGCTGAAGCTGATGGGCAAGCTGCTGGATGCGCTGGAAGACAATGATGATGTCCAGAACGTCTGGCACAGCCTGGAGAACGAAGAGGATCTGCCGGAATAACCTTCCGCAAGGCACTTTGCTCCTGAAATAAGACGATAAAAAGCCGCTTTTTGTGCTAATTGGCACGAAAGGCGGCTTTTTTGTGCTGTGTTACGGGACTGAAAACGTCTTGGGACCTCCACTGAACAATAAAAATCCCCCGTCGGCAAGGCATACCGGCGGGGGAAAGGGGGAGAGCGTTTTTTAATAGATTATTGCACGCTTGCAAGGAACCGCACAAAGCCTGCGCGGCCAGCCTCGTCCATTTTATAGACACCGGCATCGGCCAATACCTGAGCGAACACATGGCCCACCTCGTCCTGCAGGATGAGGTGCACGGTGTCGCCGTTCAGTTCCGGGTGGCGGGCAAGAATATCCTCGGCCCACTCGGCGTGCTTCTGCAGTTCTTCCGGGTACTGGCTTACCGGGGTGCGGGCCACCAGTGCATCGGCCAGCTCAAACAGCTCCTTTTTCAGGCGGCTGGGCAGCACGGCAAGGCCCATGACCTCGATCAGGCCGATGTTTTCCTTTTTGATGTGATGCAGCTTTGCATGGGGATGGAACACGCCCAGCGGATGCTCCGAGGTGGTGATGTTGTTGCGCAGCACCAGATCCAGCTGATACTTGCCGTCCCGCATCCGGGCAATGGGGGTGATGGTGTTATGTGGCTCGCCGTCGGTCTCGGCAAAGATGAAGCATTTTTCGTCCGAGTAGCCGCGCCATGCGGTCAGAATTTTATCGGCCAGCTCCACAAGACGGGCATCATCCTCGCTGGTCAGGCGGATGCAGCTCATGGGCCAGTGCACGATACCGGCATCCACATCCTCAAAACCGGGGAAGACCCACTTCTTCTCGACGGGAGCCTTTGCCATAGCGAATTCATAGTGGCCGCCCTGGAAATGGTCGTGGCTGAGAATGCTGCCGCCCACGATGGGCAGGTCGGCGTTGCTGCCCACGAAATAGTGGGGGAACAGGCCCACGAAATCCAGCAGCTTGCGGAAGGTAGCACGCTCGATCTTCATGGGAGTGTGCTGGTTGTTGAACACGATGCAGTGCTCGTTGTAGTAGACGTAGGGGCTGTACTGCAGGTTCCAAGCGCTGTCGTTGATGGTGAGAGGGATGATGCGGTGATTCTCGCGGGCGGGGTGGTTCATGCGGCCTGCATAGCCTTCGTTCTCGGCGCAGAGCTGGCACTTGGGGTAGGCGCTCTGGGGAGCCAGTTTGGCGGCGGCAATGGCCTTGGGGTCTTTTTCGGGCTTCGAGAGGTTGATGGTGATATCCAGATCGCCGTAGGGGGTCTTGGTGACCCATTTCAGGTCGCGTTTGATGCGGTAGCGGCGGATATAATCGGTGTCCTGACTGAATTTATAGAACCAGTCGGTCGCGGCCTGCGGGCCTTCGCTTTCGTAGCGTTCCTCGAAATTGGCGCGCACGATGCTGGGCCGCGGGGTCAGTACGCCCATGAGCTTTGTGTCGAACAGGTCGCGGGCGGTGGAGTTGTCCTCGCACACACCGCGGGCAACGGCATCATCTACCAGCGTTTTGAGGATGCTTTCCAGATCGGTATAGCACACCTCGCCCTCCGGCGCGGTAAAGTCGTCCAGCTGCATGGTCATAAGCAGCTGGTTGCGGATGTAAATTTCATCATCGGGCAGGATAAGGCCGGTGTCCAGCCCGTAATTCACGAGCTGCTGAATGGCGGTAGAGATCACAGCACTGCGCCTCCTTCCGGGCGGATGCTCAGCACATGGCAGCGGCCCTCACCAAGGATGGCTTCCATGTGGGCCTTGAAGTCGGCCAGCATTTCCACCGGCACAAAAGCCTGAGCCGTACCGGCAAAGCCGCCGCCGTGCACGCGCACAGCGCCCTTGCCGTTCAGATAATGCTTGGCAGCTGCAATGGTCACGCCCATCTCCTGATGCTCCTTGTAACCGGCGGGGATCACGTTCTGCAGGTATTCCCAGCTGCTGTGGCCGGACTCGTTGACCAGACGCAGGAAAGTGTCAAAATCGCCCTCGCGCAGGGCAGCTACCTGTTTTGCCACGCGGTCGTTATCAGCATAGATATGGAAGGCGCGCAGCACGGCACGGTCGCCGCACTGCTTGCGGCACTCCGGAAGCTTTGCAAGGAAGGTCTCAAACGGCACATCCCGCAGCACTTCGCCGCCGCACACAGCAGCCACGGCGCGGCACTCGGCGGGCACAGCGGCATATTCGTCGGTCAGGTCGGCATGATCTGCGCAGGAATCCAGAATGCACAGGGCAAGGCCTGCCTTGGAGAAATCCACGGCCACCGGCTCCACATCCGGGTGGGCAGGGTCCGCAAAATCAATGGTAATAATATTGCCAACGCTGGAAGCCATCTGATCCATCAGGCCGCAGGGCTTGCCAAAGTAGACGTTCTCTGCCCACTGGCCGATCTGCGCGATCTCGATGGGGGAGACTTTATCGGTCATGAAGCAGTCATTCAGGATCACGCCGATCAGCACTTCAAAGGCGGCGGAGGAAGAAACGCCGCTGCCCTTGGGCACGTTGGAGGAAATGTACACATCCAGACCGGACAGCTTTGCGCCGCGCTGACGGAAGGCTTCGCATTCGCCGCGCAGCAGAGAGAGGGTAGTGTTTTCCTCTTCCTTGCGGGCAGCAAGGTCATCAAGGCCGACCACACACAGGTCGTAGCCTTCGCTCTGCACGCGCAGCTGGTTCAGGGTGTTGGGCGCGGCGGCAGCGATCATATCAATATTCACGCTGCCGGCCAGCACGCGGCCATGCTGGTGGTCGGTGTGGTTGCCGCCGATCTCGGTGCGGCCGGGGGCACTGTAAAGACCAGCTTCAGCATGGGGGCCAAAGGTGGCATCCAGACCATTCAGAACAGCTTCGTAGCGGGCAGCCTGTGCAGGAGTTTCGTCGGGCGCACAGCAGTAAAGTGCTGCCAGCCGGGCAGCGTGAGCGCCGCTGGAAAGCTCCTGCTTCCATGCGGAAACAGATTTCATCATAGGATAATCCTCCTTTTGAGCGGGTTGGAACTGCAGTGCAGGGCCGCATACAGGATGCTCTGCACACTTCTGTCCTTATCATATAAAATCCGGACAGAAAAAACCATGTGTTATTGTTGCATCTGGATGAAAAGTTGCAAAAAGACTGAAATTGGCGCACAGAGTGGAATTTGACGGTTGAAATAAAATTAGATATAAAACGGAAAAACCATTGGCAAAAATGCCTGCAAATCCACGGCTTTGCGTGGGACGGACGAGGCCTGCACAACATGGAGATTTGCGCTTTGAAAAAACAGGGAAAAAGCTCATGGGCCTTTTCCCTGTTTCCCAAAATATTATTTTGTAAACTCGTTTCCGGTCAGGCCGTCCATGTTCAGCATCCCTTCCAGTGCGGCCACATCTGCCGAAACGTCCAGTGCGTCGGACTGGAACAGCTTGTCCAGCTGGTTTTCAAAGGCGGTCACCAGCAGGTCCATGCTGCGCTCGATGTTCTTTTTGGCATCGGCGATGTTTTCCCCCTGCACATCCTGCGCAGGAAGGCTGGCGTAGGTGTTCAGCAGCTTGAGGGCGGTGGGCAGATAGTAGTCCATGAATTTCTGCAGCTGAGCCTTTTTGCCGGGGTCCTGCTTTGCCAGCTCAAAGATGCGGGCACTGACCGCTTCCAGACGGCTGATCTTGGTGGTCATCACGGGGTCCGGGATGGCATCGTTGACCTGCCGCAGCTGTTGCAGAATTGCGGTATATTGGTCCGCTGGTGCAGGTTCTGGGGCGGGCGCAGGCTTCGGTTTCCGGGGCGGCTGGGGAGCCGCGCCGCGCACTATCAGAGTATTGGTGCGGTTATCAATGTAAGCATCTGCACCGAAGTAACCGTGGGAAATAGCACTTTCCACCACGGTGCGGCCCTTTGCGGCATCGATGCCCGCGGCAGCAAACAGCTCGTCCAGCGGAATATTGTCGCGGTCGCCTGCGATCTTGTCCAACAGGCGTTCCAGCTTGCGGGTACGATCCATGCGCAGGCCGGTCAGCAGAGCAGCACCGCCGCCCAGCATCTGGGCGATGGCTGTAAACGCCTCCATCATGCTGTCAGCACCATCCATGAACAGGGTGCTGAAGCCCGCGAACAGAAAGACGGCACCGCCGATGGTGCACAGGGTGGTAAGAAGCTTGTGCCGCTCCTTGGCATCCTTCTGCTCTTTGGTGGGAACATCGTGGCCGTAGGCTGGCTCGTTTTCCTGCCGGGGGGCCGTCTGCGCAGATGCGGGGCCGAGGTCGGAACGATAGTCTGCCTGCGCCTGCGCAGCGGCCTTTTCCTCTTTTTCGGCGTTTCTATCGATGCTTTTTAAGATGAACAGCAGCACGCCCAGCGGTGCCGACATGGCAAACACAATAAAGATGGCAATGGTGGGGATGTGGGCAAAATAATGTTTTTTGGGCTGCATGAGCAAAAACCTCTCAATTTATCCTGACTGTCCGGCAAAAGAACAGAAAAAGACCGCGTTCCACTCTATTATAGCGGAGCACGGCCTTTTTGTTAAGGGGGAAATATTGATGTGCGTGGAAGCGGCAGGGGAGTAAGTCTGCTGCCTACCGGAAAAAGTTACTTCATCAGACTGCAGACGGCCTCGGCGTAGGCGGCGGGATCATCCACCGGCAGGCCTTCGATCAGCTGAGCCTGTGCGTACAGCAGAGCACTGTACTTCTTGAGCTTGTCGGTGTCACCGGCCTCCTGTGCGGCCTTGAGCACGGCAAACACGGGGTGGTTGACATTCAGTTCCAGAACCTTATCGCTCTTTACGCCTTCGCTGCCGGGCTGCTTGGACAGCACCTTTTCCATCTCAATGGACAGCGGGCCGTCAGCACTCAGGCACACAGGGTGATCCTTCAGGCGGGTAGAGACCTTGACCTCTTTCACCTTGCCGTCCAGTGCGTCCTTCATAGCATCGAACAGGCTCTTGTTCTCAGCGGTAGCGTCCTCGGCAGCCTTCTTCTCTTCCTCGGTCTCAAGGCCCAGATCACCGCTGTTGACATTCTTGAACTCCACGGTACCGTCCTTGCCTTCGGCATCCTTGCGGGGATAGGTGCGCAGGATCTGCAGGCAGAACTCATCCACATCCTCGGTCAGCAGCAGGACGTCATAGCCCTTATCCATGACCAGCTCAGCGGCGGGCAGCTTTGCCAGACGGTCGGTAGAATCACCGGCAGCAAAGTAGATATACTTCTGCTCAGCGGGCATCTTGTCCACATACTCCTGCAGAGTGACCATCTTCTGCTCCTTGGCAGACCAGAACAGCAGCAGGTCGCGCAGCAGCTCGGCGTGCATGCCGTAGTCGGAGTAAGCACCGAACTTGATCTGACGGCCGAACTCTTTCCAGAATTCCTCGTACTTCTCGCGGTCATTGGCCAGCATGGCGTGCAGCTCGTTCTTGATCTTTTTTTCCAGAGCGTTGTGGATCAGCTTGAGCTGGTTGTCCTTCTGCAGCATCTCGCGGCTGATGTTCAGGCTCAGATCCTGACTGTCCACAATGCCCTTGACGAAGCTGAAGTAATCGGGCAGCAGGTCGGCGCACTTCTCCATAATGAGCACGCCGGATGCGTACAGGGCCAGACCCTTTTCATAATCCTTGGTGTAGAAGTCGTAGGGACGGTGGCTGGGCACGAACAGCAGGGCATTATAATTTGCAGTGCCCTCGGTGCGGCTGACGATGACGCGGGCGGGGTCGGTATAATCGCCAAACTTTTCCTTATAGAAGTTCGCGTACTCCTCGTCGGTCACTTCGCTCTTCTGCTTTTTCCAGATGGGCACCATGCTGTTCAGAGTTTCCAGCTCGGTGTAAGTCTCCCATTCGGGCTTATAGTCCTCCGGCTTGGGATCGGGTTCCGGCTTCTGGCGCTCGTGCTGGCGCTCCATCTGGATGGGATAGCGCACATAGTCGCTGTACTTCTTCACGATGGCCACGATGCCGTACTCATCGAGGAAGTTGTCGTAGTGGTCCGTCTCAGTATCCGGCTTGATGTGCAGGATGATCTGGGTGCCTGCGGTGTCCTTCTGGGCGGGGGTCATTTCGTAGCCGTCCACACCGGAGGACTCCCACTGCCATGCTTCATCCGAGCCATAAGCCTTGGAAATGACGGTGACTTTATCGGCTACCATGAAGGAAGAGTAGAAGCCGACACCAAACTGGCCGATGATATCGATGTTCTCGTCCTTGTTGTCCTTCTTGAAATCCAGAGAACCGGAGTGAGCAATGGTGCCCAGATTCTGCTCAAGTTCCTCTTTGGTCATGCCGATGCCGTTATCCTCAATGGTCAGGATGCGGTTCTCCTTATCGCGGGTGATGAGGATGCGGAAATCGCCCTTGTTCATGCCCACAGAAGGATCGGTCAGGCTCTTATAATAGAGCTTATCGATGGCATCCGATGCGTTGGAGATCAGCTCGCGCAGGAAAATTTCCTTATTGGTGTAGATGGAGTTGATCATCATATCCATCAGCTTTTTGCTTTCAGCCTGAAATTCTTTCTTAGCCATAATGCAAAACCTCTTTTTATCTGTATTCGGCACCAAGCACTCGGAATAGGATATTACTTTTGAATACTTAGCACTCGTAACTTTCGAGTGCTAATATACACCGACAAAAAGCAAAAATCAAGGGCTTTCATAAAAAGTTTAAAAAATGGTTCGTTTTGTGCTATAATGAACCGCAAAGGATGCTGTAAAAGGAGGAAATATCATGCAGCTGAAACAGCTGGAACTGGCCGGCGGTGGGACGCTGACCGTTTATCTGCGTGATTGCTGTGAGCGGATGCCGAATGTGCTTGACCGGCCATTGGTGCTGGTGGTGCCCGGCGGCGGCTATACCCATGTGAGTGCCCGTGAGGGCGACCCGGTGGCGCTGCAGTTTGCGGCGGCGGGGTACCACACCGCTGTGCTGGACTACGCCATCTGCGAAAAGGCAAAGGACTACATGCCGCTGCGCCAGCTGGCCGAGGCTATTGGTCTTGTGCGGCAGCACGCGGCCCAGTGGCATATCCTGCCGGAAAAAATTGCCGTGTGCGGCTTTTCAGCGGGCGGCCACCTGGCCCTTTCCGGTGCTGTGCTGGACATTCCCGGCGAAGCGGCCCAGCCCCGGCCCAATGCGGTCATTCTGGGCTATCCGGTGGTCACGGCAGGGCAGTATGCCCACCGCGGCAGCTTTGTGCAGCTGGCGGGCAGCACCGACCCGGCGGCACAGCAGGTGTTCGGGCTGGAGGATAAGATCACGCCGCAGATGCCGCCGGTGTTCGTATGGACCACCATGGAGGATGCCACCGTTCCGGTGGAGAACACCCTGATGCTGGTGAACGCTCTGCACCGGGCGGGTGTGCCATGCGAGGCGCATCTGTTTGAAAAGGGGGTGCACGGTACCAGCATCAGCACGGCAGAGGTGGACCAACCCAGCCGCCACCGGCATCACTGGGTGGAACTGGCAGTGGAATGGCTGGAAGACACTTTTGCCTTTTCCGTCTGTTAAGTCTGGATATATTTGAACGAACCTACAAAAAATTCACAATTAAACTGTTGACTTGCATAAGCCTTTGACGTATACTGGTCAGCAGGGACAAACTAAAGGAAGAAGGAAATACCTATGGTTATGGACCCGACCCTGCCGCGCATCTCTGTGCGCGACCTGATGATGCAGGCTTTTCTCACCGGATGGGAGCTTTCGGACAAGACAGTTTCGCAGGACGAATACCTGCAAAGCTCCATTCAGGTGATCGAAATGCTGCAGGTGGAACCGGAAAACCTTTATGCTGAAGAAGGCCTTGGCCTGCCGGACGGCGAAGAGGTGGATCATCTGGACGACTGGCTGCGTGCCGACGGCCAGTGGCTGTACTACGGTGTAGAGGAAGAAAATTTCTTCCTGATCCAGTGGTACCCGGACGAAGCCGCCGCAAAGGCAAAACTGGCCCAGCTGGAAGAACTGGGCGACGGCAAGCAGTATCTGGTAGATTTTTCCCTCAAGCGGGAGAACCCTTCCAGTGCAGAGAACTTCGGCAATTCCAATCCGGTCCAGCTCCGCTCCTGAAAACATCACCTTAAAGCGAAAGGAAATTTTGCAGCATGCAGCTTTCTGAGATCGAGCGCGAACAGCTTTATGCCATCGTTGAAAAATACGATCATCACCCGGATGTGCAGCGGATGCGGGAGTACATCCAGCACGGCTCTGTCACCACCTACCAGCATTGCAAGAATGTGGCGCTGGTGAGCTTCTGGCTCAACCGCCGTCTGCATCTGCACGCTGACGAGACCTCGCTGGCAGTGGGTGCCCTGCTGCATGATTTTTATCTGTACGACTGGCACACCACCGGTACCTTTCACGGCCTGCGCCGCCTGTTTGAGATGCACGGCTTCTCCCATCCGGGTTATGCCTGCGTCAATGCAAAGCGGGTGTTCAGCATTACCACAAAGGAACAGAGCATTATTGCAAGCCACATGTGGCCGCTGACCTTCCGTCATGTGCCCACCTGCCGCGAAGCAGTCATCGTCTGTCTGGCCGATAAGTACTGCGCCGTGGTGGAAAGCATGTTCCAGCGTTCCCGCGCCGGTGCCGTGGTGGACGGCAGCGTGGACATCGACGGCGAAGAGTGGTAAGCCTGTTTTCGTTTCCCAATATACGGCAGGAACGGAGAGTGAAATGAATACAGGTTCGGAACTTTCTGCCTGGAAACGTAATTTCAATATGGCTCTTGCGGTGGATTACAAGTTTGAAAATGAGATTCATTCTGTTTATACACAGTTGAAATGGAATCATGAATATCGCAATATCAACGGAGTGAATAACACGTGGTTCCGTGAAAACTTTACTTCTTATACACATTATGGCTTTAAGGGACGTTATTATGCAGATTTGAGCATGGCTGTTTCTTCTTCCAATAAGTTGGCGCCCGGACATAAGTGGGCTTTCTCACCGACACTTTCTCTGGCATGGGCTATTTCGAAGGAGAAATTTATGGAAGGAGTAGAATTTGTAGATTTCTTGAAATTACGTGCTTCGGTAGGTATAATAAATATTGATAATATCCCGGAAGAAGCTTATTGGCAGGAAATTTATACGGGAGGCAGTTTATACAATTTCAACAGTAGTTATTCTTCGTCTTTGGGAAGCTGGAAACTAAGCAAACTGGCTGCTGAAAATTCTACGCATGAGAAGGCTTACAAATATAATGCAGGTATTGATGCAACTCTTTTTGGAGGACTTAATCTCACTTTGGAAGGATATTATCAGAGAAGAAGTGATATATGGGTTGCCACTAAAGGAAAATATTCTTCTGTTATCGGTTTTGACGCGCCTTATGAAAATGGGGGCATTGTGGATAGCTGGGGTATGGAAATCGGTGCCAACTATCTGAAAACAATCGGTAATGTTACTTTCAATGTCGGAGGAAACTTCACGTTAGCAAAGAATAAGATTGTGGAACAGTATGAGGCTCCGCAACTGTATGATAACTTGGTGACGACTGGTGGTTCATTAAATCAGTTGATGGGCTTGCAAGCAATCGGCCTTTTCAAAGATCAGAAGGATATTGATGAAAGCCCGAGACAAACCTTTAGTACGGTAAAACCGGGTGATATTAAATATCGTGATGTAAACGGAGACAAGAAAATTGACGCCAATGATAAAACAGCTATCGGTTACAGTACCGTGGCTCCTGAAATCTATTATTCATTCAATGTAGGAGCTGAGTGGAAAGGGTTGGGATTCAATGCTTTATTTCAAGGAACGGGACATTATTCCGCCATGCTGAATACGCAGAGTGTGTATTGGCCATTAGTGAATAATACGACAATTTCGCAGCATTACTATGAGAATCGTTGGACACCTGAAACACCGGATGCAAAATATCCGAGATTGACTAGTCAGAGTAATAATAATAATTTTCAGAACAATACGTTGTGGCTTGCCGACCGTTCGTTCTTGAAATTGCGTAATGTGGAAATCTATTACAAACTTCCAGATAATTGGATGAAACGTACCAAGATTATGAACAATGCGAGAATCTATGTACGTGGTAATGACTTACTGTGCTTTGATCATATCAAGATTGCCGATCCTGAATCGTATGGAGTGAAGAATCCGTTGACACGCAGTGTGGTCGCCGGACTGACTATTGGTTTTTAAGTTGTAATTAAAAAAGGAAATAAATTATGAAACTCAAATATTTGTTCATAGGAAGTATGATTGGCTGTGGAGGGCTGACTGCTTGTCAGGACCAATTGGACTTTAATGAATATGCCAATTATGATAAGAACTATATGATGGAATCTTATGAGAATGTGGGAGGACTGGTTACCAGCATATATGCTCAATTAGATTCGGACTGGGGAAATTATGGTGGAGCTACATTGGCTTCTGCTTGTGATGAGGCTGAATATGCGTGGACTTCGAGTTCTGTTCATGATTTTTATAATGGTTCTTGGAGCGCTACGAATACTATTTCAAACTGGAGCAAGAATTATCTGGCTATTCAGCAATGTAATATGTATCTGGAGGAATTTTTGGGATTGACATTCCCGGATCTTCGTTTGAATTCAGATTATGATGCACAAATGTTCCGTTATAATAACTACGAGCATGAAGTCAGGTTTTTGCGTGCATATTTTTATTTTAATTTGGCTCGTCAGTATGGAGATGTGCCTTTGGTTACGAAAGTACCTTCGGGGGATGAAGTAAACTCGTTGAAACGTACGTCTGTACAAGAAGTGTTTCAGTTTATCGAGGATGAATGTGATGCCATTATGGATAAGATTCCGGCTGACTATACTAAATTAGGAGATTATGCCCTGCCTACGGAGCAACCGGAAACAGGAAGGGCAAATAGATTGGCAGTATTGGCTTTGAAAGCGCGTACGGCTTTGTATGCGGCCAGTGAACTCTTCAATCCGGAACAAAAAAAGGATTTGTGGAAAAAAGCAGCTGAAACCAGTAAGGCGGTTATTGATTCATGTGCCAAATATGGGTATAAATTAGGCAATTATGACAAATTGTGGGGAGCAGACAGTTACCGGGAGAATGAGATGATTTTCCTTTGCCGTGCGGAAAAAGAAAGTAATTCGTTTGAAACGAATAATTTTCCGATAGGTGTGGAAGGTGGTAAAGGTGGCAATTGCCCTACACAGACATTGGTTGATGCTTATGAAATGACAAATGGTAAATTTTGGAATGAACCGGGTAGCGGGTATTCGGAAGAACCCGGAAGTGACCCATATGCAAACCGTGACCCCCGTTTGGCTATGACAATCGCAAAGAATGGTGATACGAACTGGCCGTCTTACAATAAAAGTGCTTTACAGGTTTATTATGGAGGTGCTAACGGTCAGCCTTTGGAGGGTGCCACTCCCACCGGTTATTACTTGAAAAAATATTGCGATGCTTCAATTAACTTGACAGCTTCCAGCTCGAATAAGAAATTCCATTCTTGGATTATCTTCCGTTTGGGTGAGTTCTATTTGAATTATGCGGAAGCCATGTTCCGTTATACGGGTGATGTAGAGCAAGTTTTGCCCGGTGACAAATCACCGCTTACAGCGCGTGAGGCTGTTAATGTGATTCGTCAGCGTACGGGAGTGAAGATGCCGGAATTGCAGGCAGATGATGTAAGTGATCCAGAAGTTTTCTGGAAGCGGTATAAGAATGAGCGTATGGTGGAACTGGCTTTTGAGGGACATCGTTTTTGGGATGTGCGTCGTTGGAAAGAGGGAGAATTGCTTAAAGAAGTCACCTTTATGAAAATTACGCAGAATAATAATGGCACGTATAATTATAGTCGTGAAAAGAGCACGCGCTCTTGGGACGACAAGATGTATTTATTTCCGATTCCGCAGACAGAACTGATGTGTAATACGAATCTGACTCAGAATCCGGGATGGTAGTTTTTAATTCTTAATTGAGATTATATATGAGAATAGTAGCTTTAATATTCAGTGCAGCCATTCTTTTGGCGGCCTGTTCCGATGATAAAATTGTGAATCCCAATGGTCCGGATAGTCCTGACAATCCGGCGGAAATCGAGGGAAATCCTATTACTGCGAGTTATGACTCCAGAGGAATGGTGGTCAGTTATGATATCAGGCAACCGGATTTGAACGCATTGGTTAGTTGGAAATGGTTTAAAAGTGATCCGGACGATGTGACTTATGATATCTATCGGAAGGTGGATGGCGGTACATGGGAAAAGTTGAATGAGGAGCCGATTGTCACAAGTACTAACTATCGGGACAAAACGTTTGATCCAAGTAAAAAGAATGAATATCAATTACGCTTTTCCGGGGGGAGCGATGTTTTGGCGACGTGTATGTTTAATCCGGATAATGCAGAACAGACTTTTTATAAAAGTATTTTCTTGAATAATAGCAACTTGCCGGATCCTACATTGGCTTACAATGCCGGTGACGCTGCCGTCGGTGATTTGGACGGGGATGGCAAGTATGAATTAGTTATTAGAAGGGATGTGGAGCCACGTGATCCGGGACCTGCTGAAAATTGGGTGGGTAAGGAGAAAGGTTCTACCTTGTATGAAGCTTATGATTTAGAAACAGGGGCTTTCTTGTGGAGAGTCGATACCGGTATAAATGTACCGCAGGGTGACCACTATGCTTCGTTTATAGTTTATGATTTGGATGGAGATGGAAAGGCCGAGGTTGTACTCAAGACTTCGGAAGGTACTACCTTTGGAGACGGAGTGACGATCGGTGATATTAATCAGGATGGTATTACAGATTATCGTAATCCGGAAACCGGACGGGTGCAGGCGGGGCCGGAATTTCTGTCGGTTGTAGACGGTATGACAGGTAAGGAATTAGCTCGCACAGATTATATTCCCAGAGGTGATAAGGAAGACTGGAATGATTATTGGGGGGATGCTTATGGAAACCGTTCGGATCGTTTCTTGATGGCTGTGGCACATTTTTCTGGTATGGATAGAACTCCAAGTATTGTGATGTGCCGTGGTTATTATGTTAATTTCCAGTTGACTGCATTAGACTATTCAAATGGTAAGCTGACTCAACGCTGGCATTTTGATACGTATCCGGGATGGACAGATTATGCCGGTCAGGGAAATCATAATTTGGCTGTAGGTGATATAGACAACGATGGGAGAGATGAATTAATTTATGGCGCATGTGCTTTCGATCACAATGGTAAGGGGCTGTACACAACCGGATTAGGACATGGAGATGCTCTTCATTTGGGAAAATTTGACCCTTCCCGAGAGGGATTACAAGTGGTGGCTTGCCATGAGGAACCTGCTTCGTATAGAAATGCCGGATTAGAGTTCCGCGATGCTGCTACCGGAGAGTTGATCTGGGGAATTCCGGGAGATGGTGAAGATGTGGGACGTTGTATGGTGGGCGATATGGATCCGGATACCCCGGGATGTGAAGTCTGGGCTTCCTGGCCGACCGGGAAAATGTATTCTTGCAAAGGAGAACTATTAAGCAAATCTGCTCCAATGATTAAAGGTGGTGTTTATTCATACAACATGGGCATTTGGTGGGACGGAACTTTAACCCGCCAGAATATAGACGATGAGTTGGTTTTGGCATATCGCGACAGTGAAGGTGGAGATAGAGTGTTTTCATGTGGTAATTATGGGGTAGCCTCAATCAACGGAACAAAAAGAACCCCATGTTTCTATGGCGATATTTGGGGAGACTGGCGTGAGGAAATGATTTATGTGGTTGGAGAACGTAATGTAGGTGGCGCTTCGGAGTTGCGTATTTTTACGACTAACATAGAAACAAATCATCGCTTCCGCCCATTGATGGATGACCACATCTATCGGATGAGCGCCACACATCAGAATATAGGATATAATCAATCGACTCATACAGGTTATTATATTGGTACTGATTTGGAAAAAAAATAAATAGTGATAAATGACTCTGTAGTAGCCGGGTGCTGACTATGGGTTATATG
>ERZ772889.2485-NODE-2485-length-14362-cov-3.324876_pt1 | contig 14362 bp, 13 predicted proteins | sample MGYA00512127_ERZ772889 | MGnify/ENA primary metagenome ERZ772889 (study PRJEB29015, sample SAMEA2737689) | human gut metagenome | biome: human gut; feature: human-associated habitat; material: faeces | place: China | collected 2012 ...
GGCATTGGTCGTAGTGCTGTTTCTGGTGCTGTGGGGGCTGATTGTGCGCTTCCAGCCGTACGCCAGCCAGTCGATTCTGCCTTGCGTGCTACTGCTGACCGCCACTGGCGTGACCATGATCGCCCGCATCGACCAGAGCGAAGGTTGGGCGGTTGCCCAACGTCAGCTGATCTGGCTGTGCATCGCCATCGTGCTTTCCGCGCTGCTCATCATCTTCCTGAAGGACTACCGCGTGCTGCGGCGCTTCTCCTACGTGTCGATGGTGGTGGGCTTGGTGCTGCTGCTCGCCCCGATGCTGCCGTTTGTCGGTCAGGAAGTGAACGGCGCGCGCATTTGGATCAGGATTCCGGGACTGGGCCAGGGTAAAGACCAGCTGCCCCTGCTTCTGGGCGATGTCGGTGATCCCGGCCTCCGCCGCCGCGGCGCGGAGCAGTTCGACCATCGCGACCAGCTGGCCGTGGGCGGTAAGAAGATGCTCGGTCTGCAGCTGCCGCGTATCAAGGATCTCGGCCCGATCATCGTGGTGTGGATCGCCTCGATGGGCGTGCTCGTCATGCAGCATGATCTGGGCACCTCGCTTATGTTCTTCGCCATGTTCGTGGCCATGCTGTACACGGCCACCGGCCGTAAAAGCTGGATCATCATCGGTCTGATCGCGTTCGCCGCGGGAGCCGTGCTGGCCGCAGGCATGTTCAGCCACGTGGGTCAGCGCATCGACGCCTGGCTGCACCCGTTCAGCAACGAGCAATACAACAAGACCCCCGGCGGCTCCTGGCAGCTGGTCACCGGCATTTTCGGCCTGGCATCAGGCGGCATGCTCGGCACCGGTCTCGGCCAAGGCCATCCTTCGCTCGTTACGTTTGCGAACTCCGATTTCATCTACGCCTCTCTGGGCGAGGAACTCGGTCTGATGGGCGTCCTGGCCATTTTGATGCTCTACCTGCTCATCATTGCCTCCGGCTTCATCACCGCCATGAAAATCAAGGATGGCTTCGGCAAGCTGCTCGCTTCCGGACTGGTGTTCACCATGGCCTTCCAAGTGTTCACACTCATGCTGCACAACACGTGCAGCAAACCCCTCCACCGTTTCTTCATGTTCCTTCAAGTCTTCATCCAGATATTTCACACGTACTTTTGCTGAACGGGCTACTTTCTCATGCACTCCCGGCAGGCTCAGACAACCTTCCTCCATCGAAACCTCTTCTTCACTTTTTTCAAGGAAAACAGGATTGATCATCGCACGCTTGAAGCCTTTGCATTCAGGAAAATCATCTCCCATCACGTCAGCGTCAATTACCAAAAGACGCAATGACAAACCGACCTGCGGAGCGGCCAGCCCCACACCATCGGCATTGTACATCGTTTCGAACATATTGGCTACCAATTGTTTCAGATCCGGATAGTCCATCGGAACCTCTTCAGCCTCTTTTCTCAGCACGGGCTGTCCATATAAATATACTGGTAAAATCATAACTTTTATAACTGATATTTCTTATTTTCCAAATATGACTGCAAGATAATAACCGCACTGATCTCGTCTACCAATCCTTTATCTTGCCTTTTCTTTTTCTTCAATCCTCCGTCCAGCATTGCCTTATGTGCCAAAACGGAAGTAAATCGTTCATCGTAATACTCTACCGGAATATCCGGAATGGTCCGCTTCAGATGTGTTACAAAGGCTTCCACGTATCTCATATTTTCAGAAAGTTCGTTGTTCATCTGCTTTGGAAGCCCGACTACAAACCGTTCAACGGGTTCGCGCGAAACATAATCAGCCAGAAACCTTGTAAGTTCACCGCTCGGCACAGTTGTCAGTCCGTTTGCAATCATCTGCAAGGTATCTGTGACCGCCAGACCGGTACGTTTCCGGCCATAATCAATTGCTATAATCCTTCCCATCGGGCACAAAGATAACATAAATTCAGTTTCCTATTACACATATATACAAAAAGTGTGCAATTTAATACTTAGTATGCATTCTTTTCTCCCTTGAACATATTGATAACCGTTACAACTATAATCTTAAGATCCAAGAAGAAAGACCAATTCTCGATATACCAGACATCTCGCTTCACACGTCCTTCCATTTGTTCCAACGTTTTCGTTTCTCCTCTGTAGCCTGTTACCTGTGCCCAACCTGTCACCCCCGGTTTAACCAAGTGGCGAACCATATACTTGTCAATCAACGCAGAGTATTGCTCTGTATGTTTCAGCATATGGGGACGCGGTCCTACAACTGACATTTCCCCCCTCAACACATTACTAAACTGGGGAAATTCATCCAAATTAGTCCGCCGAAGAAAATCTCCGACCTTTGTTTTACGCGGGTCGTCCTTCACAGCCTGCAGGGAATCAGCCTGCGCGTTAACCTTCATCGTGCGAAACTTATAACACCTGAAATCCTGTCCGTACAGTCCCGTTCTCTTTTGCTTAAATAAGATCGGTCCCGGAGAACTCAGCTTGATCATGATACCAACCACAATATATAATATCGGGAATATAGTTACCAGAATTACAGTTGAAAAAAGAATATCAAACGCACGTTTCAATGCTCGATTGTAAGCTGCCTGTAAAGGCTCGCGGCGAACGGTCATCAAAGGGATGGACTCCAAAACATCCATCACAAGACTCTTCTTCAAATTTCGATAAAATTCCGGCACAATATAAAAACGGATCATGTGCTTCTCCGCAAAATTCAACAAACGCACAATCTTCTCATCATTCGTACCCGGTAAAGTACAGTAGATTTCATCCACATCATTTGCCAGCACAAAATTCTCTACCTCATTCGTCATTCCCAAATAATTCGGCAAAACCGATTTCAAGGACTGATTATCATCAAAGAATCCCAAGATATTGAAACCATACGACAAATCATCCTTCATTACCTTATATAATTCCATCCCATTTTTTCCTGCTCCAACAATTACGATCTTTTTAAAATTATACCCTTTCCGACGATACATTTTCAATGTTACACGCACAATAACACGCCACAAAGAAAATACTACAAGCGTAACAGCGTAATAAATCAATAAGAAAGTTGCCAACACATCTCCAACATTCAAAAAAATCAGACAAGTGGCAAATAAAAAGAACATAATCGTAACCAAAAAGAATGCTCTTTGCACAATTTTATCGATAAAGACAATGGACAGATGCAACCGCAAAGGAACAAAATAAAGGGAAAAGAAATAACAAAAATTCAACAAAAGCACCACTTCTCGCAAGCTTCCAGTAATAGCTAACGTATGAATACTATTCAATCCATAATAGACAATAAAAAAGAGAATATTCAGAACGATCAGATCTCCGATGCCTATCAGCCATTGAATAAGATAACCATATTTTTTATTTGACTCCATAACAACGCGCTAAAATCATGCAAAAATAAGCATTATTTCCGAGCAAAAAAAAGGCTGCACACGATTATGTACAGCCTTTCGGGATATAATTAAAAATTAATTATTTGCAGACATGATAACAACGCGGTTCCAATTGTTTTCATTGTACGGTTGAACGTCAGAACCCTTCCATTCGATTGTGATCTGGCTAGAAGAGATACCGTATTTATCAATAAGTTCCTTGGCAACGGCTCTTGCACGTTTTTCGGAAAGCTGCATATTGTAAGAACCTGTACCTGTTTTCTTATCAGCATAGCCGATAACCTTGATAGGCACATTGTTTTCTTTCATAAACTGTGCAGTATTGAAGATGCTAACCTGCTGGTTCTTGTCGATCTTAGCGCTATTGATACGGAAGTATACCACATTATCTACATAGTTGTTAACAACGTTAGTTACAACTTCTTCACATTCAGGACAAGAAACCGGACGTTTACTCAATTCGTCGTTTTCAGCACGCAAAGCGTTGATCTGACCATTCAGGTCGTTCAACAATGCATAATCCATCGGCTCCAACACTTCGAAATCAGTTTTACCCAGTTTGAATGTCAAACCAGCGCTCAACTGTCCGATACCGTCAGTCAGGTGGTACATAGAAACACGGTTAAACTGTTCGTTCAACAATGAACCCTGAACTTCTACGTTCAAATCTACACGTTTGCTCAAACGAAACGCAGTCAGGATACCGAAATTCACCGTTGGAGATTCTGTTCTTGCAATACCTCTGTTATCATCGGAGTTTTTGAAACGCTGTGCGTAACCAAGACCTACCCAAGGAATCAAACGAAACACTTTCTTTTCGTTGTAAGGAGCCCAGAAATTAGTCACATCCCACAACAAATCAGCATGAGCAGCTGCATATTTATTGTGCTGCATAAATGTAGCACCTGTGTTTTCAAAACCATGCAACACACCACCATTCAACTGGAGACGCAGGGCTAAATACGGATTAAACCATTTACCGACAGAGAACTGAGGAGCGAAATTCAAACGATTCTTAAAATCGGCTTCACTGTTCTGATCACCAAATAAAACACTCGCGCCACCAGCAATAGAGATAAACCAGTTGTCGCCTGCTTTGTTCTTTTTGAAGTTTGTCTTATAACCCGCTTCGTTACTAAATCCAACCTGCGGTTTAAATTCCTGTGCAGACACAGAGAAAACAAAACCTGATAACAAAGCTAAAAGTAATACTTTAGTCTTCATATTCATCAACATTTTAATTAAACAATCAATTACCTATAATCTTGCTCAAACATATTGCAAAATTAACTCTTTTTCTAATTATAACAAATAAAAACAATAAAAGTTCGATTCTACTCAAAATAATTCAATACTTCATAGCCACCTTCTTTTAGATACGATTCTTTCTTCATCAATTTTATATCATTCAACATCATATCCTCTATCAAAGAGGCCAAATCGTACTTTGGTTCCCATCCCAAACGGGTACGCGCCTTCGTCGCATCGCCGATCAATAAATCGACTTCAGTCGGACGGAAATACTGAGGATCAACACCTACAACTTCATCTCCAATCCGTTTCCTGAAATTATCGAGATAAACCTCACCGACTCTTTCAATAAACACTTTTTCGTCAATATAGTTTAAGACAGCCACCTCATTAACATTCTCTCCTTTGAAAATAATTTCCACGCCTATCTCGGCGAACGCCATCCTCAAGAAATCACGAATAGTTGTCGTAATCCCCGTCGCAATGACATAATCGGACGGTTCGTCCTGCTGGAGGATTGCATACATTGCGCGGACATAATCTTTTGCATGTCCCCAATCACGTTTGGAAGAAAGATTCCCCATATAAACTTTTTTCTGCATGCCTAAAGCAATACGGGAGACAGCCCGCGTCACCTTACGAGTCACGAAGGTTTCTCCCCTCAGAGGAGATTCATGGTTGAACAAAATACCGTTCGACGCATGCATTTTATAAGCTTCACGATAGTTCACCGTTATCCAATAACCGTAAAGTTTGGCTACGGCATACGGACTTCTCGGATAAAAAGGAGTCGTTTCTTTCTGCGGAACTTCCTGCACCAAACCATAAAGTTCGGATGTAGAAGCTTGATAAATGCGCGTCTTGGGGATCAAATTCAGCAGACGAACTGCTTCTAAGATACGCAAAACTCCCAGACCATCGGCATTAGCCGTATATTCGGGTGTATCAAAACTCACTTTCACATGACTCATAGCCGCCAGATTATAAATTTCATCCGGCTGGATCTCACCGATGATGCGAGTCAGGTTCAAACTGTCGGTCAGGTCACCATAATGTAGGATCAAGTTACGATTTTCCACATGCGGGTCCTGATAAAGATGGTCGATACGATCCGTGTTAAACATGGACGACCGGCGTTTGATACCATGCACTATATATCCTTTCTTGATCAGATATTCGGCCAGATAAGCCCCATCTTGGCCTGTTATTCCTGTTATTAAAGCAACTTTACTCATCGTTGTTAAACGGAAGACGCAACAACCTCCCTATTTTTAATTTTTTAATTTTCAATTCTTAATTCTCCAAGTACCAACTATAAAGGCGTTCAACCCCTTCGTCTATCTCAATCGTATGATGCCAGCCCAAAGCATGCAACTTCGTGACATCCGTCAGTTTGCGCATCGTCCCGTCCGGTTTAGACGAATCAAATACGATCTCACCTGTAAACCCTACCTTTTCTCGGATTAGGGAAGCCACTTCACAAATAGAAAGTTCTTTTCCAGTACCTATATTAATATGCGTATTTCGGATATCGCCGGTAGCAGGACGGAGATCGGCAAAATCGACCTTCTCCATCACATAGACGGAAGCATCTGCCATCTCCTCACTCCAAAGAAACTCACGAAGCGGTTTGCCTGTTCCCCACAACTCCACTTTACCAGGATAAATACCGTACTTGGCAAGAATATCCAATATTTCGGATTCAGAAGTACCGCCGGATATATTTTCAACCGAACGCGCATTCAGATCTTTCCGGACAGCCTCCCAATCTCCTTCGGAAAGACATTTACCCAAATGTACTTTGCGAATCATGGCAGGCAGCACATGCGAAGTCTCCAGGTTAAAATTATCATTCGGGCCATACAGGTTGGTCGGCATTACTGCGATATAGTTAGTTCCGTATTGCAAGTTATAACTCTCACACATCTTGATCCCGGCTATCTTAGCTATCGCATAAGGTTCATTCGTATATTCGAGAGGCGAAGTGAGCAAGCAATCCTCCGGCATCGGTTGCGGAGCATTTCCCGGATAAATACAAGTACTTCCCAAAAACAGAAGTTTCTTTACGTTATTCAGATAAGAAGCATGAATCACATTGTTCTGAATCATAAGATTCTCGTAAATAAAGTCAGCCCGGTAGCGGCTGTTTGCCACAATCCCTCCGACATGGGCTGCTGCCAGGAACACATATTCCGGCTTCTCTGCGGCAAAGAAATCATGAACGGCCTGCTGATCGGTCAAATCCAATTCCGCATGCGTACGCAGGACGAAATTCGTGTAACCCTTTGCCTTCAGATTCTTCAGAATAGCAGAACCGACCAGTCCCCGATGGCCTGCTACAAATATTTTACTATCCTTATTCATTCTCTCTTTTTATCAAATTCAGCAGATATTGTCCATACTGGTTCTTCAACATCGGAGCGGCAACTTGCCTCAACCGTTCCGCATCGATCCAACCATTCCGATAAGCAACTTCTTCCAAGCAAGCTATTTTCAACCCTTGTCGTTTCTCTATCACCTCAACGAAGGTGGAGGCTTCGGAAAGAGAATCGTGCGTACCGGTGTCAAGCCATGCAAAACCGCGCCCTAAGAGCTGAACTTTCAAATTCCCATCCTTCAGGAATTCCTGGTTGACAGTCGTAATCTCCAATTCTCCGCGGGCGGAAGGTTTAATCTGCTTGGCAACTTCCACCACTTTGTTCGGATAGAAATAAAGGCCGACAACTGCATAATTCGATTTCGGGCATGCTGGTTTTTCTTCAATGCTCAACACATTTCCTGCCTCATCGAATTCGGCCACGCCATAGCGCTCCGGATCATTGACGTAGTAACCGAAGACGGTCGCTTTTTGTTCGTTTTCCACATTAGCTACGGCCCTTTTTAACATTGCGGTGAAACTCTGTCCGTAAAAGATATTGTCGCCCAAGACCAGACAAACGGAATCATTTCCAATAAACTTCTCCCCAATTAAAAAAGCTTGTGCCAATCCGTCCGGTGAAGGTTGTTCGGCATACTCGAAACGGACACCATAATCGGAACCATCCCCTAACAGACGACGAAAACCGGGAAGATCCTGCGGTGTGGAAATCACCAATATTTCACGTATTCCTGCCAGCATCAACACAGACACCGGATAATAGATCATCGGTTTATCATAAATAGGCAATAACTGTTTTGAAACCCCTTTGGTTATCGGATACAAACGCGTACCGGACCCTCCTGCTAAAACAATACCTTTCATAATCTTCTATGATTTACGATTTATGATTCCGGAATCATGCATCAATGATAAATCATACATCCAAAATCATAAATTCTTAATAAATATAACGGATGGCAAATGTATTAAAAATAATTCACTTTACCGGCTCGGTGAAACTTTTCTTTCCAAAGGTTTGTTACAAAGTAGATTTCAAAATAATTAAAAAACGAATTTATTATGAAGACTTTTATTGACACAATCAACTTCGGAGTAAAAAACTGGTGGGTTTCCCTGCTGTTGGGCCTGCTTTATATCCTCATCGCAATCTGCCTGATGTTCACACCGCTGGCAAGCTATGTCGCACTGAGTGTTTTGTTTAGTGTATCCATGTTTGTCAGCGGCACGTTGGAAATTCTTTTTGCCGTCACCAATAGAAAGAATATTTCCAGTTGGGGCTGGTATCTGGCAAGCGGTATCATCGACCTGATCTTAGGTATCTACCTGATGGCCAATATCGGCCTGAGCATGGCAGTGCTGCCTTTCATCGTGGCCTTCTGGCTGATGTTCCGCGGTTTCGCTTCAACCGGCTACGCTATGGACCTGAAACGCTACGGGACACGCAACTGGGGCTGGTATATGGCTTTCGGCGTACTGGCAATCCTTTGCAGTATCGGCATTATCTGGCAACCAGGTCTTGGAGCGTTATCCCTTGTCTATATGATCGCGTACACTTTGCTGATCATCGGCATCTTCCGGGTTATGCTTTCCTTCGAACTGAAGAGCTTGCACAAACGGAACAAAGAATACAACGAATAAATCGTATGCTTTTCTCAGCAGTTTCCAATCCATGAGAATACTTCCTCACCGGGGAGAGAATATATTCTCATCCGTATGAGAAAAGATTATCATTACGACGAGAAAAGATTGTCATCCTTATGAGAAAAAGCCCCTCATAAGACGAAAATCTTTTCTCGTTGTAGCTTTATGATTATTCGCTGACCATCTTCCGCTTAATGAATACGGCCTTACACTCAGCACAGTCCTTCCGGCAGTTCACTTTGGATACGACAACGGCGGCCGGTCGACCATACGCAAGGTAACCTGCTGCTCAGAGGAGGCCCCGACAAAACCTAAGCCACCCGATACGTTTTGAGGAACGATGACCGGTTCCATAAAGGTTTCGTTATAATCTTCCGAATTCAGACAGTTCATCGCACGCAAATAACGATAATAAGGTTGTGATATGCTCAATAAGCGGACTGTAACATCCAAGTAAAAATGATCTTTTCCATTTGATTCGCTAATATGCGGAACAGAGGTGTAGATCTTAAGGGTATACGAACCATTTTCAAAACGGCCATCCGTGAAAACATTGCTAAGATTACGAATAGTCCAATCCAAAATGCCGAATTTGTCATCATCGGCAGTCGTAAGATGCCCATCGGTCAACACAATATCCTCCTGGTTGATAATTTCGGGATAAGAGGAAAAGGGACCGTATTTGATACCTGTTTCCGAAGAAATCCTGTATGTATTTTCTTCGATAATAAGACGGTAATAATTTTTCTCGTTCGGACGGTCATGTATCGTTATTTTGTATCGCATACAATCCATCATGCTGGAACCACCCCTCAATTGCGTACGGAGCGTATCTACACGGATAGTTTCCTCGATCGGAAAAGGGATCTCCACCTCGCAGCCAGCCTGGTATTGCCCGTCTTCGGCTGTCGCTTCAAAGCGGATACGGTCACCGGGACGAAAAGATGTTTTCAACGTACAATTAGGATCATCGAAAGAACCATAGACCTTCTCCACCTCTGCCGTCTCGGTCTTTTGACCGTTGACATATACTACAATGGAACCATTGGAAACACAATCCGCTTGCTGTTTATCGGTATCGATCATACGCAGAGACACTCCGTTTTCTTTCTTTCCAGCTTCAAGAAAAGCATTCATCAGAAGCTGTGGGACCTGCGGCTTGTTCATATATGGAAGCTCATTCTCACAACCCGGGAACAGCATGGAAACCAGTATGAATAATATAAATAAATTCTTTTTCATAATTCTACTCCTCTTTATTAAAACCGGTATGTATAGGTAATCGATGGAACACAAGGCAGAAGCGTTTGCTTTATCAGCCTCGTTTTCCGCTTCCAGGTCGTCTCATGGCTACCATCCGGCTTAATATGCTCTACTCCGATATATTCTTCTTCTTTATAGATAAGATTCGGAGTCATGGCATTATAGGCGTTATAGACCGAAATATTCCAAGTCTGCATGCCGTGGCGCAATTTCTTATGGAAATTGATGCTCAGATTCAACCGGTGGCTGACAGGAAGGCGATAATTGTTTCGACGGGAAATGTAATCAATCAAGTTACCAGATGCCGTCCCTGTACGCTGTTCGGCAACCGTAGCCGTTCCGCCCGTATTAAAAATCCAAGTGATCCCTATATCCGTTTTCTTGCTGAAAGTATGATTTACACAGAGGTTGATGTTGTGGCGGCGGTCGTATTTATAAGGAAAACGTTCACCGTTGTTGACCGTCCCATCCTTGAACTGGCGATCACTCTTGGCGATCGTATACCCCAACCATCCTGTCGTTTTACCGATCGTCTTCTGGGCTAAAATCTCCAAGCCGAAAGAGCGGCCACGTCCCATCTCTACCTTCTCCTGCCATCCACCGGATGATCCGAAAAAGGTAGCGCCATCCTGGTATTCCAATACATTATGCATATCTTTGTAATAGCTTTCTAGAGAGAACTCCCACCCTTCCACACCGGTATAATAGCCACCAACAGCATACTGGTAGGAGCGCATCGGACGGATGTTTTTAGTAACCGGAACCCATAAATCGGTCGGCAGCGAAATCGGCGAGGATGACAGCAGGTGTACATACTGTTCCATTTGTGTAAAAGAAGCCTTTGCCGCAAAACCGTCATGAAAGCGATAACGCGCAGAAAGACGAGGCTGTGCCGACAGATAGCCTTTCCCTTGTGTGGAAAACAAGGAAAGATGAATGCCGACATTCAGGCTCAGACGGTCGCTGATATCGGCATTATCTTCGGCATAAAACGAAAACTCGTGCCCGTGCAAATAGCTGTTCGAGGAATCGTTGTAGACGGTATCCTGTGCCGTCTGCCCGTCTACAGCTTCTTTCACACGCGAGGTCGTCACCTCCGGTCGGAAGGTATGATACAGATAAGAAACACCGAACTTGACATGATGGTCAGGAACGGGCATATAATCGAAGTCCGTATGAAAACTCCAATCGTGTATACCGGAACGGTAATCGGAATTATAGACATACGATTCACCTCTATCGGTTATCGGATCACCGTTTTTATCCGCCTCGATGATATCTTTCCGGTAAGTGTCCGCCATACTCATCTGGTAATGATTGTAGGCTACGGTCGTATTGCTGAATAATTTACTGTTGAAGACATAATTCCACCGTCCGGCGGCAATCGTGTTTCCCCAGTTGAAATCGATCCGGCTGTTGTAGAAATACATACGCGACCCATTCGAATAGGCGTCATATTCCTTGTCCTGCTTGTAGTCATAATGGTCTTTTCCTTTGTAGAAACTGAGGAACAGGCGGCTGCGGTCGGAAAACTTGTGGTTCACCTTTGCATTGATATCATAAAAATAGTAATTGAATTTCTTGTCCTCCGGCAGAAACGGCCTTGCCACCAGGTCGAGATAAGTGCGGCGGCCGGTCAAGCAAAAGGAGGTTTTATCTTTCAAGATCGGACCTTCGAAGTGTAGCTTACTGGTCAACAGGCCAATGCTGACCGTACCATGATAATTCTGCATATCGCCGTCGTTTGTCCGGATATCCACGATTGAAGACAGACGGCCGCCATAACGGGCTGGAAATGAACCTTTGAAAAGCGTGACCTTTTTCATGGCTTCCGGAGTGAAGATGGAAAACACGCCCAACATATGGTCGGCATTATAGATGGGGATACCATCCAGAAGGATCAAGTTCTGATCCGGTCCGCCACCCCGTACATACAACCCGCTGAAACCTTCCGTTCCAGCCTGTACGCCAGGCATCAACTGGATTGTTTTGAGAATATCAGCCTCTCCTAAAATGGCCGGAGTATTCTTGATCTGCGTCATCGGGATGTCTAACGTACCCATACCCGTTGCCCGAATGCCTGTCTCTTTTTTGTCGGAAAGAACGATGATTTCCGACAACTGGTTATTGGTCTGCAAACGGATGTTCATTACAGTATCCCGACTTAACAGAAAACGGCAATGCTTGGTTTCATATCCTAAATACGAAAAGAAAAGTCCAGTCTCTCCTTCCGGCAAGGTCAAGCTGTAAAACCCGAAAGGGTTCGTCGAAGTCCCGGCATGACAGCTGGATTCCAAAATATTTGCACCAATCAGCGTTTCTGACGATATGGAATCGGTAATATATCCGCTGACCGTATATTTACGGGAAACAGGACGCTCTCCTAACAAGATGTGTGTGCCGGAGATTTTAAACGTTATCGCTTCCTGACCAAATGCATATTGCAGGATTTCCTCGATGGTCTTCTGACGGACATCAAGGGTAACAGGCTGCCGGAGCTGTACCTTTTCACCATAGATAAACGAGAAGCCGGTGGAGTCCTCTAACTGGCGGACAAAAGTGTCCAGTGTTGCCTTCCAGACCTGGAAGTCCAGACGCGCCGCCCGGTCTTGTGCAGCGAGCGGCGCAATTCTGAAAACTATCCATAATAGAAGAATAAGCCGGGCGAACCGGCGGAGACAATATAGGTAATAATTCATGACTTAGTTAAGTTTAGAATGAATCAAGATCGTATCATTTGTCTTTGAATAACTGAAATTACCGGCTGGCTGGAGCAGATCGAGCATCTGATCCAAACTCTCGCCTTCAGTAAAATGCGCCCTGATACGAAAATCCTTTATATCTTCATCCGTAATTTTGATTTTCACATGAAAAGCATTCGACAACTCTCGTGCAATCTCCTGCAACGGCAGATAATCAAAATGAAAATGGCCGTCGCGCCAACCGGTAGCCGTATTATTTTCTTTTGTTTTTTCTTCTAATCCAAGTTCAAATAAAGCACATATCATACCATTTGATTCAACACCACGGATACTACTTTTTTTGATTTCAAAGTTGCCTGGTAATACTGCTCCTACTTTAGCTACTATAACTTTTAAACCACTTGCTATATTAGAAGCACCACATACTATTTGTAATACATCACTACCAACATCTACCTTAAGCACATGTAAATGATCACTATCAGGATGATTAGTACATTCTAAAACTTCACCTATTACTAAATTATCTATATGATTTGTAATTACTTTTTCAACATTGATACCTGCTTTTGTTATTTTTTTAGCAAGTAAAGTTAAATCTTCACCAGATAGATCAATATAATCTTTTACCCAATTTAAACTAATCATATTACGATTCCTTTCTATCAAAAGTTTTTAATTCTTTTAAATCTGTATTATAAAATACTCTACAATCATTTATTCCATATTTAAGCATTGCTAATCTTTCAGCACCAAATCCAAATGCAAATCCAGTCCACTTAGTTGAATCATAACCACAAGCATTAAGCACGTTAGGATGAACTATACCAGCACCTGCAACTGTAATCCAACCTGTATTTTTACAAATATTACATCCAGTACCATGACAATTAAAACAACTTATATCAACTTCTACAGAAGGTTCTGTAAATTGATAATAACTTGGACGAAATCTAGTTACTATATCTTCACCAAATAGATTTTTACAAATTATATCAATTGTTCCTTTTAAATCAGATAAACTAACATTCTTATCAACTAATAAACCTTCTATTTGCATAAATTGATGTGAATGAGTTGCATCATCATCATCTCTTCTATAAGTTTTACCAGGGCAAATTACTCTTATTGGATCTTTACCTTGGTGTTTGATCATTGTTCTTGCTTGTACTGGAGAAGTTTGACTTCTTAGTAAAAGTTCATTATCTTTTATATAAAATGTATCTTGTGCATCACGTGCAGGATGTCCTTTAGGAATATTTAAAAGCTCAAAGTTAAACTTATCTTCTTCAAGTTCTGGCCCATCAACCACATCATATCCCATACTCATTAATAATTCTTCTATGGTTGCGGATAAGCCTCTCTTTAAAAGTATTGGCTTATTAATTTTACCTAACTCTTTTAATAAATCAAAATTTTGCATATTTCTTGCTCCAACTTGAATTATATCTGCCTTTTCAACAAATGTATCTATATCATATGGTGACATTAATTCTGTAACTATTGGTAAACCAGTTTCTGCCTTTGCTTCATTTAACAAATTTAATCCTTCATACTTTAATCCCTGAAAACTATATGGAGAAGTTCTTGGTTTAAATGCCCCACCTCTTAAAAAATTTGCCCCTGATGCTTTTACTGCTTTTGCTATTGCCACTACTTGTTCTTCGCTTTCTACTGAACAAGGACCGGCCATTATTCCTAAATGACCTCCACCTACTTTTGTTCCGTTCACATCTACT
>ERZ772889.2495-NODE-2495-length-14305-cov-4.979930_pt1 | contig 14305 bp, 16 predicted proteins | sample MGYA00512127_ERZ772889 | MGnify/ENA primary metagenome ERZ772889 (study PRJEB29015, sample SAMEA2737689) | human gut metagenome | biome: human gut; feature: human-associated habitat; material: faeces | place: China | collected 2012 ...
CAGTAGGTAGAAAACCATGTTCTTTTTTAATTTATCCATCATATCATCATCCTTTTAAATTCCGATTTGTATATCAAATCTATTTCTACACATTATATCATCTTCATCTTCTAAATTCCATTTTTTTCTCACCTCGTCCATCTCTACTTTTTTCTCTCGCTGATACCTTTTCTTGTACATTTCCCATATACTCCCTAACGTTCTCATCCAACATTTCTTTAGCATTCTCCGCCCTGTCAACGGAATCTTTATACGCATCCATTTCCATTCTCTTTCGATTAAATTTTCTTATAACTTCGTCAACATTTGTACCATTTAATTTTTTCAACAACCTTTTTTCTAAGTCCTTGGCTGTTTTCTCCTGCTTTTCCAACTGCACAATTTCATCTTTTAACTTTTTCTTTCCTCCAAACATCCTGTATTCTTTTCGGTCCATTTGGTCTTTTGCCTCTCTTATTGCCATATGCACTCCGTTTAATGCTCTATGATTTTCCAATAATTCATCAACCATTTTTGCATACTGCTTATACTCCTTAACCGGTTGCGGTGGCTTTGGTGCAATTGCACCTCTAAATATCCTAATTAATCCCTTTAAACAATCACATGCCATTTCAACAGTCTTTTCAAAAACTCCGGCAAATATTCCTACGCCTGCACTTTCCCTTGATGACTTGTTTTTCATTAATCCACCAACTGTCTTTGTTTCCGTCTTTCCAAATTTATTTACATTCTTAAGTATATTTTCCTCTTTAATGGTTCTGATGTGTTTTCTTGGAACCTGATAAAACAGTGCTTCATCAACTGTACTGTTCCACTTCATTCTCACCTGATTGTTTTTTCTTATCTGCTCTGCTTTCGGATTATTCTTTCCAATCTTTTTTGTTGGCAGATAGACATCTTTATTGTTAAACACCTGCAGTTTATCTTTGTCATTTAAGAAGGAATTGATATGCTCCGTGTACAATGATTTTACTCCCTTTAGAAATGACCTTGCCTTAAACTCTGCTTTCTTTTTTGAAAATCTGTTGTACTCATAAACCTGACCTTTTCTGATGATGTTACAGCCTTTTCTTACATCCCCATTGTCATCCAGTATTTCCTTTTTGGTCCTTACATGCTTTCCTGTTTCATCATAAAACATGTTTCGTGTGGCAATTTTCTTTATGCCGTTTTTCAATTCCTCTCTTTCCGAAAATATCAAATGAATGTGTAAGTTTGTTTTTGTCTTGTTGTGATGCATTGCTGCAATGCAGTTTACTCCGTAAGTTTTTCTAAACAGCTCAGTAAAATCTTTCAATACCCTTTGTTTGTCCATGTTACAGAATGGTTCAGGCAATGCAATAATCAGTTCTCTTGATTCGATACACTTTCCTGCACTTCCGCTTTTCTTAAATTCCAATCTGTTACACCCGGCAAGATCATGCCAAAATGTATCGTCTGTTGTATTGTAAACAGCGTACAGATTTTCCTGCCTTTTGGGATTTGTAATGTAATCTATGCACCCCTTTAAATTGCCTAATTTGCTTATCTGAATAAATGAATTTCTAGCCATATATTTGTTCCTCCTGTTCTTTAAATCTTTATGTTTAAGTAAAATAAAAAGCCCCCTGCAAGGGCGAAATGTAAACCCTTAAGAGCATAAAATCGTAAGATTTTGTGCGATGGGTGTATTTCGCTCTCAATCGCCGAGGGCTAATCTGCTTTCCTTTTACCTTTAGTTTTTTTGTCGCTACCGCATATATTGTTGCCGACTTGTCTGCTCTACAACCTGCAAGTGCCACTTGCAGGTCATTAACATTAAGCAGAAATTTACCAACGGAAATCCTCCGGGATTTCCTTTCTGTCAAGATAATCTTTTCTTGCATTTTCTCTCTCCTCTACCGATTCGGCAATCTTGCTTTCTGTATAAATGTTTCTCAAAATCATCTTATCCATCTTATCTTTAAGACCTGCTTTAATCAGTTCCGTTTCGTCCTCACGACCATATATAAAATACTGATATATCATTCTAAATAAGTCTTCATCTATTTTTATCTGTTTAACCTTTTCATACATGCAAATCTCCTTCCGTAAATTGAAAATGTCAATCGACTTTAAAAAACTTTATTTTTTTAGTTTTATTTAGCCAATTTACAATCTACGATTTACAAATTTCAAAACATCCCATAAATAAAGGGATTGAAGCCATTCTGATGTAAATTGGCTCTTTTTTTTACGTCATTTCCAATTTACAAATCCATTATTCTGATTTACAAATCAGCCAATTTACATAACAAATTTACATTCTTAAAAGTAACTGACATCATGTCACTTACTTTTTCTCTGCCATTTCATCAGATTCAGTTTTAAGATTTTCCAACGTTTCCTGCTTAAAAGGAATGTCCTCATTCTTCTCTATTTTCTCAAAACCCTTTGACTTTTTTCTCTTCCATGCAAGCTGGGTTCCGTACCCTTCCTTAATGAATCTGTGACTTTTTACCTCTTCCCACTGTTCTGCAAATTTAAGCCTCATGATACTCGTAATCTCTCTTGATTCATACTGTTTCGGCTTGCAGTTTTCGTGGTGCAGTGCTCTCTCGTAAATCATCTGAACGCATACAAACTCCTCATCCGTCATTTCAAGAAACATCTCAATGATTCCCACAAGAGTATCCTGAGGCATGCATTCCTTCTGAAATTCAATGAGTTCTTTTTCCAACTTCTTATTAAATACAAGTTTAGTGTTAATGCCCTTTTTATACATATTCATTATTTCAGCCCAGCACTGTTCTATGTAAGCCCTTGTTTCTTCCTCATCCTCCAACGGATGATGCAATGCCTTTTCCTTATTTACCATTACCGGTACAAATCTTCTGTTACCTGTTCGGTCAAATGGCAGGAAGTCGGCATTATTGGAAGAACCCACAAATATGCACTGTCTTGGTCTGTCCTCAGGATGGGTTTCATATGGTACCTTGTAAGTTTCACTTTGACGGCTTAAAAATGACTTAATGTCCTCAACACTTCTTGCATTACAGGTTGCAAGCATTTCCGCCATTTCAATAATCCAGTGTCCCTGAATCTTACGAAACACGTTGTCATCATCAAGTTTTCTTAAGTCATCCGAAAACCACTCATTTTCCATTGCAAGAAGTCTTAGAAAACTTGACTTTCCTGCACCCTGCCCACCTACAAGACAAACCATATATTCAAATTTACATCCGGGATGGTAAACCCTGTACACCGCTCCCATCATCATTATTCTTGTTGCTTCAAATATGTAATCACTTTCATCTGTTCCAAGATATCTTGGCAACAGATATCTAAGCCTTGATTTTCCGTCCCACTCCAGACTTTCCAGTTTGTCTATAATGGGATGATAATGGTTGTTATTTCCTACAATGTCAATTGCACGCTTAATATTTTTATCTCTTGTAATGCCGTAAAACTTTTCCATTCTAAGCATTATGTTATTAAAATCCGTATCGGTAAAAGTTTTTGAGCGTCTTCTCCAGTCCATTTTCTTAACAATGTCCGTCTTACATGAAAGTTCATTACGTCTTATTGCATCCTTTAACATTGGGTCCTTATTTAAAACCTCAATGACATTTTCAATGGTTTGTCTCGGACTTCCATCAGGACGTTTTTTAAGGCTATCCCTTATAGCCTCGATTTCTTTATTATCTGTGTCCTCCACATTGGAGAATTTATTCATTACTGTGTTATTCATTTTTCCTCCGTAATTTTAAAATTTTGTTGTTATTGGAGGTAACCCCTGCTATAATTTAATTGGTGATAAAAGTAGCGGGGATAACCTCCTTGTTACCTTGTAAGTCTTAAGCTTATTGCTTAGGGCTTTTTTCTTTCTTCAAATCCATCTAATATATCCAACATTGTTCTAATTGGGACAAATACCTCTTCATCAATTTCTCCACCAGCCTCAATCCTCTTTAACTGTGCTATTATTTCTTGGAGATATTTTCTGAAACTAAGCATCATTAGCGGATTTCCCACAGCTCTTATTTTGGTATAAAGTAATGATTGAACAATAAATTCCTGCTTTGTCTGAAATCCACTTAGTTTTGCCCTCATATTTATTTCTTCATTTTCTTCTGGTGACACCCTAAAGGCAACTGTTACATTTCTCCATCTACCTTTTGCATCATTGTTCTTCGCACTCATCTAATAAAGCCTCTCTTTCTGCATCCATAGTTTTTGCCATATCTGTTTGTACAGTTGGAAATAGATGTGCATATTTATAAGTGATGTCTACAGCCTCGTGGCCTAGTCTGTCAGCTATGGCAAGTGCTGTATAGCCTTTGTTAATCAAATATGAAACGTGTGAATGTCTTAAATCATGTATTCTTATTCTTTTAACTCCTGCAGCTTTTGAACCTCTTATCATTTCATGACGAAAATAGCTTTTTGAATTTTGAAATATTCTGTCATTTTCTTTGATGCCATATATACTTGCCAAATATTCCTTAATTTCTTCTGCTAAAAATTCAGGAATTACTATATCCCTTATGCTTTTAGGTGTCTTTGGATCCGTTACAATGTCTTTACCTTTAACCTTTTTATATGACTTTGTTATTTTCAAAACATTATTTTCGAAATCAAAATCTTTCGGTGTTAAGGCAAGAAGTTCGCCAATTCTAAGCCCACACCAATAAAGTATTTCAAATCCATAAAATGATTGTGGTTTATCTGCCACCTGTTCAATAAATTTCTGGTATTCCTTCTGCGTCCAGAAATCAACATTTCTATCTCTTGCACTGCCCATATTCCCAGCCTTGCTTGCGACATTCCATTTAAGCCCATAATATCTGACTGCATGGTTAAACATTGCACTTAGCTGATTATGAATTGTTCCAAGATATGATTTTGAAAAGCTCTTACCATTTTGAGTTGTTAAGCTCTGAATTTCTCTTTGCCACTCAAAAATGTCCGTTACCTTTAATTCATTTATTTTTCTCTTGCCAAGATAAGGAAGAATTTTTGTTAAAATTATGTATTCCTTTTCTTCCCAAGTATTTGGTCTTACCTTATGACTTACATCTCTTTTATATAATTCAAAGAAATCTTCAATGGTCATATCCAGGTCCTGGTGGTCTTGCAGTTTGAAATGTCTTTCCCAATCAAGAGCTTCAGATTTTGTTCTGAAGCCTCTTTTGGTTTTCTGTTTTCGCTCACCTTTATAAGTTTTGTAATAACACCTAACTTCCCATTTATCTGTTTTGGGATTCTTAAAAACCATTTATTTCACCTCCTATTTAGTCTTAATTCCATAGATTCGTTCTTCAAAATACTGTCTGCTAAGTCTCCCCTGAACAGTTACAAAACCCTGTTCTTTAAGTTCATTATTAAGTTTTCTAATAATCTTATAAGCCATAGCTTCTGAAACTCCCATTTCCTTTGCTACATCGCTTGCTCTAACAAAAAGTGTATCTGCCATAATATCACCTCCTACCTATTTGAATTTCATTACTTTGTACAGTGCATTTATGAACTGTGTTGTACTCATTTTATCAGTTCACTTTTGTACTGTCAAGTAAAATATTTCACTTTAGAACTGTTTTGTATTCTTTATATTTCACAAATGAACTGTTTATGATATAATAAAATCAGTTATAAAATGATATGGAAGGATATGTTTTATGGAAAAAAATAAAAGAGAATTTTCTTTAAATGCTAAAAATCTTGCCTCAGCAAATTTAGGACAAAAGATTAGATTTTACAGACAAATCGCCGGCATGACACAAAAAGAATTGGGAGTTGCCTGTGGTGTAAATGAATCAACTATAAGAAATTATGAACTTGGAAATCGATATCCGGATTCAGACACTATATTTGAGATTTCAAATGCTTTGGAGATTTCTCCATACGTGCTTGCAACTCCTGATCCTATTTCAGCTGCAAGTTCTCTACAATACTTATTCAGTATGGAAAAAACTTTGGATTTGACTCCAACAACTATAGATGGAAAAGTTTATTTAGAGGTATCTTCCGACATAGACGTAAACGATGCCACTGTTGCTCCTCTTTCAAATCTTAAAAGAATGTTTAGCCATTGGGCAACAATGTATGAGAAATTTATCAATGAAGAAATTGACGAGGAAACCTACCTATTATGGCAGGCAAAGTATTTAAGCTTTGGGACCGATTCAGCTGACTTCTTATTGGATGCGGAAAATGAAAAAGCTATCGAAGTAGACAAGAATATCTCTGATGCAAAGAAGAGATTTAGGAAGGCTAATTTGAAATAATCCTCTTTAAAACCAATTAACCCTGCGGTGTCACTGCAGGGTATTTTTATTTTATAAAAGAAAAATATGTTATTTTATCAGTTCATAAATGTACGCTTTTAGATATTTTTCATAAAAAATAGCAAAAAATATTGTCATTTTATTGTCACTTTAAAAAAGAAAAAACCTACAAACCCTTTATTTATGGGGTTTGTAGGCATATAAAATTTATTTTTGCATTATTCAAACTCGGCTTGTACCGGGTTTGACTTAAACATGTTTGTTTAAGTTTTGTGTGTTTTTATCTGTTAACTTACCTATATTATATTATTTGTATTATCCTTCTGATTTCGTGTTGCCATAGTGTTGCCACGAGGGTATTATAACATAAGTTATCTCTTATTTCATTAAGTTATTTTTATTATCTTCAATTTGGTTTATTTTTTGCCACTAATCAATATACTTTCTTACTTTCTCTATCTTCTCTTGTTTTACAACGTACAGAAATCCTTGCAAAATATTTTTAATTTTTTACACTTCAGATAAAAAATTAATAGATACTCTAGAAGGTAAATGCTTCAAAATAATTTGAATCTCTCCTAATATTTATGATATTATAAATTGCAAATGTATAGAATTTACATACGAAAAATACAAGAGAAACGCCTAAAATAGGCAAGATGCTACTGTGAGTTGCGCAAATTCCAACTTTAAATGGTTGAGGATTTTCATTTTTTCACTAAAATTTGTAACAGTACATTTACTCATATCAAAATTTATAGATTGCGAGATAGGGGGTGCTCACTTTTTAAGCAATTTGGTAGCTTGAGTTATTGTACTATACAAAAAACAAGAAGGAGAGGAGATATAAATAATGACGTTTTCTAGTAAATTGCAAAAATTAAGAAAGGATAATAACTTGTCGCAAGAGCAACTAGCTTCTGAGTTATGTGTATCCAGACAAGCCATCTCAAAATGGGAACTGGGAACCCTACCGGATATTAATAATTTAGTAAAGATAAGCAATTTTTTTGATTGCTCTTTAGATTATCTTATGAATGATGATAAGGAAGACCAATTTGAGGAGGAGTTTAGCAACGAACACAATAAGATTGCAAATAATAAAAATGTAGGCACAAAATCCACTGCAATCAAAAGGCATCTCAAATTCATATTGCCTGGATCTGGAATGACTATTTCGATCATTTTCCTTATACTAATAAAATTAATATCAACATTTTTTCCAACTCCCATTGCCAGGCAGGCAGAATCTGGAACCTGGTATACAGGTTTTATAGGGTTCATCGATTATTATAATTTGTATGGAATTGTTAATATAGCATTGCTTTTGTTTATGTTATCATTTACATTTTTTTCTTTTTTTATTGTTAAAAAGAAAAATAAATCCAAGAAAAATATCTTATTAACCTTAATTGGATATGCAATGATTATGATATTTTGCATAAAATCATTATATGAAATAAATACAAAGCCTTTTGTTTCACTGAATTTTTTAGAAATCGTTATATCAATTATTTATATCGCGTGTGCAATACTTTTATTCTCTCGGGAAATTAAAGATTGATAACAAATAACAGGAGGTAAAACACTATGAAGAAATTATTAAGCTTAATTACAATTTGTATGATTACTACATTATGTATTTCTATTAATTCATCCGCAGCTACATTTGGAGATAATTTGACTTATGACAAAGTTAGCAATGCTGAAATAGCTACAAAAACAAATCAATTTTTCCAGGAAGGAACTATACATATTACAAATAAACAGGAAATAAAAGAATACCAAGAATCAATGGGGCTGAAATACGATCCAGATGTAATAGAAATATACAGACATATCGATGTTCCTAACGAAAATGCTATGATACAAACATTATATTTTGGTGATGATTATTGTATAAAAAACAAAAAAGTAACTAGAAAAACAGATAAAAATAATGTCTTAAGACAATATAAAAGACCTGCTGGAAAAGTAAAAATTTCAGAAAGCGTTAGCATAAGTAACACATTTTCTGCATCTGGTGGAGTTACATCAAAAATATTAAACGCACAGTTGGGATACAACGTTACCAAAACAAATAAATTTAGTATAAGTTGGAGTAATACTTACAAATATCCTGTAACAATAAAAATATACCCTATTTACTCTATTACAACTGGAGAAGTATGGGAAAAAGATTTATTTTTTGATGACCACGTAGGAAATTTCACTGCTAAAAAAGCAATCGGAGACGATATTGTCGTTAAGCAACGAAAAACAAAAAAATAAATCTTTATACTTAACTAACTTAAGAATCGATCATATTACAATATGATTGATTCTTTTTATTACATAGTATTGGTTATACTAATTTTTGTGTCTGATATCTAACTATATATTTTTATACTATCACATACGTTACCTGCTTCTAACATTTCTCTTATAATTTTCCTCACCCATTTCAATTACCTTATTGTAATCCTCCCTCTTCAGGAATTTCTTAAAATATCCAAGTTTTTTCCTGTCATTATACAGTCCGTCAATCTCTTTTTCCTGCTCATCAATGCTTTCTCTTAGCCTGCTATTTTGTTTCCTTAGCATTTCATTTACTTCAAGTTGTTCATTATATTTTTCTGTCAGTTCCTTAAGTTGTGCAAAACATCCCTTTGCAAAATTAACCACATTTTTAAATGCATCATACATTTTATCTATAAATGGAATTACAATCTTTTCCCGATAATTCTTGGCAGACATGATTCCCTTTGGATTGTCCGGTCCTTTTCTAACCATGGTTTCAAGTTTTTTCACGTTTTTTCCTAAGTCAGCCACATTTTCAACTATTTTTAATTTCTCATACATGTCTGCTAATTCTTTTTCAGCCGCTATCTGCTTAATCATCGTTTCCTTAAGTTCCTGTTCAGATTCAGCATTTTCCCTGGCTAACTGGTTTGCTTTTTTTGTTTCTGCCAGAGTTTTATATTCTGCAACTTTTAAATCATTATTTCTGCCTTTTTCTTTTTCTTTCAGGAACTCTCCAATCCATGTGAATGACCTGTCCTCTGCGTATTCTCTTATTCTGCCCTGCAATACTTTTTCAAGAAATTCCTTTGTGCATACTTTTCTCTTTGATATCTGCTTTGACATTCCCTTTTTAAATCCGTCAGCTACGGGAACTGCCACCACGTGCATGTGTGGGCTTGCCTCATCATAATGTACCACAGCATTTGCCACAACAAGGTTTGGTGCTTCCTTCTGTAACATGTTAAGCATTTCCTTAAAGGCTGCATCCATCTTTCTTCGCTTGTTAGTATTCTTATCCCAGAACTCCTTGTCTCCTATCTGAAAAATAAGTTCCACTGCCATGTCTTTGTTTGACTTTGCTGTCTTTTCAAAGTAATCATCAATCTTTCTGTCATCCCTTGTCTGCTTTTTGTTATATTCCCTGACTGCTTCGTCAAACTGTTCCTTATATACTTTTTTTACATCCTGCACTAATTTATCCGTACCCCATAAAATTACAATGTTCTCCTTATCGTATTCCAAGGAGCGGTACTTTCGTAAATTGTGCTTTGCAACACCTGTGAGTTTTGCCTTGCTGTTAATGGCACTGTTCTTCTGACTCAGGTGTGCTGAATATGATATTCCTGCCATAATCTCACTCCTTTTTTCTTTTATTGTTTTGATACGTGCGGTGACACCTGCACGTTGTTAGTCTTTAGTAGTCTGCCCGAGGCATATTGAAAACGGGTGGTTCTTATCAATTTGGCTCTGCCATAATTGATAACCCCCTAGCAGTTCTGTCAATGCCACAACTGCGGGGGCTCTGCCGAGGGCTTATACAGCTGCCCTCACTGCCCTACTTATAACCTGTCAAATGGCATTTGGTGGTTGCTGTAATTGTAATGGCAGCTACATTATGTTTAACCTGGGGACTCGAAGTCCCGAGGTTCTCACTCCAAAAGAAAGTGACATCATGTCACTAACTTTTAACTGTATCCAATCCTTTTTGGTTCTCCCTGATTATTCTTTAACCTGCAAGTGTCACTTGCAGGTATTGATATTATCAACGGGAAACCTAATTATGTTGCAAGCTGTTACTACCATCTAAAGTCCCGGTGCATTCCAACGGCGTCAAGATATTTCTGTCTGTACTCTTCCCTCTCTTCTTTTGTAGGTGCCATTTTACTTTTTGTGTAATCCTCGTGCCTTGACATTTTGCTTAGTTTTTCTTCCAATTCAGAAATTATAAGATTATTAATTTCTTCATTATCTTTCATGTCTAATATATGATACTTAATCAAAGCCATCATTAATTCATTGCTTATCATTCTGTTTTTGCTCATTTTCAAGCCTCACTGTTTTGTAATCAATCTTGTTCCGTGTCGATGCGTGACGGTTGTGACGATGATTTACGTACCATAAAACATCGTCACCATCGACACCATCGTCACGCTTTACTCTTTTTCATATTCCAATGTTATGATTCTGCCATCGTGACAACGCTTATTGTCATACCTGATGCCATAATCCTCATACAGCCTTCCTGCCTTAATGTTCAACTGTCTGGTCAGCTGATTCGGAACTAAATCAATCTCCGGTATCCTATCCATCAGTTCACTTGCCGTTCCCTGAAAACATCCTGCTTCCATCAGATATGTATTAACAGCAGAAAGTACTTTGTCTTCCGGCTCTTTCCACAGCTCTGTTTCAGCCTTTTCAAATTTCCACAAACACAACTCAGATTCAAACTTAAGATAAAGTTTCTGGTCCTGTTGGTCTCTTCCTGTTATGTCAACGGTAGCCTTTAGGTCAGTTCTTTTTTCCTTCTGCATGATGAAAGCTCCGTCAGCTGCACCAAGCAGTCCGTTTGTTCCCGATATCATTTCAAAGGCATCTGAGGAATCCATTTTTCTTGTGTGATGAACCACCAGAATGCAAATGTTATGTTCATCAGCAAAGTGCTTTAGCTTTGTAATGATGTCATAATCGTTTGCGTAACTGAATTTATCTCCACTTATTTCCTTGATTTTCTGCAGTGTGTCAATGATTACAAGTCTTGTATCAGCATGAGCCACAAGAAACGCTTTAAGCTGTTCTTCCAGACCTTCATTGAGATTTTTGGAACGTGTAGCGAAGTAAAAATGCTCTGCCACATCAATTCCAAACATTCTTGAAAGTCTCTGTTGAAGTCTTGCATAATTATCTTCCAGTGCCAGATACAGCACTGTTCCCTGATTGGTCTTATGCCCCCAAAGGTCAATTCCTGCACTTACACAGAAACCTATTTCAGCCATTAAGAACGACTTTCCAACCTTTGGTGCACCGACAAACAGATACACTCCGTTGTAAATCAGATCCTCAACCAAGGGCTTCTTAATCGGATATACCGTGTCATAAAGTTCTTCCATTGATACTGTTTCCAGATTTTCACCCACCAGGGTACCGGTGGATTGCAAATTGCGGACACAATTATTATCTGTTATACTGTTACTGTGTTTGGTAACACTTGGTGACTGCCCGTTATCTGCTCCAACAGATACGTTAAGGGCAGTCACTGTTGTTTTATTATTCATTATTATTATCCTCCTTCATTCCGTTCATTGTCACTGCAATAAGTTTAATTACCTCCAATAAAACATCATCAATCTCACCTGCACCTGTAATTCTTTTTAACTCCTCGTACACGTCATTAAGTCTGTTTTTTAAGGCAATGTAAACCTTTGGATTTCCATTTACCACAATTTCCTTTTCACACAGCCTGCGGATAATGTATTCCTGCTTTGTCAGTCCTGACAGGGCAACCCTGTCATCAATGATTCTCGCCTCTTCCTCAGAAACCCTGAAAGCTACTATCTTCTTTCTCCAACGACCGTGACTGTCCAATGATTTTTCCATTATTCCTAACTCCTTTCCTCTTCAAGTTTTCTTGCCATTTCATCCTGCTTGTTTGGATACATGTGGGCATATTTGTAAGTAATGCTGATTGCTTCATGCCCTACCCTTTCAGCTATGTCAAGTGCTGAAAATCCTCTGTCCATAAGCAGTGAAATGTGTGAATGTCTAAGGGCGTGTATGTTGATTCTCTTAATTCCTGCCTTCTTGGAACCTCTTGTGATTTCGTGTCCAAGATATCCTTTTGACTTAAAGAAAAGTCTCTGGTCAGGCTTCAGGTCATAAAAGCATTTCATGTAATCCTTAATCTCATCTGCCAGAAACTGCGGAATCTTCACCACCCTGTTACTCTTTTTTGTCTTTGGAGAAGTAATGATTTCACGCCCCTTTACCTTCTGATAATTCTTGTTGATTCTCATTGTGTTATTATCAAAATCAAAGTCTGCCGGAGTAAGTGCCAGTAGTTCTCCTTCCCTGACACCTGTCCAGTACAATACTTCAAATGCATAAAATGATAATGGCTTGTCCATGACTGCTTCCGAAAACTTCAGGTATTCTTCCTTTGTCCAGATTTCCACTTTCTTTTCAACGTCATTTTTCATTGTTCCAACTATTGCCGCAGGATTTGTGGATAGCCCATAATATCTTTTTGCAAAATTAAATATTGCGCTAAGCTGTGCGTGAATTGTTCTTAAGTAACCTGATGAATAAGGCTCTCCCTTTTCATCCCTGTAATTAAGCAGTTCATTCTGCCATTCCATTACATCCTTGGGTTTAATCTCATCCATTCTTCTGTCCTTAAAGTAAGGAAGGATTTTGTCTCTCACCACATATGATTTTGTCTCAAAGGTGGTTTCCTTTACCCTTGCCTTCTTGTCTCTTTCGTAGATTTCATAAAAGCTTCCAAATGTCATGTTCAATTGTCCGTTTTCGGCTTTCTTCTTATTTTCAAGCCAAAACTCCGCTTCTCTTTTTGTATTGAAGCCTCTTTTCTGCGTCTGTCTTCTTTTTCCTGTAAAGTCTGTATAGCGATAAACAGCTCTCCATTTTTTCTTATTATTTGCTGTGTAAGAATAAACGCTCATGTTCATCACCTTCCTTTCTCTGGCATTTCTTAATCATCGCTGTACATTACTTTTTTCTTGAAATAAGAAGTACAGACACGTCCTGCTACTGTGATGATGCCTTTTTCTTCAAGTTCCATGTTAAGCTGTCTTACAATCTTGTAAGCCTTAGACTTTGAAACACAAAGTTCTTCGGCAACATCATCTACTGTCATAAAGTTCTTTTCCATGTTTTTTTCCTCCTGTATTACATTTCTTAAACATATTTGTTTAAGATAATGTGCATTATATTAAACTTTTTAGTTTAAGTCAATAGAAAAATTAACTTTTTTTGTTTAAGTTTTTCTTGATATACATTTTTACCTATGTTATACTGACCATAGCGAATTTGTTTAAGTTATCCCACATCGGGAATTTTTATGTTAATTTGGAGGTTTGTTATGGCAATTGGTGAAAGAATTAGAACTTTTCGCAAGCGTAAAGGTTTAACTCAAAAGGAATTGGGAGTTCAGTTAGGTTTTAAGGAAAGTACTGCTGATATCCGTATGGCTCAATATGAAGCAGAGAAACGTGTTCCCAAGGACGATTTGATTGAAACTCTTTCTTCCATTTTGGAAGTTTCTCCTGCGGCTATTAATGTTCCTGACATTGATACTCATGTGGGAATTATGCAGCTTCTGTTCACTCTTGAAGATATTTATGGTATATCCGTCAGACAGGAAGGAAGTCATATTACCCTTGACTTAGGTGCCATCCACGACGCTTTAGGTTATGAGGCAAAGTCCTGGGCAAAGATGAAGTCCAAGCTTGATGCCGGAGAAATCTCCAAGAAAGAATACGATAATTGGAGATACAACTATCCTGCTAATACTCACGGATATCATAAACTAATTGATTTATAAAAGAGCATAAAAAACCTTACTGACTCCTCAAAATCAGTAAGGTTTTTTCATTTATACATATGGGTAAATTGTTTTAGTGTTGCCATATCGTTGCCACGATATAATCACTACCTCTCACAACGCCCATAAATAAAGGCTTTGTGGGATTTTTGTGCCTATTCAAATTCTACAAAGACTAACGCTTTTTGTTTAGGAATTATTCTCTGTAATGTTTCTCGTT
>ERZ772889.2498-NODE-2498-length-14288-cov-2.946322_pt1 | contig 14288 bp, 8 predicted proteins | sample MGYA00512127_ERZ772889 | MGnify/ENA primary metagenome ERZ772889 (study PRJEB29015, sample SAMEA2737689) | human gut metagenome | biome: human gut; feature: human-associated habitat; material: faeces | place: China | collected 2012 ...
CGAGGTGGTTGGTAGGTCTGTCAAGCATTATAACGTTTGAGCCGAAGAGCATCATACGGCTGAACATACATCTTACCTTTTCACCGCCTGAGAGAACTTTTACAGGCTTATATATCTCGTCCCCTGAGAAAAGCATTTTGCCAAGGAAACCTCTGAGGTAGGTGTCTGTTACCTCGGAAGTGGAATATTTTCTTATCCAATCAACGATGCTTTCGTCATTATCGTTGAAGTAGGCTGAATTGTCGATAGGGAAATATGAACGTGATGTGGAAACGCCCCACTTAATGCTGCCCTCGTCTGGCTCTTCTTCCTCTGCAAGTATCTTGAAAAGCATTGTGATAGCCTGCTCGGACTCACCGATGAAAGCGACCTTATCGGTACGGCTGAGGGTAAAGGAAACATTATTGAGGAGCTTTACGCCGTCAACTGTTTTGGATATGCCGTTGACTTTGAGGACGTCTTTTCCAAGCTCTCTATCCATATTAAAGCCTATGAAAGGATATTTTCTTGATGAGGCAGGCATTTCTTCGACTGTGAGCTTATCAAGAAGCTTTCTTCTTGCTGTTGCCTGCTTGGACTTTGATTTATTTGCTGAGAAGCGGTTGATGAACTCCTGGAGTTCCTTGATCTTCTCCTCGGCTTTCTTGTTCTGGTTCTTTATCATTCTCTGCATGAGCTGTGAGGATTCATACCAGAACTCGTAGTTACCAACATACATTTTTATCTTTGTATAGTCGATATCCACGATATGGGTACAAACATTATTAAGGAAGTGTCTGTCATGAGATACAACGAGGACAGTTCCGAAATAGTCGGCAAGGAAGTCCTCAAGCCAGCTGATAGCGTCGATATCAAGGTGGTTTGTAGGCTCGTCCAGCATGATAATATCAGGATTGCCGAAAAGTGCCTGCGCAAGAAGCACCTTGACTTTCTCGTTACCTGAGAGGGTGGACATCTGTGAATAGAGGATATCCTCGGAAAGACCAAGACCCTGAATGAGCTTTGAAGCGTCAGACTCAGCTTCCCAGCCGTTTAATTCTGCGAACTCGCTTTCAAGCTGACCTGCTCTGTCGCCGTCCTCCTCGGTGAAGTCCTCCTTGGCGTAAAGCTCGTCCTTTTCTTTCATTATCTCATAAAGGCGCTTATTGCCCATTATTACAGTTTCGAGAACTGTATACTCGTCAAATGCAAAGTGATCCTGACGAAGCACTGAAAGTCTGTCCTCTTTTGAGATCACTACCTCGCCTGTGGTAGGCTCTATCTCACCGCAGAGGATCTTCAGAAATGTTGACTTTCCTGCACCGTTTGCACCGATTATGCCATAGCAGTTGCCGTTTGTAAATTTAAGGTCAACGTCCTTGAAAAGAAGCTGACCACCGAATGAAAGGCTTACGTTTGATACTGTTATCATTTTAACTCTCCTATATCTGATAATTATACTTTGACACTTTATTATACCACACAAAGAGGCTTATGTCTACTTTTAATTATTAATTTTTCATCACTGCGCTTTTATGGTGCAAACGAGGTTTTGCTCTTGACGTTTTCAACAAAAAGTGTTATAATTGTTATGTACACATTGGCAATAGCGATAATTATTGCCCTGAAAATTCAAGAATTAAGTTGGAAAGGATAACTTGAATATGAAAAAAGTTTTGTTTGCTTCTTCGGAGTGTGTTCCGTTTATCAAGACAGGCGGTCTTGCTGACGTTGTTGGCTCTCTGCCTAAGTGCTTTGACAAGAGGTATTATGATGTCAGAGTAATTCTTCCTAAATATTCCTGCATGAAACAGCAGTGGAAAGACATGATGCAGTACAAGACCCATTTCTACATGGACTTTGCAGGTCAGAGCCAATATGTAGGCGTGCTTGAATGTGTTTATGACGGCGTTACGTTCTATTTTATCGACAACGAACATTATTTCACCGGTGACAAGCCTTACACTGAGCATCACTGGGATATAGAAAAGTTCATGTACTTTGACAGAGCTGTGCTTTCTGCTCTGCCGCTTCTTGATTTCCGTCCTGACGTTATACACTGTCACGACTGGCAGACGGGTCTTATACCTGTATATCTTCATGACAGCTTTGCAGGGGGAGATTTCTTCCGTGGCATAAAGACCGTTATGACTATACACAATCTGAAATTCCAGGGAAATGACGGAGTTGAGCAGTTCAAGAGGATATCCGGTCTGTCTGACTACTACTTCACTATCGACAAGCTGAGAACGGGCGTTGACGGAAATATGCTCAAGGGCGGTCTTGTTTATGCTGACGCTATCACAACGGTCAGCAACACATACGCAGAGGAGATAAAGACTCAGTTCTACGGCGAGGGTCTTGACGGACTTATGAGGGCAAGGGCTAACGATCTTCGTGGTATCGTAAATGGTATCGACTACGTTGATTACAACCCTGACACGGACAAGAACATTGTTGTAAGATACAATTATGACAACGTGCTTGAGAAGAAGATACACAACAAGAGAGCAATTCAGGCTGAGCTTGGTCTTGCGCAGGACGACAATCGTTTCATGATAGGCATTGTTAGCCGTTTGACAGATCAGAAGGGCTTTGACCTTATTGCATACATGATGGAAAGAATGTGCGAACAGGGCATACAGTTCGTTGTGCTTGGCACGGGCGAGCAGAAGTATGAGGATATGTTCCGCTGGTTTGCAGGCAAGTATCCTGACAGGGTTTCCGCTAACATTTACTACAGTGAGGAAATGAGCCACCGCATTTACGCTTCCGCTGACGCATTCCTTATGCCGTCCCTTTTCGAGCCATGCGGACTTTCACAGCTTATGTCACTGCGTTACGGCACGTTGCCTATCGTTCGTGAAACTGGCGGTTTGAGAGATACTGTTCAGCCGTTCAATCAGTTTGAGAGGACCGGCACTGGTTTCAGCTTTGCAAACTACAATGCACACGAGATGTACAACACTGTTATGTTCGCAAAGTACATATTTGATGACAGACGTGACGAATGGAACGGACTTATCAAATCTGCAATGGCACAGGATTTCTCATGGCAGGCTTCTGCTAACAAATATCAGGAAATGTATGACTGGCTTATCGGCTAAGATAGATACAAGAAAAGCTCCGCAGGAAAAATGCGGAGCTTTTTTATATGATACGTTGGGAATCAGGTGGACGACCTCAGATCGCCGCTACGGAAACAAACATAAAAAGCGGCACAGTTTAGGCTGCACCGCTTTTGTTTTGCATTTATCAGTCGCCGAATGCAATGCCCAGAGCCTTTGCGGTCTTGACGAGCTGGTGGTCGGCAGGGACGAATTTTGTTTTGCCTGCGACTTCTGAAAGTGGGTTTTCTGACACAACTTCATTTATCATTGCCACTGCATAGCCGTATTTATCGGCTGCGATAAGCTCTGCGGCATGGACGCCGAACTTTGTGGCAAGCACTCTGTCATAGGCCGACGGACTGCCGCCTCTGAGCATATGACCTGGAACGCAAACTCTTGTTTCTCTGCCTGTAAGCTCTTCTATCTGCTTTGCAATTCTAGGTGTAGCAGTTGTAAGACCCTGCTCTGCACGGAGTCTTGCTCTTTCCTTCTTTTTAAGCTTTGCCTCTTCTTTATCAAAAGCACCCTCAGCCACTGCCATTATAGAGAATCCCTTTGACTCTCTCTTTTCGCAAGCCTCGGCAAGCTTTTCTATATCGTATGGTATCTCAGGGATCACTATTATATCTGCACCGCCTGCGATGCCTGAATAGAGGGTGAGCCAGCCGGCTTTATTGCCCATTATTTCTGCAACAAGTATTCTTCCGTGGGAATTGGCTGTGGAATGAAGTCTGTCGATAACGTCTGTGGCTGTGTCAACAGCGGTATGGAAGCCGAATGTTACGCTTGTACCCCAGATATCGTTGTCTATAGTTTTTGGCAGTCCGATAACGTTAAGTCCCTCGGTTGAAAGGAGGTTAGCGGTCTTATGAGTGCCGTTGCCGCCCAAGGTGAGCAGGCAATCGAGCTTCTGCTTTTTATAGGTTTCTTTCATAGCCTTTACTTTATCCACGTTATCTTCTTCGATGACCTGCATTTTCTTGAAAGGCGTTCTCTTTGTGCCGAAAATAGTTCCTCCTGTGGTAAGGATACCAGAAAAATCAGACTGCTTCATTTCCTTGCACATATTATTGATAAGCCCATAATAGCCGTCCTCTATGCCGATTATCTGGACGTCTTCGCCGAACTTTTCATAGCAAGCCTTTGCAACGCCTCTGATGGTTGCGTTAAGTCCCGGACAATCTCCTCCGCTTGTGAGTATGCCTATTCTTTTCTTCATTTTACCAAGTCCTTTCAATGAAATTCTATCATTATCAACAATATCAATACTTATCGCTTGTGCTGAAATCTTCTATATCGGCTTCGTCGGAAGGAGTGATATCCTGCTGAGTTTCCTCAGGGGTGGCCTCGCTTTCCGGCTCATCGTCAATATATGTGAACCTTGAAGTCTGATGCTCTTTCTTATCCTTTTCACTGTTCTCGCTAAGTTTGAAACGTGCTATCATATTCTTTAGTATAAGCGACTGGCTTGAAAGCTCCTCGCTTGCGGAAGCCGAACCGACTGCAGTCGAGGTATTGGCTGATACAACGGCTGATATCTGGTCTACTCCCGTATTTACCTGAACGATAGCTTCTGCCTGTGCCTCAGAAGCGTCTGAAATGTTCTTTACGAGATCCCTCATAGTATTTGAATTACTTACGATATTGTTCAGTGAATCAGCGGTTTCTTCGGCTATCTTAGAGCCCTTTGAAACAGCGGCAGACTGGTTTTCGATAAGTGAAGCGGTCTGCTTTGCGGCTTCGGCTGATCTTGATGCAAGACGTCTTACCTCGTCTGCTACCACGCCAAAGCCCTTTGAACCCTCTCTTGCGGCCTCTACGGCGGCGTTAAGGGCAAGGATATTTGTTTGGAATGCGATCTCGTCAATGACCTTGATTATCTTTGAGATCTCATCGGAAGCTGTATGGATAGCATTCATGGCATTTACCATGTTGCCCATATCGCTGTTGCAGTTGTCAATGGCTTCGGTATTTTTAAGTACGATATTATAAGCGTTCTTAGAGTCCTCAGAGTTTTGAGTTATCTGCTTTGAAACATCACTGAGGGTAGCGGAAAGCTCCTCGATCGCAGAAGCCTGCTGTGTAGAACCCTGTGATACAGACTGTGCGATATTTGACACCTGAACCGCTCCTGAGTTCACCTGCTCGGCTGACATATTGATAGAAGCAAAGGTATCAGACAGAGAGTCGAGTATCTCGTTAAACGTACTCTTTATCTTATAGAAGTCGCCCTTGAAAGTACCTTCCATTCTATGGCAAAGGTTACCCTCGGATATCTGGGTAAGAGCCACTGTGATAAGGTTGATATACTGTCTGAGGCAGACGATAGTTTCTTCCAGAGAGTTTGAAAGGACGCCAAGCTCGTCCTTTGAATACCACACGTCAACAGGGTCGGTAAGGTTTCCCTGTGCGAGAGAACGAAGTCTGTTTGTGGTAGAAATGATAGGCTTTGTTATCCTCTTTGCAAAAAGCAGAGAGAACAGCACCGTCAGGCACATAAGCACAACGCCCATTACAATGATATTAGTAAGTGCGCTGGAGCTTGCAGTGGTGAAGTCGGCAACATTTGTAACCATGACGACAGTACCGTCAAAATATGACGAACCATAATAGCCCACGATATAATTGTTATCCTTAAATTTATACTCTGTTGTACCGCTATTATTTGCAAGTATTTTCTCAACGGCATTTGTCACTTCCGTATATTCTTCATCTTTCTTACCGATCTTAAGGGCATTTTTACCTATCTGATCTGTATCCTTATGAAGAAGGATCTCTCCGTCTTTACCAACAAGATAAACATAGCCGGATTTTCCGAAGGTATATTCATTAAGAGCATTGATAAGCATATCGCTCTGAATGGTAATACAAGCGACTTTTTGTTCTGTGTTGCCAGACTTTGTTGAAGCAAGTATAGAAAAATAATTCTTACCGCCAAAGGTATATATATCGGTTATATAAGCCGAGCTTCTTTCGCAAGCGCTTATGATGTGCTCCTTTTCAACTGATGACGATACCATTTCATTATCTGTTGCAAGCACAATGCCATTGCCGTCATAAACTGTAAAATTCAGATAGAAGCCTGTGTTGTCTGCAAAGCCACTTTTTACCGCCTTTAGTCTGTCAGCGTCAGTTTTTGCCCCTAAAAAAGAATCAGACTTTACGGTCGAAACTATATTATTCGTATAAGAGCTGATCGTCGAGTCAAAATTCTTAGCCGCCTGAACAGCCAGTGGTTCAGCGGTGCTTTTGAGCGTATCCTTTGCAGAAACGTTTATAAAATACACGGAAACCAAGCTGAGCAGCACCGTGATGATAAGTGCGATTGAAAGCATTGCCAAAAGCAGCTTTGAACGCAACGTTTTCATATAAAGTTCCCCCTTATGAACTTGTTTTTAACGCAGCACACAACACTGCGATATTACGTGTTTATTATATCATAATTGCACAATTATTTCAAGTACCACAAGCATATTTTTTGTGAACTTATGATGCAATTAATGATATGGAGGTGAATAAGAATAGGTAAAAAGGGGGTAAATAAAATATGTACATAAGTCTGAGGATAAGAAAAAGGGTGATGCTTTGCGTTATAGCTGTGCTTACTGTGCTGGCGGCGGTGGCTGTTATGCCGACCTTTGCAAAAGAAGAAAAAACAGATGGGATAAAGCTTCCGATAATAATGTATCACAGCATCGTAAAAAACGAAGATCGCAGCGGTGAGTATGTCATAACGCCTATCGAGCTTGAAAAGGATCTGCTTTATCTAAAGCAGAACGGCTACACTACTGTTTTTGTAAATGACGTTATAAGATATGTGAAGCGTGGGGGCGAACTGCCTGAGAAGCCTATCATACTGTCCTTTGATGACGGCACTTACAACTACAGAGAATATCTTCTGCCGCTTCTTGAAAAATACGATATGAAAGCCACTGTATCTATTGTGGGAGCTTACACCGACGCTGCCTGCGAGGAGGCTGAACCTGATCCTGCTTACTCTTATCTTGACTGGCAGGACGTTTCGGTGCTTCGTAACAGCGGTCATGTGGAGATATGCAATCACTCTTACGATATGCACAATCTTGAAGGCAGACGTGGAGTCGGTCAGCTGGAGGGAGAAAGCTACGAGGATTACCGAAAGATATTTCTTAACGACACCACGAAGCTTCAAACGCTTTGCGATGAACACTGTGGTTTTCAGCCAAACGTTTACACCTATCCTTTCGGCATAACCTGCGAAAGTGCAAGTCGGCTCGTAAAGAACATGGGGTTTGAGGCTAGTCTTGGAGTAGAGGAAAAAATCAATATAATAAAAAAAGAAGATGAACACTGCCTTTTTGGTCTTTACAGATACAATCGCAGCGGGATCATCTCCACAGAAGAATTCATGAAAAAAGTTTTTGGAGCATAAAAAAAGCAGCCCCTATTGGAGCCACTCTCTAAACTGAATCACCATCAGCATATTCACATTATACTCTGGCAGGTGTCGAAATTATACTTGTTTTTGTGTGATTTTTGTAAAAAAAATGTGTATTCGTGTAAACATAGTGATAAATGCTGTCACAAACAGCCAAAAGCACGTTGATACGCCGCTTTTGGCTGTTTATCATCTCTTTACACAGAACTTATTTATCCTTTTTGCCACCTTTGATCTTTCCTCTTATCCAGATAATTATCACGACAAGTGCAATAACAAGGACAATAAGGACGATAGCAAGGGCGGTATTGAGCATCTTTTTATACTGGTCCATAACATTTGCGTTTTTGGACACGGCAGATGAAGTATCGGAGCTGTCTTTCTTTTGGGCGGTCCGGGTCTGCTGTTCATCTCCGCCTGAGGCTCTGATTATGGTGACAGTATAGGTGGCGGCATTGCCGTCAACGTCTGTGACGGTGATAGTACGAACATTTTCGCCCACCTGACACTCGCTTGTGCCTGTATACCATATGTAATCAGAGGGGCTTGCTGTTGTTCCCTCTATCTCAACATTGGTAACGGAATTGTCAACGTTCACTGTATAGTTATAGACATTATAGGCAAAGGCAGGAGAAAGCTCGCCGTTATCCACTGTCAGGGCTGTAAGAACGCCTTTATCGGGTATGCCGTTTGAAGGTGCGGTCTTAGTGGTAGTGGTGGTGGTCTTTTCGGTGGTGGTCGTGGTTTCTGTTTCGGTCTTGGTTTCCACCTTATCGCTTCCAACTGTTATGACACAATAGGCGGTAGGCGAGCCGATAAGCTCTGAATCAGGAGAATATATCTGACAGCTTTGCAGGCTTATATTTGCATTTCCTGCTGACAGACCTTTGAACGTAAAGCTGAAATCCACTTCTGAAGATGGGGTATCAGGAAATCCGTTTACTGTAAGAACTCCTCCGCCGCCTGAGGCGTTGTCGCTTGACACAAATTCTATAACGGAATCGTCATAGGCGATATTTGCCTGAACGCTTCCTATATCTGAATCTGCAGAAAATGTCACGGAAACTTCAAACTGCTGATCGGTCATGACGGGGTTTTTAGGCGGATAGAAGAAAGCCTCCCCTGTTGCATGGGCAGTGAGAGCCGTCATTGGAACTGCAAGTGCGGCTGTCAAGAGCGATGAGAATATTCTTTTTACAAGCTTTGTTTTTGTGGTCATTGCTACCCCTCCCGATAACATGGATAATTATTTGGTATAAACTTTGGCTATATCAGACCACTGTCCGAAATAGGTCTTGTCCCCTGTGGCTGTATAGCTTCTCACACGGACAAAATATATCTTTTGGCTTTTAAGATCTGTTACGGTCTTTTTGTCGGTCTTATTTGAGGTCACCTTAACTGTCTTTGCACCTCTGAAAGATATATTTTCAGCGTAGGATATCACATAGCCTGTAGCAGAGCCTTTCTGTGCATAGTCTATATAAAAGCCTTTTTTCACCGGCATGAGCTTTTGGATAGTCTGCCTTGCAGGGGTGATGACAAAAGACTTCGTTATCACTCCGCCATACGAGCCTTTTCCTGTTACTGTTACCTTAGCTGTGCCTATATTCTTATTGGAAGAATATTTCACTGTATAGTCTGTGCCGTTTTTAAGGGTCTTGCCCGAATATGTGACTGTTATGCTTTGGGTGATGTTCTTGCCTGTGAAAGACTTGTTTTTTATGCCTGCGACCTTAGCTTTGGCAATATCATATTTTGCGGTGGTCACGCTCTTTGTATCAGACCATGCGCCGTTATAACGCTTGCCGCCGACTATTGTATATGAACGCACTCTTACATAATATTTCTTCCCTGCCGTCAGCTTTGAAACTGTCTTTTTATCCGTTTTGTTTGAGGATATGATCAAGGTTTTTGCACCTGCGAAGTCAGAACGTGTGCTGTACTGCAATTCATATCCTGTGGCTGAACCTTTCTGAGCAAAGTCGATAAAAAAGCCTTTATATCTTGTTTGCAGAGATTGTATCTCCTGTTTTGCAGGATAAATGGTAAAAGTTTTTGTTATCGTACCCTGATAGTTGCCCATGAAGCTTATGATTATTTTTCCAACGCCTATTTTTGTATTTGAGCTATAGGAAACAGTATAATCATGTTCAGGAAGAAGAAATTTTCCTCCGTCTGTTACCATAACGTCAGGTCTTATAGGCTTGCCTGTGTAGGAGAGCGTATCAACATAATAGACGCTTGTCAAGTGAGCTGATTTTGGAAGAATGTCGAATGCTTTGGCTATAGTGCCACTGTATCCGCCAATGCCTGTTATTATCATTTTGCCCTTGCCTGCGGCTATATTATCGGCATAGTCAATGGTATAGTCTTTATTATTTGTCAAAGCGGTATCGCCATAGGAAAGCGTTATACTGCTTTGAGCAAGCTCATAGCCTGTGAATGTCATATGTGTTTTAAAGCCTGATATCTCGCAGTCTTTTATAAGCTTTCTGTCGGTATAGACCGCCTGCACTGTCATATTGGCTGTAACTTTTGAAAAGTCTTTATCCCAGCATGTAAAGCGTTTGCCCTTTATGGGCGGTGCTTTGGGCGGATCGGCACTTTTGCCGTATTCTACGGTTTGAGATGATAAAACTGTGCCGTTTATATCGGTGAAATCGACCTTGCAGGTATTGATTTTCCAGCCTGCATAAAGGGTCTTTGAGCCGTCTGAAAAGCTCACGGACGTTATAGGCTCGCTCTCAAGCTGTGGGTCGGCATACCAGCCTGTAAACTGTGCGCCCTCTTTTGTGGGGGCGAAAAGCTGTGCGGTTTCGCCCTTGCTAAGATCATCAGGGTTAAGGGGGCTGTTTTCGCCGCCGTTTAAAATATAATCTATCTTCGCTTTGTCACTTGGGGTGACTTTTGCGGAAACTGTGGTGTTTTCTGTGAAAACTGTGTCGCTGTTCACAGGTTCGCCTTTACGATACCAGCCGAGAGTGTAGCCCTGCTGAACGTTCACATTCGGGAACACGGCTTTGCCTGCATAGTCGGTGCAGACTTCTATGGTCTGTGCCACAGCAGAGAATGTTATCTTATGGGAAGCCTGCTCGCTGTATGAGGTCTGGCGCACAAGAGTGCCGTCCATTGTCCACTTTGCGCTGTCTTTGAACTTTTCCCCGTAGGTGTTCATTGCATATGCCCCTTGAGAAAGCGCATTTTTTGCAGAGAGGCTTGAAACCAGGCTGTCGCTGTCATTGCTGTAACAGCCGTATGCGTTCACAACGGAAACGGCAATATCCCTGCCGCCTATAAAGGCGTTTGTAATGGCGGAGCTGTTTTCCCTTAGGTTTGAAGAACACTCTGTTATGATACCGCAGGATTGTCTTCCTATGATGCCGCCTGAATAGACTTCTCCTGACACTGTGCCGTCAAAGGTGCAGGCTTTTATGGCTGTTCCTTGATAAAAACCCACTATTCCACCTGCGTAATCGCCTTTCACTATACAGTTTTTCAGAGAGATGTTATTTAACTCTGCACCGTTTTTTATGTATGCGAAAAGCCCTGAATACTCATTGGACATGATGACTGCGTTTTTTATAAGGTGTCCGTTGCCGTCAAAATAGCCCATGAATGGGTTTTCAGAATCGCCTACGGGTGAGATAGTTTTTCCGTCAAAGTCAAGGTCGCCTTCAAGGGTGACTAGCTTGCCCTCGAAGCTTTCGCCACTGCTGACACGATTTGCAAAGCTTTCCCACTGGGCTTCTGTGGTTATAACAAGGGCTTCGTCCTGTTCTTCTGCGGCGGAGATAAGGAGCTTTTGTGCGTTTGAGATATCATTTTTAGAAGCGTTCTCGTCTGCAAGCACCGTTCGGGCGTTGTTTGCTTCCCTTTCACAGCCTGCAAGGGTGCCGTACTTCGCAAGGGTGCTTTCAAGTGAACTTTTATCTGGCTTTGCAGTATCGTCAGTGTAAGCATAGATAAAAAGGCTTCCTATAGAGTCGGTCTTATCTGCTCCAACGTCAGACCAATATTTGCCGTTAAGGGAAATATAGCTTTGCCCTGACTGCGCCTTTGATGTTCGGTCGCTTTCTGCAAGGAGATATCCCCTGCCGCTGTCGCCGCTGAATTTCACTGAAATGGAATATTTCTCGCCCTCTTCAAGGAGGATATCCTCTGGAAAGTCAACTGAATAAAAGCCGTTTGCGGACACTGAGCCGCTTATCTGCGTTTCAAGGACGCCTATAGGGTCGCTGTCGGAAACGTCGGTATAGACGCTTAGGGTGTAATCCGCACTGCCCGTTTTGCCCACATACATAAAGCCTGCTTTATCAAGCTTTTCATCGGCTTTAGCTGTGAAAACATTTGCACCGTAAACAGAGCCGTCATTGCTAGCGTTCACAATATAACCTGTCATTTTGCTATAGTGATATGTATTATCACAGCTTTCTTCAAAGTCATAGCAGCAAAACTGTCCGAACTCTGCTTCGTCCTAGGACACCCAATAGAAGCCGTCATTGTCCTGATCCGCACCCCACGAGCCTTTCACAAGCCATGCGCCGTTATTGGCAGGCTTATATCTGAAATTATCCTTACTGTAGTTATCGTCCCAGCCCACCACTGTGACGGAATGATTTATGATAGTGTTTTTTGAGGCGTCGGGATCATAGTAGGCAGTATTGTTATGATTCATATAGCCATTTCCTGCAAAATAGCTTGCGGAAACTGCTCCAAGCTCCATTATTTTACGCTTCACCTGCGTGGTGCTTGAAAGCTCCATGACATAATTCAGCCTGTATTCGCTGACGTTTTTCTTATTTTCGGAAACTGCCATATTCTCTGTGCCGGATTCTAAAAACGGCTCGTAATCCTCATAGCATAGTCCCTGACCATTTGCAAGGGCGGAAGCCGCAAAGAGCCAGTTTCCCCCTGATGAAAAATCGTCTTTACCTGTGGCTGTGCCTGAATTTGAGGACAGCACCAAGGCTGGCACGGAAAATTCTGCGGAGGGGTTTTCAAGTCCCTTTTTGATAAGATCCTGCTCCGCACAGGCAAGGGCTGAAAATGCCCAGCAAGCACCCGTTGACGCCTGATCTTTTACTGTTGTGATCTCTCCTGAGCTTCTTGGGTCATAGGTGGATGGGAGCTTTCGGGCGGATAGTCTTGCAGGGGACTTTATCCGATAGTCACCCTCTGTGCTTTTGGCCACGCCCTCTATCTCATAGCTATAGCCGTTATGGGTAAAGTTTACGGGAACGACTTTTATGCCGTTATCCTCGCTGGCAAGTGCAAAAGTCTGCGCCGAAAGCTGAAAAGCCAAGAGCAAAGCTGTCAAAAGCCCTGCCGCACCTTTCATTCTTCTCATTTTCCGCCCTCCTGTTTATCTCAGGTTATGGTTATCTTTCTTGTATACTCGTTTGAAACGCATCTGCCATATGCCGCTGTTTCTCTAAGTCTTACTGCGTTCTTTTCAAGGAAAGCGACACGCTTTGCATAGTCAGAGATATCCTCAAGCTTTTTCAGCGAGGTATCATACTCCAGCGTTCTGTTCTCTGCCTGCGCAAGTATGCGTGTGCCTGTGCGGTTAAAGGCAAGGATCCTGCCGTATGGCACTTGTCTGATATCGTCCTTTCTTATGCCGAGAACAAGGTGCAGAACCATTCTTCTTACTCTTGCCATGGTGATATTCTTTGACTTTATACGCTGTTCAAAGATATCCATAGTTTCGGGGCAGGAGCTTACGACAGACATAAATCTGTTGGCAAGGTGTTCGTCGCAGTCAGGGAGGGCAAGAAAATCTTCTCTTGAAGCTGTGCAGAGCTTGAAAAGCATTTCTCTGCCTGCCTGCCGGGTAAAGGACGGCTTACAGCCCTCAAAATCATACGGAGCAAATTTCTGCCACTCGCCTCCCTCTTTTATAAGCTCTCTTATATGAGAAGCCGAAGCGAAATTACCAGACTCTGCCTGAGAATCATGTGCAACAGCTTCACGCTTTACGGCATAAGGCACTAGCCATGGGGCTACACGCTTTGCCGCCTTTATATACTCAACTGCAAGAACGTTATTGGGTGTGGAGAATATCTCTTCGGCGGTTCTGCCATAAAGACCTATGGAGGCTTCATACATAGCCTGAGGGTAGGTCTTTCCCTGAGATAAAAGTTCTCTTACCTGCTGTGAATTTTCAAGCATTGCGGATATTTCAGCTGCCTGTTCAAGGGCGTTCCTATCACCGCTTTCACAGCCGAAAGACAAGGTCGTTACCACGTCCTCCCCAAGACCTGCAAGAAGCCTTACTGCACTTCTTGCAAAGACCTCACTGTTTGAACATGAGAACGGGCATGGCAGTTCTATAACAAGGTCTGCACCGTTTCTTATAGCAGCCTGCGCTCTGTCATATTTTGAAAAAACAGCCGCTGAACCACGCTGCACGCAATCACCGCTCATTACTGCGACGATACCCTCTGCGCCAGCCTGTCTTGTGGCTTGTATCTGATATTTGTGTCCGTTATGGAACGGATTATATTCCGCAACTATTCCCGCAATTTTCATTTTTTACTCCTCTTTCTACCCTATGCATATTTTATTCCGTCTTTCAAAAGCTTACTGCGAATTATGATACTAATATGTTAAGCCCTAGTAAAAAAATTGTGCAATATGTATATTTATGAAAAAAGCTCTTGAAATTTATCATTAATATTGATATACTATAAGTATATGATATTATGGGCTTAAAGTCAAGCCCGTTATCTGACATATTATAATCGGGAGGAGATTTTTTTCAATGAAAATCTTAGTTGTAA
>ERZ772889.2502-NODE-2502-length-14256-cov-25.336033_pt1 | contig 14256 bp, 7 predicted proteins | sample MGYA00512127_ERZ772889 | MGnify/ENA primary metagenome ERZ772889 (study PRJEB29015, sample SAMEA2737689) | human gut metagenome | biome: human gut; feature: human-associated habitat; material: faeces | place: China | collected 2012 ...
ATCTAAAAATTTCAAACTGCGGACAAAAAGGACGCATTGTTGTAGCAAGCAGGGCAAGTTGGTACCAACTTGCAATTTTTGAATCGGATTTTTCAAATCCAAATTCAAAATGCTTGTTGGGCTGTGCCCAAACCCCGTTTGATCTGCATCGTGCCGATGCAGGCTGCGCGTTTGTTCCAAACACTTCTATAACAAAAAAACAGCCTAGGACTCTCCCACAATGGAAGAATCCTAGGTTGTCATCGTCTATCGGGACTGCGTTTTTTCGGTGGTGTTCTTTTCTTCGGCGAAGAACAGTTCTACATTGCGCTGCGCACGAAGAAGCTCCTGCATCTCGTCTTTTGCTTTGCGGTAGTCCGGGTAGGCGGCTTTCTTTTCCGTCAGCAGCTTGGAATATTCTGCATCTAGTTCCTTGACCTTGGGAAGCTTTTTCAGTTTAGCTTCATCGAAAGCCGTTTTTGCTGCCTTGTGCAGTGTGATCTCTGCGCGATGGTTTTCCAGAAATCGCTTGCTGTATCCGGCCTTGCGGTAGGCATCGTACACCGGGCGTGTTTTTGTGTAGTTGACGATGTGTGTCCGCAGCACGGCAATCTCGGTCATGCGCGTTTCTGCTGCCTTGATGGAATCGCCCAGTTCGTGATAGCGGGCAGTGGCAGCGTCCACACGCTCCTGCATTTCCTCGATGCTGCCGATTTTCTTCTCCTGCAAGAAAATCAGTGTCTTGGACATTTCTTTCAGATTGTACTTTTTTGCCCACCGTGCATAGCCGATGTTCTTGCCCTCGGCCAGCTTTGCCTGCACATCCACCAGAAGATTGAACGGTTTCTCTTTTGGCGGCTGCTTCTGATGTGGGCGATGCTCGGCTTCTCCGGCAATCACCGCTTTCAGTTCTTCTTCGCTGTATCCTGTGCCGAGCGTCCTAAAACGAATGAATCGTTTTTGTCGCTTTCCCTTGACAGAGGTGTATTTTCCGCGCTTGACCTCATAGCCCTGTTGCTCCAGCTTTTGCAGAAAATCTTCGTAGCCTTTGGGCTTTTCCGCCAGAATGTTGTCGAGCACACTGCATAGATGGTCACGATTGCTTTCCTTGGGTGGGTAAAGTGTGCGCTTTTGCCGCTCCCGGTAGGGCTTTTTCTCAATGACGGAGAGCTGATGCTCTAAGCAAATCAGGTCGCTCAGCCGCTGCACGGCCAGCCCGGACAATAAAAAATCCCGGAATTTCCGGGTGCTGTCCAGTGCGGTAGAGTTGTAAATAATGTGATTGTGAATATGCTCCCGGTCTGTGTGAGTGGCAACAATAAAAGCGTACTTGCCTTTGGTAAAACGCATCGCCAGTTCATAGCCTACCTTGTTGGCTTCCTCGGCGGTGATTTCACCGGGCTTGAACGACTGCCGAATTTGATAGGCGATCACATCACTTTTCTGCCTACGTCCAGTGGCAAGTTCATACTGCCGCTTGGACAGCATAAATTCTTCGTCCACCGTCAGAGGGCTGCACTCGTAGCTGCTGACAAGTTCACCCTGTTTGGTTTTCTCCGGGTTTTGTGCATAGTCTGTGCGGCTTTTCAAACAGGTCGCCACGGATTTTCCCTTATTTTTGTGCAGCGCAATCAAGCGTGTTGCGGCCATGCCCACCACCTCCCACAGTTTTATCCTTATATAATATGTAGCCCCACAGCTAAAGCCGTGGGGTGAAAATCAGAGGTCAGCCAGCCGGGAAAGAATCTCTCTGCCAATAACAATCAGCTCATCCAGCCGGGTGTGCAAGTCCTCCAGATCGGCGGCATAGACCTGACCGTTTTCGTTGGCAGCTTTGGTATACTGGTTGAGATTGTTGCTGCACATTTGCAGGAGATAGGCCATGCGCCGCAACTCTGGCAAATCCAAACGCAGGCAGTAACCGTCCAGAGCCATTTTTCGCAGATAAGAGCCAATGCTCAAAATACCGCTGGATTCCATCTTGCTCCAGATCCGTTCCAGTTCCTGCTTGCTGACACGGAAATGCAACTGCTGGTCGCGGAGGCCATTCATCGAGCATCACCATCCTTGTCCAGATAGCTTTTGAACGGCTTGATGGGCTCTACCTTATCAGACTTTTCTTCCAGAGCCGCCAGCACCGAGGAACGGCGAGGTTCCTCATCCTGTTCCGGCTCGTGGCTTTTTTCATCCATATCCAACTGTGCGTTCAGCTCCGCAAGGCGAGCTGACTTTTCAGCCAGCTCTTCTTCCTGCGGGAACGGCTTTTCCACTTCAATCTGTGCCGCCGCCTGCTGCTGTTTAAGCGTGGCCAGTTCGTTTTCGACGGAACTAATGCGTTCTGGGAAATTGTTCAAAGAATTGTCCAGACGGATGATGCAGCCAAGTGGGTCTTTGCCCAGTGCTACCGGATATTTCCGCTGACCTTTCAAAAGAGCCTGATATTCGCTGTGATAGGTGTCGAAACGCAAGGACAGTTCAAAACCGCGATAGCTGCCGATCACTTTTTCCTCACTGTTAGGCAGTTCGGAGCAAGCGAGGAGAAGCCGTTCGCCAGCGGTCTTTTTCTCATCGTAGGTCACACCCTTGATGGTAATGCCGCAGAAGCCCTCTTTCTCCTGCGGATGGGCGGTAGCAAGTTCTGCATCCAATTTCACTCCGGCAAGATAGGCGTTCGTTTCCTGAATGTCAGCTGGGAATTTTGTGAGCAGCTTATCCTCCAAACGGAACTTCTGGCTCTGATGATCGGCTTTCAGAACTTTCAGCTTTGCGACCTGCACATCGAGATTCATCTTCTCTTTAATCAACGGATTTCCTGCGCACAATGCCTTAATTTCCGCATAGGACAATGCTTGTTCATCCACATCATCGCAGGAGCGAACTGGGGATTTTGAGGTCATGATTTGGCTGATGAATCGCTGTTTATTCTCAAGAGTCTGAAACAAGTAGCTGTCAAATGTCCCCTCTGTGACGTAGTTGAACACCTTGACTTCCTTGTTCATGTTTCCCTGCCGAATGATGCGGCCATTGCGCTGGGTCATGTCGCTTGGCTTCCATCCAACATCCAAGTGATGCACTGCCACAAGCCGCGATTGCACGTTCGTCCCGGCTCCCATTTTTGCAGTGCTGCCGAGCAGAATCCGCACATCGCCGGAGCGCACTTTGGAGAACAATGCGGCCTTTTTGGCTTCGGTGTCGGCGTTGTGGATGAACTCAATTTCGTTTTCCGGCACCCCGGCGGCGACCAATTTCTTGCGAACATCATCGTAGACATTGAAGTTGCCATCATTTTTCGGTGTCGAAAGGTCGCAGAACAAAAGCTGTGTCAACTTTTGCTCCTTGCCATCTTCCCAGATTTGTAGCACATTCCGAACACAAGTGTTCAGTTTGCTGTTGGGGTCATCCGGCAGAATGGGGTTCATCAGGCGGACATCCAGACCGATCTTTCGGCCATCGTTGGTGACGCACAGCATATTGTCCTCGGACGCATCCACTGCGCCGGAGTGGATTTTTGCAGCACGTTTGCTCAGTTCCTGCACCATTTCTTTCTGAATCTCGGACGGTTTCGCCACCACAGTTTCAAACTTTGCATCCGGCACAGGCAGATGAAGTTGGTCGGAGGTCTTGATGTCAGCAACTTCTTTGAACATCGACATCAGTTCCGGGAGATTGAAAAACTTTGCAAAACGCGTTCTCGCCCGATAGCCCGTACCCTCTGGGGCGAGTTCGATGGCGGTGGTGGTTTCGCCAAAGGTCGATGCCCAGCAGTCGAAATGCGTCAACCCTTTCTGCTGGAGTGTGCCGTATTGCAGATAGCGCATGACCGTATACAGTTCCGACATGGAGTTGCTCACGGGAGTTCCCGTTGCAAATACCACGCCGCGCCCGCCTGTGATCTCGTCCAGATAGCGGCACTTGCCGAACATATCGCTCGATTTCTGGGCTTCCGATGTGGACAAACCAGCGACATTGCGCATTTTTGTGGTTAAAAAGAGGTTCTTATAAAAATGCGATTCGTCTACAAAAAGTCGGTCAACGCCCAACTGCTCAAAGGTGATAACATCGTCCTTTCTCGCATCGGAGCGCAGCTTTTCCAGTTTTGTTTCCAGCGTCTTACGGGTCTTTTCCATCTGCTTGATGCTGAAATTCTCGCCTGCATTGGCTTTCAGTTCTTCGATGGCGGCAAGCGTTTCATCGATCTGTTCCTGAATAATGCGTTCCTGCCGCTCATAGGAAAGCGGAATCCGCTCAAACTGGCTGTGACCGATAATGACCGCATCATAATCCCCGGTTGCAATCCGGGCGCAGAACTTTTTGCGGTTGGCCGTTTCAAAATCCTTTTTCCGCGCTACCAGCAGCTTTGCATTGGGGTATAGGTGCAGGAACTCCGAAGCCCACTGCTCCGTCAAGTGATTGGGAACGACAAATAGGCTTTTCTGACACAAGCCAAGGCGTTTTGCTTCCATTGCGGATGCCGCCATTTCAAAAGTTTTTCCTGCTCCTACCTCGTGTGCCAACAGCGTATTACCGCCATAAAGCACATGAGCAATGGCATTGCGCTGATGTTCCCGGAGGGTGATTTCCGGGTTCATACCGACAAGGTGGATGTGGGAACCATCGTATTCTCGTGGCCTGCTGCTGTTGAACAGTTCATTATACTGTTTCACCAGTGCAATGCGCCGCTGGGGGTCTTTCCAGATCCAGTTGGCAAAGGCATCCTTGATGACCTGCTGCTTCTGCTGTGCCAGCATGGTGTCCGTTTTGTTCAGGATGCGCTTCAGCTTGCCTTCTTCATCTTCGATAGCGTCATAGATGCGCACATCTTTCAGGTTGAGCGTGTCTTCCAGAATCTTGTAGGCGTTGGCGCGGGAGGTGCCGTAGGTTTCGGAGGAGATGATGTCACCTCTGCCCATGGCCGACTTGCCCTCAATGCGCCATTCTGCGGTATAGGGAGAATATCTCACTTTGACTGCATGGCGCAGATAGTAGGGAATCTGGAATGTTTCTGCCATAAACTTTTGGATAATTTCTGGAGCAAGCCATGTTGCGCCCAGCCGCACATCAATTTCAGATGCTTCAAGATCTTTCGGCTGTGCTTTTTCCAGTGCAGTGACGTTAACTGCAAACTCCGGGTTAGTTTCGGCGGCAAGCTGAGCCATGCGCAGCTTTGCCCGAACATTGCCGGACAGGTATTCGTCTGCCATTCGCCAACCTGCTTCCGGGTCGGTAGGGTCTGCGCCGGGGTCTTTGAAAATCACGCCGGACAGTTCGCTGGTGATGCGCTCATAGTCACCGGGAGTGCCGAGCAGTTCTGCCATATAGGGCAAGTCCACCCGGCCACGCTCTCCGATGGACACCGCAAGGGCTTCCGTAGGAGTGTCTACATTGGTGACAGTACATTCCGGGCGGATGGTGCGTTTGGTGAACATCGCCGCCTTGCTCTTGAGCTGCCCCTGCTCGTCCAAATTTTCCAGAGAACACAGCAGATAGTAAGAAGAATCCTGCTCAAATAATCTGCCGTTTTTGCGGTCATTCAGCAAGCCGTATTTTGCAGAAAAGGCATCGTAGGCGGCATTCAGCTTTTCCTGCGTAGCCTGAATGTCGGCATCTGGGTAGTCGTTTAGCTGCTGGTCAATCAACTCATTGACGATTTGCCGCAGCTCCACCATCCCGGTCACACGGCCTTTGGCGGTGTCGGACAGCTCCACCTGTGTCATGACGGAATTTTCCCGATAATACACCTCACCATCAACCACCGTGTAAGAGAAATTCTTCACATCTGGGTCAGCCGGGAGAATGTGCCGCTCATTTTCAGCATCCGCAATATCTGGTGTTTCGACCTCGACTTCCGTGAACTGCCCCTCAATATGCTGGATGGCTTCTGCAAGCTGGTCCACCAGCACTGCGCCCTTGATGGGACGCACAGTGCATTCCTCCCGGCCATACTGGGTGCTTTCGGAAGTCAGTTCACCCAGCACCATCTCTGGATGGTCTACAAAATAGCTGTTGATGGCAAAGCCATCTTCCGTTTTGCCAAGCTGCACCCAGTCCGGCTCATGGTCGATAGGGCGGTCACGTTTTTGGAGGAAAATAATGTCGCTGACGACTTCTGTTCCTGCGTTTGCTTTGAACGCAGTGTTCGGCAGACGGATAGCACCCAGCAGATCAGCACGTTCGGCAATGTGCTTGCGGGCAGAAGAATCTTTGCTGTCCAGCGTGTAGCGACTGGTGACGAATGCCACGATGCCGCCCGGACGCACTTGGTCGATGGCCTTGGCGAAGAAATAGTTGTGGATGCTGAAACCTAATTTGTTGTACGCCTTGTCGTTTACCCGGTACTGGCCAAAAGGAACATTGCCCACTGCAAGGTCATAGAAGTCGCGGCGGTCAGTGGTTTCAAATCCGGCAACTTTAATGTTGGCATCCGGGTAGAGCTTTTGGGCGATACGGCCTGTGACACTGTCCAACTCCACACCGTATAGGCGGCTGTCCTGCATGGTGTCCGGCAGCATACCAAAAAAGTTGCCGATGCCCATGCTCGGCTCCAGAATGTTGCCGTTGCGGAACCCCATTTTCTCGACTGCATCATAGATGGCGCGGATAACGGTAGGGCTGGTGTAGTGGGCGTTCAGAACGGAACTACGGGCAGCAGCATATTCGTCCTCGGAAAGCAGACCTTTCAATTCGGAATATTCTTTTGCCCAGTTGCCCTTGTCTGGGTCAAAGACATCCGGCAGACCGCCCCAGCCGACATACTGCGAAAGAACCTGCTGTTCCTCGGCGGTGGCTCCACGATGCTCCTGCTCCAACTGGAACAGGGTGCGGATGGCTTCAACGTTCCGGGCATATTTTTGTTTTGCGCCGCCCTCGCCCAGATGATCGTCCGTGATGTGGAAGTTTCCGGCAGCTTCCGGCACAGGTTCAACGTTCAAGGCTTCGTCTGCGGCGGCTGCATCCGGGAATGTCTGCCATTCGCCGTTGATCTCCACAGAGATAGGCAACTTGTCCAGTTTTTCATCAGGCGTAGGCTCATCCTGCCGCAAACCGTCCTCGAACTGCTGCTTGTTCAGCACCTCGTTGCTCCACGAATAGCCCTGCGCACTGGTGTCGATGCGCACATCGGTTTCGCCAACATAGCCGATTGTACCTTCGATGGTTTTGGTGGGAAGGTCTACAACAACGGAATCGCCAACCTTGTAATCAACTGCCTTTTCGGGAGCAGCATCAAGGGCTTCATCCTGCTGCTCGTACAATTCCCGGACAAGAGACAGCGATTCTTCTCGGAAAATCGGCATCCGTACATCGGCCAGAGCCATATCCTGCAAGGAAACTTTGCCCTTGTCAAAATCCACCCCGTCAACCCGAAATTCCCGGCCATCCATATTGATAACGGAGCCGATGGGAAGATAATCCTCTTTGCGCAGGTACTTGGTCTGATGGTGAGTGCCATTCTCGCTTAACCCGGCAAGGTAGACGTTGTTGCCCGCAGACCACAATTCTTTTGATTTTCTCGCCCATAAGCTAGGTGAAAAGCCGGAAACCTTAACTTCACCTAGTGCAGTCTTTTCAGTGAGCAAGATACCATTGATGATTTTGGAAACCTTTACGGCATCTTCTCCATAGAACATAAAATTGCCGCCGGCTTCAAATCCAACAAGAGTGTCCGGGTACTGTTCCTTTAATGCCGTGTATTCGGCAGCACTGGCGGCGTTCAGCTCAAGGGGAAACTCAATGGTTCTTTTCTCTTTGTCCGACAGGTAGCGGTCAGACTGAATCATCAGGTCGATATACTTTTCAACCTGATTCCAGCGGAGGAGCGTTTTCTGATGGTCGGGATAGTGTTCAAATGTCAGCCCCTTGCTGTCATGATCGAGCCAACCGCTGCTTCCGTCCAGATAGGTGTGCGAGGAGCCGCCGGGTCCGTTTGGGGCATATTCTTTCGCAAGAGCTTTTGCCCGGAGTTTTCGGTCAGGCTGGAGCTGATAAATTTTCCAGATGCGAAGTTTGCTGTTTTCAAAGTTAGAACCTCTCCGCAGCGCATTTTCGATCTCGGCCTGTGACAAAGAGAAAGCGGAGGGCGATTTTTCGCTCTCCGCTTGGTCGATGGATTCAATTTGTTCAGCTTCGGTGGGAATGTGTGCATCGAAGAAACTTAGCTGTAAATCAGCTCGTTCATCACCAGTTCCTCGGCCTGTGCTTTCAGGCTGTTCATGTGCTGCACCCACTCCATCTGATGCTGTTCCTTGTTCGGAGCCGGGTTCTGTTTCAGCAGTTCCTGCATGGTCTGGTGCATCCGGCTCTCTGCGGTCTGCTCCACTTCCAGCAGGTGCGGATGCAGAGTCCCCGACAGGAGCATCGAGTTGTACAGCACCGGGCGATGCTTCATCAGGTAAGTCCGGCGCAGTCGTCCGTACTTGCCCAGTGCTTTCTCCTGCTGGGGCAGGGTCAGGTTCGGGAGCTGGTAGTCCCCGATGGTCGAGTAGGTCACGTTCCGGCTGCTCATATTCATACTGGCTCCTTTCTACATTGCGGCGGCGGATTGTTGTTTTTACGGTTCTTTCAATGTTGCGTAGCACGTCCCGGCTACATTCGCTGACTGCGGTGCCCAGCGCATACACGGCGGCAGGAGTTGAAAAGGAGAAGATGGCCTGAAAATCGTCCCGGTCAAAATGTCCCGCTGGCTCAAAGCCGCAGCGTTCGAGAACAGTGTAGGTGATACTGATTGCGGCGGCACTTTTGAACTGGAACTCCTGTCCGGCTTCATCATAATCCATCAGGAGAGAACCGTCAACGATGTCGAGAATGTCACCGCTGTTGTTATCCCAATAGGAATCCACCAGCTTGCCGCAAACATCCGCGATCTGCTGGCCGAGGTTTTCGTGATGGACACCGTATTCTCTGGCAAGCATTTCCGACACAGGCTGCATCAGATCGGGGCCGAGCTGCCACACCTCCGGGTCACGAGAATTGCGGCGCACCCCGGTATCGCTCACATCAAAAACATAGTGCAGACGCGGCACACTGCTGGACTGGTCTAACAAGGCGATGCCTTTGGAGCCGCGCCGGACATAGCGATTCATGCGATCATTCCAGAGGTCGAAGCTGGCGCAGGCGGTGGCATCAGGCCGCTGGGCGTAAATCATGAGCTGGTCTGCATAGTTGTACTTGTACAGCCGGGATGCAGTGGTCAGGTAGTCCGTCCAGTTTTCCCAATACCGAGTCAGCTCTTTTGCCGTTTGCTGGGCAAGGTTGAGGTATTCTTGCGTTTTATTTGGCATGGCGTTCCTCCTTTCATTTTTTGTAAAAATAAAAAACGAGTGGTCGATACCACTCGCATACGAATATATTTTATTGAGGGAGTTTTGTTTGAACGATGTTGATTTTTAAGCCGTATGAATCTTTATAGTGTTTGAGTAATGAAAGATCTTCTTTATGCCACTCTTCGAGCATTTTAACGAGAGTATAATAATAGAGCCTGAGAATTTCCGAATATTCCGAAACACAACTAATAAGGCTAATGCTATTCTCGATACGGTTTATATATTGTTTTGAAAGTGTAGACCACTTTTTGTACTCTAATAATTGCTCTTTTTCAAAACGGACATCGTTAATAAGGCGATGATCTTTTTCAGAAAATGTTTGACTGACTAGTGGATAGCCTTTATGGGTAATATAATTTCTGAAATCGTGCATAAAAGATGCCAACTCATTTTTTCCAAACGTTTCACTTGTGAACGCGTTTATTTTTTCATTCACTGCTGTGCCGATGTAATATTCATTTCTGAGTGCATACCAGTGATCTCTTACTGCAAATGCTGACATCAAGAAATTTGAAAATTGTCGCTGAAGTTCGAGATTGGTTTCATGGCGTAGGGAATAATTTGCTGGTTCCTTAAGCATCACCACAAGAGCAGGGGTGTTTATCTTATCGTGCCATTTTCGGAAACTTACGGCATTGGCATTACACACTAAAATGGCATCTATAAATGAAGTCAAACGAATATTGACTTCATATCCAGGCAATTTTCTGATATCAATAGAGCCTTGTTTGGATTCGCGTTCTTCGTCAGTCATAGTATCCTCCATATAGATTGGCTATGAAATAGCTATATCATTTGAATTATACCATATTGTTTGCCATTACAAAAGAGGATATGTATGCCGCCAAGCGGCGGCAAAAATTTAGTCGAGCGGAAATTCCAACTCGGCAAATTCAGCATCGGTCATAAGTTTCAGCTTTTCAATGACCTGCTCGGACAATTCTCGCAGGGCGGTTTCATCGGGCATCAGGTAGCACTGCATGAGCCGCAGCTCCTGCATCAGCCCCAGCCGGGTGCCGGGATTGTAGAGGATCATCAGCATCAGTTCTTCACCATTAAAGTTCATGAGCATCCCTCGCTTTCCTGCACCCGATAGGGCTGCACTCCGGGGCATCGCATTTTTCTTTTGTGCCAGCAAGAGCAGCCAGCTTTTCCAGCGTAGAGTGCCGCTGGTTCAGCCCCAATTTTTCAGCTTCTGCGGCTCTGTCCATCACAAAATCATAATCCTGCAACAGCCGCCGACCTTTTTCCATGTGGTGCGCTTCCAGAATCTGCTCCCGGACTTCCTGAATCGTCAGTTCCGGGGCATCGACCTGACCGCCATCCATCACGGAGAAGTCGCTGTGGTAAATGGTGTAGTTCCAGCCCTCATCGGTAGATTGGATGGCAAGATAACCCTTGCCGCCCAATTCCCATGCGCCCTGTTCATCCTGTGTCTGAATCTCTGGGTAATAGTCGGCTCCATTGCGTTCCATCACCTCAGCAAACTGGCAGATGTGGAACACATTGCCCAGACCACCCATGTCAAAATGGTAATCGTCCAGATATTCCAGCCGTGACGTAAAACTACGGCCATCCGGGTAGTCCACCTGAATCACACCACCATCAGGAACGCGGTGAAGATCGTCGTAATAGCTGTTGATGAGCCGAATATCGGGCGGTATCGTTTCGGGTTCCCAGATACGCCGCCTGCCGATGCCAGCCTGCGGGATGGTTTCAAGGATTTTTACGCTTTCAAGTTGGATGGCCTTACGGTCATCGTCCGAAAGTTCAAACAGATACCAGTTCCGGGCAGCAGACATCATGTTCCTGCCATCCGGCGGCAGATTTTTTTCGGAGATCTGCCCGCTTTCCAGAGGTTCGCCCGTCACCTTATTATAGGTAGCAAAGCCGACACCTGCGCCGTTCTCCCGGAGGTGCAGATAGCGTTCATCATTGATGAGGTAGATTGCTTCCTTCTTCTGCTCCATCAGCGGCCACCCTCAAATTCCAGCGAAAACTTGCTGCGGCCATCGGCTTCGGTGGACAGCAGGACAGTAGCATTGTAGGTCTTGCCCTTGGAACTCTTACAGTCTTTCAGGCGCACTCGGCCATCCCGCAGCAGCCTGTCCGCTACATGAGCGTCCATCCGCTTGCCCAGCCGCTTAAAGAAAGCGTTATCTTTCCACAGCACGAAATGGCACTCGCGGTTCTCACAGAAATACCCCTTTTCACGCTCCACAACGGAATTGCCACAGTTCGGGCAGACACCAATCACTTTGTTTTTCATAAGCGCACTCGCTCCTTTCACGGCCTCGGTGGTGTTTACCAGCGAGGAGATCATATCGTTGATTTCAGTCATAAATGTTTCCGGCTCCATTTCGCCGCGCTCTACGCGCAGCAGTTTTGTTTCCCAGTCGGCGGTCATATCAGCGGACTGGATTTCTTCGGGCATCACCGTGATAAGGGCTTTGCCTTTGTCGGTGGGCAGCAGCACCTTTGTTTTCTTGTCGCCCTTGCGCTCCAGAAAGCCTTTCTGTACCAGCTTTTCGATGGTGGCGGCACGAGTGGCCGGAGTGCCGATGCCCTGACGCTCCACGCCTTCCGGCATACTGTCCGCACTGGCAGTTTCCATCGAGTGCAGGAGCGTATCTTCGGTAAAATGCTTCGGAGGGGACGTTTGTCCCTCTTTCAGTTCTGCATTGAGAATGCCGCACTCACTTTCCTCCACCTGCGGCAGAGCAGTGAACTCCCTTTTGCGGTTCAGAATATCGGCCAGAACCTTGCGCTCCACCGCTTTCCAGCCTTCTTCCAGAATCTCTTTGCCCTTGGCTGTAAATTCTTCGCCTGCACATTCGGTGGTGAGCAGAGTTTCCAGATACCGGAAAGGTTTGCTGACTGCCATCAAGGTTCTGGCGATAATCAGCTTCAAAATGTTCCGTTCGCCCTTGGGCAGAGCATCCAAATCGGCTTGCAGCATACTACGAGTAGGCAGGATAGCGTGGTGGTCGGTGACTTTCTGCCGATTGACGGTGCGCCGCGTCCGGGGAACATCATCGTCGGCATCCTCGCTGACAAAGCCGAGAAAATCTTCCAATTCCTCGGCCAGCTCTTCCAGCATTTCCTCATCCTCGTCAGCAATATAGCAGCTATCGGTGCGCGGATAGGTGGTGAGCTGTTTTTCATAAAGCGACTGCACATAGTCCAACGTCTGCTGCGCACTGTATCCCAACAGGCGGTTGGCATCGCGCTGGAGCGTGGTGAGGTCATAAAGCGGCGGCGGATTTTCGGCCTTTTCCTTGCGCGTGATTTTCTGGATCGTGGACACCATCTCCTCTCTGCACCCCGCAAGCAGCTTTTCAGCTGCCGCTTTTTCAGAAATGCGGCGGCTGGATGCCACAAAACCGCTGGTCAGTTCCAGAGCCACCGTGTAGAATTTTTTCGGCACAAAGGCGGCAATGGCGGCTTCGCGCTCCACCGTCATGGCGAGTGTCGGGGTCATTACTCTGCCCACCGCCAAAGGCCGACCATACAGGCAGGAAAAAAGCCGGGAACAGTTGATGCCGACCATCCAATCGGCACGTTCCCGGCAGAGTGCAGCCTGATACAGTGCATCATATTCTGTTGACGGTTTCAGATTTGCAAAGCCCTCCCGGATGGCATTGTCCTCCATGCTGGACAGCCACAGCCGGGAAACAGGCTTTTTACACCCAGCCTGTTCGTAAACCAGCCGGAAAATCAGTTCGCCTTCACGCCCTGCATCTGTAGGATAGTTCTCGGAGGTGACTTTTCTGACTTTGTTACTCGATGGCATCCAATGGGCCGATAAAGCGGTAGAAAATCTGGATTTTCTGGACGTATTCGCCATCGACCTTTTCCGCTTTGGATACCAGAATCTTGTCAATCAGCTGATGCAGAATCTTATAGTTCAGTTCGGTGATGCCAGCGTACTTGCTGACTTCATCAATAAAATCCTGAATCTTGTCCAGCTGATCGTGTTCAGCACGGCCTTCCCGCTCGTACTGCTCAATCTTCTCGGTCAGTTCAGCCTGTTCTTTGTCGTAGCGATCTGCAAGCATTTGAAAACGTTTCTCCGGGAGAAGTCCCTTTGATACGTCCTCATAAAGTTTTGCATACAGGTCTTCGATTTCTGCGATTCGTGCTTTACACTGCTTCAAATCCCGTTTGTGCTGCGCCCGGTCAGAGGACACCCGGAGGTGCATCTGATTTGCAATCTTCTTCACAAGGGCTTCCCGATTGCTCACAGCGGCCTTTGCGTGTGCCTGAATGTCCGCAAAGACAGCTTCATGCAGAACACGGGCTTCCAAATTATGAGAGTCACAGGCTTTCGCACCATATTTCCGATAAGTGCTGCAACAATAAAAGGTCTGATCCAGAACACTGTTACGTTTGCGCCTGTGCTCGACCTTGACTAACATCGTTCTGCCGCAGTCTGCACAGCGGACGATGCCTTTGAAGATATTGTCGTAGTCGGTCTTATCGCACATAAAACTACTGGAACGGCTGTAAAGGATTCGCTGCACGTTCTCCCAACGGTCTTGTGGGATGATTGCTTCATGTGTATTCGGAACGATAGCGCGTTCTTCAAACGGAATATAACGCCGCTTTTTGGATTTCATGGACACGGTGGGCTTGGCTTCGTAGATGATGTGTCCGGCGTAGACTGGGCTGTGCAGAACCTGACTGATATAGGCACTGTCCCAATCATACATCTTTTCATCATCAATAAAGCGGCCAAACATCTCTTTCTTGTAGTAACACGGCTTCAAGACTTTTTCATCGTGGAGCCGCTTGGCGATGCGGTGAAGCCCCAGCCCTTCCTCTGCCATTGAATAGATATACTCAACAACGGGGGCGGTGTTCGGGTCGATCACAAGGTGATTGTGGTCGGCAGGGTCTTTCTGGTAGCCAAACGGTGCGCCGCTGGAGATATACTTTCCGCTTTTCTTGCGTGTCCGAA
>ERZ772889.2507-NODE-2507-length-14231-cov-12.516436_pt1 | contig 14231 bp, 13 predicted proteins | sample MGYA00512127_ERZ772889 | MGnify/ENA primary metagenome ERZ772889 (study PRJEB29015, sample SAMEA2737689) | human gut metagenome | biome: human gut; feature: human-associated habitat; material: faeces | place: China | collected 2012 ...
ATCTCGACGCTTTTTATGACTATGAAAAGTACGGCACGGAGCGCATGAACGCGGAGGACGGGATGTTCACCGACCGGGGCTACATCGCGTACAAGGGCTTTTTTCGCATGGAGGAAGTGATGAACGGCAGCCAGAGCAGCCACATGGTGATGGGAGGGATGATGTGATTATTCAAGCAGAACTGAAGTGTAAGCAGACCGGGTGTGAGGCAGACCCCTGTGCCGTGGATAAGGTCATAGAGCTGCCAAGCCCGCGGTTCCAGCAGTTCAGCCGCGCACTGCTGGCTGACTACGATTTCATCGCAGAGAACAAAAACGCCATCCGGCACGATGAGGATGCCAGGCACTGCCTGCTCATCCTCGATGCGGATGGAACAGACGGTTTCCTTGTTGACCCACAGGGGCACAACTATGCCCGGTACAGTGCCTTTGTTCCTAACGCCCGCAGCTTGCTGACACCGGATATGGGGGTCGACCGCAGCTATCTTTCGCAGGCAGAGCCTTGGCGGGATGAGAGCAGGGATGAGATGCTCCGCATGACACTGCGCGTCGAGGGAAAGCCGGACTACACCCTCGTTCTCCCCGCTGACAAGGAATACCTCGATGCGGTGAAGGCTTACCTTGATATTGATGCTTTCGCGGATGCCATGCTCTGTGATATTCGCTTCAAGGTGCCATACATTGGGGAGCTGATCCGTGATACAGATTGCCCCGCCGTGGAGGATTACAACGATTTTGCCGAAGCCTTGGAGGACATCTGGCAGCAGGACGGTGCGCTCCTGACCTACGCCGCCGTGCTGGAGACCGAGCGGCCGGATACGCTGCACCGTGCCTGTGATCTCCTGCGAAATCTGGACAATTATCAGCGCATCACGGAGGATGCCTACGGTTACGGTCAGCAGCGATTACAGGAAACGCTGGGGCTGGATGATGAGGCCATCTACGAGCTGGAGGGCTACATGGATTTTGAGCAATACGGTCAGGACTGCATGGAAAATGACGGTGTGACAAAAACGGAGTTCGGCCTGCTGCGGCGCTTGGACCCGCCCTTCCCGGAGCAAACACAGGGGCAGCAAATGTTTCAGTAGACTTTGCGGCAGATGTGTAGTATGTTTGCCGTTACCAAAAAAGGAAGGAAGGAACACCAAATGGCTGTAAACGCAAGAACAGAGGAATTTCAGCACATTGAAGTATTTGATAAGCCCGCGCTGTTCACCAACGGGCGCATCGCCCGTGATACCGTGCCGAAGGGCTGGTACTGCTATGACATTCGCGGCTCTGACGATGATCCCGGTGCGCTGTGTTACATGGAAGAAAATGTTGTGATCAACCACGCAGGCTCGGTGCTGATGCCGGAAAAGCTGGCGATGCCTAAGTCCGGACGGCTGGATGTGCGGGATGAGCTCGGTTTTCTCGATGAAGGCAACATGACGCTAAGCGAGTTCTGCGAAGCACATCAGCTCCCGCATCCCGCGGAGAACATGAAATTTCATATCCGACCTGCCCGCCCGGAGGAGGCGGGCTTATTTTATACCCCGCACCCCGAAGAAGATAAGCGGCTGGGTACCGTTGGTCATGTCCGCATGGACTTCGGGCGCAGCGGTAATGAGTTCTGGCATACCTGGTGGCCCCGTGGCCCGGAGGAGCTAAACAGCCCCGCGTTCAAGCTGGAGCTGCAGGAGGTCGTGGACACGCTGCGGGAGAGTGTGCTGAAAAACCGCTTCGCCATGGAGCGTTTCTGCTATGAACACGGCGGGAAAATCAGCGGCGGCTGGACACAGAACTACGGCTACATCGTGGAAACCGAGCATTACCGCTACTGCCTGCGCTGCAATCCGTCTCCGGGCGATTATAACGGTTACCTCACGGCCTATGATCTGGATGTCCAGCGGCAGAACATGGCGCGGGACAAGCCCCTGGTGGGCCGTGTCACCTATGCCAACGGCGATGCACAGGAGTTTACCGATGCCGAAGCCTTTCTCAAGTGCGTGCGGGAGGAGCTTCCGTATCGCCCCACCACAGGCTTCCGTTACGAGGTGCTGACCGATGATCCCGCCGTCTGCAAGCAAGTGGATGACATGATCTTCGACTTCTACGGCGAGGAGAATCCCCGCCGGTTGGAGGAATACCAAAAAACGCCCGATCAAGGTATGACAATGGGAGGTATAAGATGATGGACAGAAAAATGGTGAATTTCATTCGGGAGCAGTATCCGCCCGGCACCCGCATTCGGCTCAATTCTATGGAAGACCCCTACGCGCCCATTCTCCCCGGCACAGAGGGTGAGGTAGACTGTGTGGACGATGAGGGGCAAATTTTTATGAAGTGGGACAATGGCCGCACGCTGCCGCTCAACCCCGGCGAGGACAGCTTCACGGTGCTGCCGCCCAAGCTGACCACCCTCAAACTCTATATGCCCCTGACCGCCGATCTCTACGAGCGAAACGAGTACGGCGAATTCGATGATTGCAGCACATTGCTGGAGGGCCGTGAGCTGCGGGGTTATCAGGATCAGATCACGGCGGCACTGGTGAAAAACCGGATGCCGGAGGAGACAGAGCGGGGTCTCATGCATTGGTATGATGAAGCCGACAGCGTTGATCGCAAGGTACGCTCCGCCGTCTTCACTGTGGAGGAGCGTGACCGGCAGCTCTGGGGCGTGGCGGAATGCCGTGTTGCCGGGGAATTGTCGGACACAGAGCTGGAAACCTTAAAGGAGTACCTCACCGGGCAGGCATCGGACGGCTGGGGCGAGGGCTTTGAGCAGCGGGATATCCTTGTGGATGGCGGAAGTGAGCTGTATGTCCACCTTTGGAACTCGGACGAGTGGAGCATCCAGACGGAGCAGGAGTTTTTCTCTCCCAAGTTGGCGGAGGGTCTCCCGGAACTGTGCTTCTCTACCCTTGCCAGCACCGGCGAACTCATTTGCATCAAGCGCGGCGAGAGCGGCTACTATCCCAGTGATTGGAGCACAGACGATCCAGCGCATAACCAAGAGTTGGCAGACTATAACAACGAGCGGCTTGGCGTTACCCCCGCACAGGAGAAAGCCATGAAAACGGGCTCCATGTTCGGCTGGGGCGTCCCCGGCGCTGACCCCGCCTGCTACGAACAGGATGCTCCGCAGATGGGAGGGATGACCCTTGGGTAAGAAAATACTGCGTGTGTATCTCGCTAAAAACGATACGCCGTATAGCGCAGCCTATGCCAAGCTGGAACTGCCCGCCTCCCCGTGGGAGGTTTGGGACGCCATGGACAAGGTACGCCTTCAGACAGATGACATCCTGTACATGGAGATCGAAGACTACGATGCCTTTGCGTATCTCGCTCCCCATTTGGATGGGTTGGACATCAGTCTCAACGAGCTCAACGACCTTGCCGCACAGCTTGCGGCATTGGACGAGATGCAGGAAGCTGCCTTTGAGGGGCTGTTTTCCATAGAGGTGCAGAGAAAAGTAAACGCCAACGGCGGCGTCATCACGCTGCAGGATCTGCGGAATCTGGCGGTCAGCGCAAAAACCGACTGCTATCATGTGGTGGATGCCGCGGATGACGCACAGCTTGGCCGCTTCTACGCGGAAAACGACTTTGTCCCCGGGCTGGACGGCATATCCGATGAGGTATTCGAGATGCTGGACTTCGCCGGCATAGGAAGAATGATGCGATGCAGTGAAAACGGCGTTTTTGTGGGCAGCCTGTATGTACTGCAGGACGGCGAGCTGACAACCGCGCCGCCCGTCCAAAAGACGCTGCCGGAAAAGCCGGGATGCCTCTTTCGGCTCACGCTTGGGCTGCATCCCGACATTGGCGATGAGCGCACGGTGACGCTGGATCTTCCCGCAGCAGAGGCGGAGCTGCTGGATGCACAGGCGCAGCTCGGCGTGGAGGGCTGGGAGGGCGTCACGGTCATTGATTATGACGGGATCATTCCCTATGCGGCAGAATTCACCGACCTGCCCATGGAACTGGAGGAATTCAACGTGCTCGCCGCAGCGGTGCGGGATATGCCCTCGCCTGAAAAGCAGCTTCCAAAGCTGAAGGCTCTGCTGAAGCAGTTTGAGGTGCAGGACATCGAAACCGCCATGGGCTTGACAGAGCATCTGGATGACTACGTCCTCACACCGGAAATCAGCTCGCCCCAGGAAACTGCCATCGACCAGCTTCACTTCATGACGGATGACCACTCGGTGGAATTGCTGATTTCCCATGTAAACCTCTACACCTACGGTTGCGACCTCATCAGAGAGGACAACGCAGTGCTCTCGCCCTACGGTCTGCTGCACCGTGCGGACTATCAGCCCATGCTGTCACCAATGCAGGAAACACAGAAAATGGAGATGAAAATGAAATGACCATGGAACAATTTCAAGAAAAATATAAACTCTCCTTGCCGCTCAAGACGGGGAAGGAATTCGAGGCGGCCCGTCGCAGGATGGGCGCTCTGACCAAGGACGAAAAGGCGATTCTCTCCGCCATCGTTCTGCAAAAGGGCGAGGCTGAGGCTGGGGAGATTCTTGCAAATTCACCAGAACAGTTGAGTGATTACACGATCCTCAAGGGTGTCAATAACTACGCCGCGCTGGGCAGATATTATCTCGCCAACGAAACTACCGTCCCAGAGGAACTGTATGAGTACATGGACCTGGGTGCACTGGGTTGCCGCTACGAGGACGAGCATCCCGGCGTGTTCATCGGCAGCGATTATGTGCAGCATCCCCCGCAGAAACAGGAAATGAAAATGAAGTAATACCGTCTTGAACCGCGAGCGCGGTTAAGAATATTTTTAGGGGCCGATTTTCCGAAAGGGGATCGGCCCCTTCTTTTTTTATACCCTTTTTCGGGAAATCACCCCGGAAAGGAGAAAACATGCGCGATGAACAACTGCTGGCACATTGCAGGAAGTTTCACTTTGAACGGGAAAAACGTGCTGACGGGATAAGGTGCAATCAGGAAGAAAAGGAGGCCGGACATGGCTAAGCCGCCCTTTCCCTGGATCGGCGGCAAGGAAAAGATCGCGCCCTACATCCTTCAGCTTTTCCCGCCTAAGCTGAAGCAGTATGTGGAGCCGTTCGGCGGCAGTGGCGCCGTGCTGCTCGCGCTGCCGCCGGACCCAAACCGATTGGACATTTATAACGACTTAGATGCCGAGCTGGTGAACCTGTATTCCTGCATCAAGGAACGCTCCAATGTTCTGCTGCGCGAGCTGAAATTCTTGCCCATCCACGGCCGCAAGCTCTTCGAGTATTACCGCGACTTTGTTGCCCATAAGGAGGTCTACTTTCAAAATGTGCAGGCGGAGATCGAATGCCTCGGAGATCGCTCCTGCTTTACGGAGGAGCAGGCAGGAGAACTGCTCCCCATCTTTCAGGAACGGCTGGCTCTTTTCGATGTGAAGCGGGCAGCGGCGTATTACCTCGCCATCCGCGGCAGCTTCAGCGCAACCGTCACATCTTTCGGCGTTAAAGGAATGGATGTGGAACATCTTTTAAAAATGTTTCCGCCAGTGTCCGCACGACTGAAGGACGTGCCGCTGGAGAACAAAAACGCTTTGCAGCTCATCCGGGAACGGGACAGAAAAGAAGGTCTTATCTATGCCGATCCGCCCTATGTCAAAACAGAGCGTCTTTATCGGATCGCCGGAAAGTTGGGGCGCTTCCGCAGATTCCATGTCCGGCTCTGGCAAATACTGTCCGGCTGCGAAGGCTATGTCGTCCTCTCCTACAATGACTGCCCCTTTATCCGCAAGCTCTATCAGGATTGGTACATCTTGTCCTTCCAGCGCAGCAATCCGCTCTCTCAGAAAAAGGGCTCGTCCTTTGGTGAACTTATCATCACCAACTACGATCCCCGTCCCTACATGACCAGCCAGATGAACCTCTTCGACGAGCCGTTGGGCGAATGGGAGCTGAAGCTGGTCCATATCCCCAAATATCCGCCAAGGAGGAAAACAGCATGAAATTCAATTTGAACCATGATCCTAACAATAAAACTCTTGCCATCCCCCGCGCCGCTTTGCAGCTCTCCGGACTTGCAGGCGTCAGCGACCTGATCCTCCATACCGACAGCGGCTGTATTCTGCTGCTGCCGGGAGATCCCACCGTGGCGGAACTGCTGAAAACCATTTCTCTCATCTCCGCCGTTGCACCGCAGCTGATCTCCCGTCTGGCGGAGAGAAGCCAGATGGCAATGGAAGCCGGAATGGCGGAAACGGCGTGCGGCGCCTGTGAGCATGAACCGCACTGCTCCGGTCTTGAAATCCCACCCTGCCAGCTGGCGGAGGCAGGGATCTCGCCCAACACCGCGCTGGAGGCCTTTGTAGAGGAGGGCAGAGTCATCGTGCAGGCAGCGGAGAAAACCGCCGCAGATGTGCTCATCGACGAGCTGGACGATGATGTCCGCACCATGCTGGAGGATTCCGGTGTGCGGATGGAGGGCGTATGCCGTCTGCTGGAAAAGGAGGAAATCTCAGAATGAATGACACCTATCTCTACCCCTATTCCTCTGCTGAGGCGAGAGAGCGGAACGAGCTTTCCCTCTGGCGGGAGAGCCACATGGCAAACATCGCCTGCCGCAACGCCATCGAGGACACCATCCGCCAGAACTTCGACGGAATGCATCTGGACAAGAACTGTATCACGCCGGTGCTGGAGGAATACGGCTACAAGCGCACCGCGTGGGTACTTGCCAACACCCTGCACGAACTCAAGTGGGATGGACGTTTCGGCCATGCCAACAAGCAGTGGGCGGAGCGCGCCTGCATTCCCAAAGACATCAACCACAACAGCGACTTTGTTGTTCGAAGCCATCCGGCTGTGCTGAATGGTTTTGTCAGTTTTTACCGCAAGGCGGTGCAGGCGTTAAATCTCTTTGGCGCGGAGCATTGTGTCGGTGACCGCGCCGAGCAGGACTATACCGGCAAGGTGCTGGTGCTGTCGCCGGAGGCACTGCAGGAGCAGTATTGGGGGCAGGATTACCAACTTCTGTATGCTCGGAGCGGCTTTGGATGCGCGCCTCATTCCAGTGGTCGAGCAGTCTTTGCCACCTGCCTCTCGGACGGAGAAACAGCCAGATGGAACCAGGAGGATTTCATTGGCGTACTGGATGACAAGTTTCTTCCGGAATGGGCAAAGCCAAAGCTGGCAGAGCTTCAAGCGCAGGAGCAGATCGACGCGCCCACGATGGGCGGCATGAATATGAAATGAGGAGGATGTCTGAATGTGCATGACCTATTACACCGTGGACGATCTCCGCCCCGGAAGACCCGGCTGGGATGTGAGACAGTTCTCCGCACTGGCGGAGGCCATTACCCATTACCGGACGCTCCCTATGGACGGGGTCCGCGTGCTTGGCATGGCGGATGACGCCCACGCTTATGAACTCATCCGCTGTGTACGCCTTTTCCTTGGCGATGCCCAGGGTGAGGACGTTCTGGCGGCAGATTACCGGCGCAGCGGCTTGACGAAAAAGAATGCCGCCCTGAAAGTTGCGCTGGACGGTTGCTTAGCAACTCTGCATCCGCGTTTTTTGTTGGAGCCGGAGCGTCTGGTTCCCATTCCCCAAAGCGGGAAGCTGCGGGGAGATTTGCGGGAGGCGCTTCTCTGGCAGGGCTATGAAGGAAACTATGATTCCGCCATTCGCACTGTTTTTGTAGAAGGCGCTGGTTGGCTCTCACCCCAGGATGTGAAAAAGCAGAGGCAGCTTCCTCTGGTGTTGCGCTACCGGGTAGACGGTATGTCGAAAGACGGTGCCTACCTCTCCTTAGAGCTGGAGCCTTGGGAATATGACCTTCTGCTGGAACAGACGAAAAATCACTATAAAAATAAAGAAAAGAGGAACACAAAATGAAACGAATGCTATCTCTCTGCGCTGCGGCGTTGTGCCTGACTTTGGCACTGACGCCCACTGCGCTGGCGGCGGACTTTGAACCCGCGGTACCGGACGCCAAGGTCTGCTATCCCACCTCCATCGTCCGAAACGACGATGGCACAGAACTGAAGAAAATCTATGATCTGAGTCCGGAAGACGATCCTGCGGGCATTCCTCGCTCGGACTTTCGGCAGGACGGCTTTCAGTACACCCTGACGGATCTTCTGAAGCAGGAGCTTCCGGAAAACGAGAGCCGCCAGCATACGGAGCATGTTTCTATCGAGAGCGCCAAAAAGGATATGGAATCCGTGCTGGCGCTGCTGCCGCAGGAGCGTGAGTTCATCACGGACGACGGGCTCATGGGAACCCTGACACTCCGACTTGATACCGTGCAAGTCGAGCCGTCCGGCTACGGCAGTTCTACAAAGCAGCTTTCCGTCAAGCGCAGCTATCCCAATCTTGCCGAGCAGGATACACAGTACATCCCCAAGAGCATTGAGGACGGCGGCAGGACCCTGACGCTCTCCGACATTCAGTGGCAGACCGACAATACCGCCAACATGGACGGCTATGCCGTGGCAGACCGCTATACCGCCGTCGCCACCTACACTGGCAGCGCCACCAGCAGCTATGTCAAGGGCTACACCGTCACGGCGGATTATACCGGAACCGTCAGCCGGATCGCCCTCAACCGTGTCCGCTATGTTGCCATTTTTGATGGAACGCCCATCCAGCCCGCAGAGCCTGTGAATGTACCTTCCGCGGCATCTGCTTTCCGCTGGTCCTATGTGCTGATTCCCCTCGGAATTGTGGCTGCGGCAGGAGCCGGTGTCGGCGGTGCGCTGCTGGTGAAGCACAGAAAAGAAAACGCAGATGAGGAGGAAACGGCAGAATGAAAAAAATCATTACCCTTTGCCTGAGCCTTTGCATGACAGCGGCTTTGGCGGCTCCGGCGTATGCACTGGAATACAGTATCGATGCGCCGAATGATTATGACTTAGGTAAGGACACCTCTATTGAGGTCATCCACACGGCGGATGGCGGTGCCATGCGCAACGAAGATGTGAGCAAGAACGCAGCGCTCGTTCCGCCTGCCTTTGGCTCGGAGAGCATGAATGCGCTGCATACCGGCGAATACCTGACGCCAAATCTTGCGCCGCGCACCCTTCCCACGGCTGGTGCCGTAATCAGCGGCAGCGGTGATGTGGTTACCCCAGGGAGTACGGTGAGCAGCGGCAACGGCTATCAGCCCTCTGTGCTGTTCACGGAGGTGGCGAGCGATCTTTACTACAAAAATGGTTCCCTCGGCAAGATCGAGATCCCCGCACTGGGGCTGAGCGTGAGGATCTATCAGGGCACGGACAGCAAGACGCTCGTCAAGGGTGTCGGACATTTTGAGGATACCTCCATTTGGGAGGGCAATGTCTGCCTCGCCGCCCATAACCGCGGTGCCAACAGCTACTTTGGGCAGATCCACACGCTTGATATCGGCGATAAGATCACCCTGACGACCAAGCTGGGGACGCGCAGCTACCATGTGACGGACGTCAGCAAGGTCAGCGAGACAGACCGCAGCGGCCTTGCAGACTCTGCTGAGAATATGCTCACGCTTTACACCTGCGTCCGCAACCAGCGGGACCAGCGCTGGTGCGTCACCGCAGTGGAAACTTGATTTTTTCTCCGTTTTGCCGGATCGGTTCTGTTCGACTTCTGCCCATCGCCTGTGATATGGTGAAGCTGCGAGGAAGATTTCCACGTACACATTTAGAATGGAGGCAGAACGATGAACAGATTGAAGAATACCGGGCTCGTCCTCTGCGGTCTCGTGCTGGGGCTTTCGCTGAGTGCTCCCGCGGCGCAGGCGGTGGAATCGCTGAAAGCGACACTTTCCACCAACCGCGTCCTTGTAGACGGTCAAGAAGTCCGCCTGACGGCGTACAACATCAACGGCAGCAACTATGTGCGGCTCCGGGACATCGGCAAGGCTGTTGGTTTCGAGGTTTATTGGGATAGTGAGAACGGCTGTGTGCAGGTGGAGAGCGGAAAACCTTACACCGGTGAAGCCCCTGCAAAGGCGGAACCCGACAAACCGTTGTCGCGGCCGGAGGATACATCTACCACCATCGATGTGAATGCACTGAAACAAGACATCATTGACCGCACCAATGCCCTGCGTAAAGAAAATGGCGTTGCCGCGCTGCGCATCAACGACAGGCTCATGCAGGCGGCGCAGGTCCGGGCCGACGAGATGGCCTCCAGCAGTGTCTACTCTCATACCAGACCGGATGGACGACGAAACATCTCTGTTACCGATTGCCCGTATGTAGGAGAGAATATCCACCGCATCGCAGATTGTGCGCTGCAGGGTAAATCGGTATCCGAGGCCGCCGTGTGGTCATGGAACCTCTCCGGTGGACACCGGGACAATCTCCTCGAAAAGAATTACGCCGAAACCGGCGTGGGACTTTCAAGAGGAGTCAATGACAGCGGCGAGGCGTGCTGGTACTGCGTCCAGCTCTTCCTATGGAATGGCTACTCCATAAGTTGGGTAGATACTCCGGCAGCCAAGTAAAATCAAACAACATCAACGTGAAGCAGACCGAGAGATCGGTCTGCTTCTTTGTTTCTAAATCTGAATATAAGGAGGAAATAACCTTGAAAACATGGAAAACAAGGATCATGTCGGTGCTTCTCGTCATTATGACGCTGTTGACGCTGCTTCCGACTTCCGCACTTGCCGCTTCCAGTACCGGAACCGGTATCAAGCCTACCAGCAATACCAACTACTGGACAACGAGACTGCTCCATGACGGGACACCGTACAGCTACAAGCCTCCGATGGCAGCAGGTAAAATGCTCTACTGCATGGATCGCGGCTATGGCTACCGCTGGGGTACGGCCAGCTTTTTGAACAGCTACACCTATACCTCCGCCACCGGCGCGGACGCAGACGCTGTCCTGAAAACGGCGCTGGCGCAGAGCGGCATGGGTGAGCTGGACGCCCAGCAGCTTGAAAACTTCAAGTGGATGATGACCTATATCGTGGACTATAAGGGTGACATCCCCGGCAGCCTGTTTATGGCCGCACAGACCTATGTGTGGGATCATCAGACCTTCAAGGGCGAGGGAGACGGCGACATTGATGGCGGCGGCTACGCAAACGCCGATACCTATGAAACCTATCTTGGCTACATCGATTGGATGTTGAAAGAAAAGGCCAAGGAGGATGCGGAGTTCCAGAAGCAGATTGCAGATTACGCTGCCAAGGGTATCATCGCCTCTGTGGTAGAAGATGAAGCCGCAAAATGGGCGGTGTGGGCAAAGTCCAGCGTCAAGGGACGCCAGAGCTTCTTCAATTACTATGCGCCCCGCAAACTGGTGGTGAATGATGCTCCCGTGCCGGATAAGCCAACGCCTCCTGCGGGGGATGCGATTATCACACTGAAAAAAGTTGCCGCCGGCACTACTCGCGGCTTAGATGGTGCCCGCTTCCTGATTTACCGCGACGGACAGATCGTCAGCAGCGACGTGTCACAAAACGGCGGCATTATTGAGATGAATAATGTCACTGAGGGCCTGTGGTCCTTCGTGGAAACCGAGGCTCCGGCGGGGTACTGTGCTGACTCCACGCCCATCAGCGTCTATGTGGACACAACGGATGGGGACAAGCAGTACACCGTCACCGCTACAAACTATGAGCTGCCCAGCATGAAGATCATCAAGACCGATGCGCAGACCGGCGCACCGATCCCCGGTACGGTGCTGTCCATTAAATCCGTGACCGGCAGCTATTCCACCTCCGTCACCACCGGCTCGGACGGTTCGGCAACCCTTTCAGACATCCCCGCTGATGTGTATGTCGTCCGGGAGGAATCCGTGCCGGAGCCTTATGTAGTGTCTCACACCGAGCAGACCGTAGCGCTCCGACCCGGCAAAACCTCTGAGGTGTGCTTTCAGGATTACCAGAAGCCCGGTCTGGAAATTTTGAAGAAAAACATTGCCAACGGGGAGCCTATCGAAGGCGTCACTTATCTCATTGAGCAGATCGACGGCAGCTTTTCCACCAGCGCCACCACAGACGGCGCGGGTCGGATCTTCTTGGCGAATATCCCCGTGGGCAGCTATCGCATCACGGAGAAGAATGTACCTTCCAATGTCATTCTCTCTGAGATCCCCCAGGAGATCCATCTGGAAGCGGGCTGCACCAGAACGGTGACCTTCTTCAACGCGGTCAAACCCTCCCTGACGATCCTGAAGCGAAACAGCGTCACCGGTGATCCTCTCTCCAATGCCAAATTCCATATCTATTACGGCTCGGACAATACCACCACCGGCGAGATCAACGACCTCGGCGTGTTCACAACGGACGAGAGCGGAAAAATCACCCTCACCGATGTAAACCGTGGCTGGTACAAGCTGGTGGAGGAGTCCGCTCCCAAGGGCTTTGGCATTCAGGGCAGCGGGGTCACCGAGTTCTATCTGGAAGCCAATACCTCCAAGACCGTGACCGTGGACAATGTTCCTCACAGTGCCCTTGTTGTGTACAAATATGACGCCAAAACCGGAAAAGGACTGGAGGGCTGCCGCTTTGAACTGCGTTATCTCAGCGGCAATACCAGCGGCACTGGCGGCACAGTCATCGGTACCTATCTGACCGGCCCCAACGGGGCGTTCACCGTGACAAACCTCAAAAAAGGCACTTATGTCTGTCAGGAACTCGAAAGCGACGGAAATCACATCATCGACCGCGAGCCGCAAACCGTGTGGATCTCCGGCGAGGATCAGGATGTGGTGACGCTCCGCTTCGGTAATGCTCCTCTGGGATCGCTCTTAATTACCAAACTGAGCGACGACAGCAAGCACGAACCGCTCTCCGGCGTAGAGTTCCTTTTGACCGACAGCAGCGGCCATTATCTCGGCAACGACAACGGCCGCTTCACCACCAATGCCGCGGGCGAAATTCTGGTGGATGGTCTGGAACCCGGCATGACGGTCATTGCCCGTGAAGTCCGGGCAAAAACGGGCTACCTGCTGGATGACAGCCCCCAGCACGCGCTCATCAAAAGTGGCGAGACTGCCCATTTACAGTTTTTGAACCAGCCTGCCGGAAATCTCATCATCCGCAAGGTCAGCTCCGGTCCCAACAAGGAGCCGCTGGAGGGCGTAGAGTTTAAGATCACCTACGCGGATGGCAGCTTTGTCCCGGACGCCAACGGCGAACTGTCCAGCAACGGCATTTATTACACCAATAAATCCGGTGAAATTCGCATCTTCAGCGTCGTCGGCACCGTGGTAGCAACGGAAACCAAGACGATTCCGGGCTTCACCATTGATGAAGCGACCCGCACACAGACGGTGGTAGTCAATCCCAACGACACGCAGACGCTGACCTTTTACAACAAACCCACTACAACGTTGATTCTCCAGAAATACATTTCCGGCACGAAAAATGAACCGCTTGCCGGGGTACAGTTCCTTGTGACGGACTCCTCCGGTGCGGTATTCGGCCCCAACAACGGCTACTATACCACCGACGCTGCAGGCCAGATCGTCATTGAGGGGCTGACCGACGGCATGACTGTTACCGCAAAAGAGGTCAAATCTGTGGATGGATTCGTGTTGGACGGAACACCGCAGAGCATTAAGATCGACCAGAGCCAGTCTCCCCAGCGCATGACCTTCTGGAATGAGCGACAGGGCGCGCTCATCATCAACAAGCTGTCCTCTCTGGACCGCAAGACGCCGCTGGAGGGCGTTACCTTCAAGATCACTACGGCTACCGGCGAGTTCGTCCCCGACGAAAACGGAAAAATCAGCTCCAACGGTCTGTACTATACCGACGAAAACGGGCAGATCATTCTCAAGGGCGTCACCGGCACACTGGTGGTGACAGAGGAAAAATCGATCTCCGGTTACACCATCGACGAGAACACCCGCACCCAAACCGTTGTAGTCAATCCCGACGATACGCAGTCCCTCTATTTTTATAATGCTCCCATCGGTGGGCTGGAGCTGGTGAAAGTGAATGCGGCGGACAAAAGCCAGCGCATCCCCAACACCACCTTCGAGATCCGCCGTGTCAGCGATGGCGGTCTGGTGGACACCGTCACCACCGGAACGGACGGCCGCGTGTATGTGCCCTTGGCGAGCGGCAGCTACTACGCCGTGGAAACCGAGGCGGGCAAGGGCTTCCAGCTGGACAATACCCCCATCTATTTCGCCGTGGAGGATGGTAAAACCACAACCAAAACGGTGCCCAACAAAGCCATCTCCGGTATCCTGATCCACAAGGTCGATTCGGCCACCGGCGAGGGCATCCCCGGCGTGACCTTCCTCCTCTATGACAGCGGCAACAACCCCATCGCG
>ERZ772889.2509-NODE-2509-length-14231-cov-3.100381_pt1 | contig 14231 bp, 12 predicted proteins | sample MGYA00512127_ERZ772889 | MGnify/ENA primary metagenome ERZ772889 (study PRJEB29015, sample SAMEA2737689) | human gut metagenome | biome: human gut; feature: human-associated habitat; material: faeces | place: China | collected 2012 ...
AGATATCTTTGCCGTGCGTCAGCACGCCTGCAGATATCTTCCTTGTCTTTCGCACGCTGCTGAACTGTCTTAAATGCATTATTTACGAGGATTGCTATAATTTTCATGCGTGCCTGCAATAGACTTCTTAATGGCAGCAAAACTCTCTGCGCTGATCGCATGCTCCATCTTACAGGCATCCTCGGCTGCAACCTTCGGGTCAACTCCGATAGAAGTCAGCCATCCGGTCAGAAAGGTATGTCTTTCATAAATCTTATCTGCAATTTCCTGCCCGGTTTCCGTCAGATTGATAAATCCATTTTCATCAATCGTAATGTAATTACTGGCTTTCAAATTCTTCATTGCAACACTGACACTCGGTTTTGAAAAAGACAGTTCATGCGCAATGTCGATAGAGCGGACATTACCGTTTCTTTTTTTGATCATAAGGATCGCTTCGAGATAATCTTCTCCTGATTCATGTATCGCCATATTGATACCCTCCTTTTTTCTTTCCGATATTGCTGCTGTGAACTGCTGTACGCAAACAGTACAGACAGTTATGTTCTGTCAAAGAGTATCCTATTTCTTTTTATGATTTTGATACCTGCCAGATAATAATATCCTGTTTTTTAAAACATTAAAGCAACACGTTAAACTATAATAACATGGATTATAACATAACTTTTGATTTCCGTAAAGAAATCTCCTCAAAACTATTGACAGAAGAGAAAATAATGCTATAATAGAATCAAACAAATGAACAAGTGCTCATATGTTAATATAAAAGAGATGAGCGGAAAGGGAAAATATTATGAAGAAAACTTATAAAATCGATGTAGACTGCGCAAACTGTGCTAACAAAATGGAGGAAGCTGCCAAGAATACAACCGGTGTTAAAGATGCAACAGTTAACTTTATGATGCTGAAGATGATCGTTGAATTCGAAGACGGACAGGATCCAAAAGCAGTTATGAAAGACGTATTAAAGAACTGCAAGAAGGTAGAAGACGACTGTGAGATCTATCTTTAATTCTGCGTTATCCGGAGAATGGACTGTTGCATAAAACGTATCCCGGCACTGAGCTTTTCGCCGGAAAGTTTTTTGCAGCGGTCCTGCTTTTATAAGAAGAGAGAGGTATTGATATGAACAAGAAGCAGAAGAAAATGCTGATCAGAATTATCATAGCAGCAGTGCTGATCGTGGTCTTTTCCTTACTGCCGGCAGAGGGATACCTGAGATTTGTTCTTTTTATGATCCCATATCTGGTCATCGGCTATGATATCCTGAAGAAAGCATTTAAGGGTATTTTAAATAAACAGGTGTTTGACGAGAACTTTCTGATGGCTGTAGCCACAGTAGGTGCAATTCTCCTTGGCGATTATTCTGAGGGTGTTGCAGTTATGCTTTTCTACCAGATTGGAGAGCTTTTCCAGAGCTATGCAGTGGGAAAGAGCAGACGAAACATCAGTGAACTGATGGATATCCGTCCTGACTATGCGAATATAGAGAAAGACGGAACACTGGAACAGGTTGATCCTGATGAAGTTGAGATCGGAACCATTATTGTTGTTCAGCCGGGTGAAAAAGTACCGATCGATGGAGTGATCACCGAGGGAACTTCTACATTAAATACAAGTGCACTGACAGGTGAGAGTCTTCCGCGTGATGCAAAAGCAGGCGATGAAGTGATCAGTGGCTGTATCAATATGACAGGTCTGCTGAAGATCCGTACAACTAAGGAATTCGGTGAATCTACAGTATCCAAGATCCTTGAACTGGTAGAGAATTCCAGCTCCAGAAAGTCAAAATCTGAAAATTTTATTTCCAAATTTGCGAAATACTATACACCTGCAGTATGTTACGGAGCCCTTGCTCTTGCATTTATCCCGCCGATCGTACTTCTTATTATGGGAAAACCTGCCATGTGGGGAGACTGGATCTACAGAGCCCTTACCTTCCTTGTAATCAGCTGTCCATGTGCGTTGGTCATCAGCATCCCGTTAAGTTTCTTCGCAGGAATCGGTGGAGCCAGCAATCAGGGCATTCTGGTCAAGGGTTCCAACTATCTGGAAACACTGGCTCAGACAAAATATGTTGTATTTGACAAAACAGGTACTATGACTCAGGGTGTCTTCGAAGTAAGTGGTATTCATCACAACGAAGTACCTGATGAGAAATTGTTAGAATATGCAGCACTTGCCGAGTGTTCTTCCTCCCATCCGATCAGCAAGAGCCTGCAGAAAGCATACGGAAAACCAATCGACAGAAATCGTGTTACTGATATTGAAGAAATCAGTGGTAATGGTGTGATTGCCAAAGTTGACGGCATATCTGTAGCTGCCGGTAATACCAAATTAATGAACAGACTTGGCATTGCTTATCAGGATTGCCATCATGTAGGAACTGTTGTGCATATGGCCATTGACGGCAAATATGCAGGACATATCCTGATATCCGATATCATCAAACCTCATGCAAAAGAGGCAATCGCTGAACTGAAGAAAGCCGGAATCAGCAAGACCGTTATGCTGACAGGCGATTCAAAACGTGTTGCAGATCAGGTTGCCGAAGAACTGGGAATCCAGGAAGTATACAGCGAACTTTTACCTGCTGACAAAGTTTCCAGGGTAGAAGAACTTCTTAATCAGAAGTCTGAAAAGGATAAACTTGCATTCGTAGGTGACGGTATCAATGATGCTCCTGTATTATCCAGAGCCGATATTGGTATTGCGATGGGAGCACTTGGTTCAGATGCAGCTATCGAAGCAGCAGATATCGTTCTGATGGATGATGATCCTCTGAAGATTTCCAAAGCGATTAAAATTGCACGTAAATGTATCCGTATTGTATATGAAAATATCTACTTTGCTATCGGTATCAAGGTTCTCTGCCTGATCCTTGGAGCTTTAGGTATTGCAAACATGTGGATGGCCATTTTTGCGGATGTAGGTGTTATGATCATCGCAGTATTAAACGCGATCCGTACATTATTTGTAAAGAATTTATAAGAAACAGGCAAATCAGCAGAAACCTTTTGTGATAAGCCGGAAAGGTAACAGGTAAGAAAATGGAAGTATGCAAAGAAGAATTATGTGAGAGTAATGAAATACATGAAGATCTGCTTAAAATTGTAGATGAAACCCTGCCGGAAGAAACAGAGCTTTATGATCTGGCCGAATTATTCAAGGTTTTCGGAGACTCTACCAGAATACGCATTTTGTTTGTTTTGTTTGAGGCAGAGGTATGCGTCTGCGATCTCGCTAAAGCATTGAATATGACTCAGTCTGCGATTTCTCATCAGCTTCGTATTCTGAAACAGAATAAACTGGTAAAGAGCCGCAGAGAGGGAAAATCTATTTTTTATTCTCTGGCAGATGATCATGTCCGCACGATTATCAACCAGGGACGGGAACATATAGAAGAAGATTGAAAAAAGCATCAGTTATCTGAAAGATTATAAATTCAGATAACTGATGCTTTTAAAGTTATAGATGAACTCTTTTCAAAATCTCGTTAGTAAGTCCGCCGATCACTACCCCGGCAGCAACACCTGCCACCAGAAGTGCCGGTGCGTATACAAACACACTTGCATTTTGTACGATCAGCATGGCAATGATCAACTGACCGATATTATGGGAAACACCTCCTGCAACGCTGACACCAATCAGACTGAAGGAGGTGTTTTTCAGCATAAGTGTCATAACTGTCATACTAAGCGCGGCCCCTGCCAGACTGTACAGGATACTGAACAGATTTCCGAACATAAATCCGATCACCAGAATGCGGACAACAGAAACCAGGGCAGCCTCCCTAAATGAATATTTCTTCAAAATAAACAGTACTCCCAGATTGGCAAGTCCAAGTTTAATCCCCGGAATCCCCGCAAAAACCGGCACCAGTGATTCCACATATCCCAAAATAATCGCCACAGCTGAAAAAAGCCCAAGGCAGGCTGTTTTTTGCTTCATAAATCTATTTTCTCCTCTCAAAAAATCCAAAATGGAATTATCAGAATTCTTCAGACATTTTAACACAGAAAAAATATTCCCGCAACCACAAGTTAGATGCAACTAATACTGATTTTTACTGAAAGCATTTATTGAGAAAAAATGACGAATATCACCGGTAAAAAAGTGTGGATTTTTTCAGACAGACATGTTACTATTTCATAAGTTAGTAGTGACTAATTTATATAATTACTGCTGACAGCATACCTATAGCAATCCTATATGAATATCTTTGGCAGAAGTCACTCCCTTTTGGTAAAAGTAAAATCCCTTTGGTTAATAAGTTGATTAACTCTCTGGTAAGAGTGATTCCGCAAAAAAAATTTTAGAAGAGGAGAAAAACATGACAAACAAAAAACTTATGAAAAAAATAGCACCTGTTGTAATGAGTGCCGCAGTTGCTATGACCAGCATGCCATATGCAGTTCTGGCATCTGATTTCACAGACAGTGAGGTACTTACAGACAGCACAGATTTCTCTGTTTCCGAAGAGTTTGCCGCCGAGGATGCGCAGGAAGAATTTACCACCGAAGATGTCCAGGATGCTTTTGCTGCAGAAGCACAGCAGGGCGAAGCTTATGTGCTTATGAATATTCCATACGATGATTTCTACAAGGCAGAACTGAAAAATAATGATGTAAAAGTTGATGCTTTCACATCTGCAACTCTTAATAAATCAAGAACAGCAGGTATGATGAACGGAAATTCCGCTTATCACGTAGACCCCAATGGAACCGATGTAACAGGTGTTACTTTCCCTGTAAAGGTCAGTGATCTTTCCCTTCTGAAAGACCAGAAGCAGGTCACAGATTCCGACTCTGTAACGATCACAGTGACAAACAAAGGACAGACAAGCAGCAACACCTATACAGGAAAAGATTCCCTGATTGAAAATGCCTCTTATTCTTATTACATTTTAAGCGAAACACCGTCTTATTACAAAGAACTTACTGTAAATGCAGATGGCAGCTATTCTTTCTCAGCAATGAAAGGTGCCCAGACAAAGAACGTTACTATTGATGCTACATTAAAAACAGAAACAAAATACGGTGATTATGAGCTTGATCTTAACAAGGATGCTTTTGCAGCAGTAATTGATGCAAATACAGATAAAATCTATGGTGTAACTGTAAATACTACAGACGGAACCAACTATGGCCTCCGCCATCTGGAAAATATCTGGCATGGAAGCAAGCTTGCCTGGGGAACCGGATATACAACAGAAGTTCACGGATGCCCTGTTTCTTCTGCACATTATAAATCAATCATGGGAAAAACAATTGACAGCGTTACTTATTACACAGATAAGGGAATGATCACCTTTGATGTTCCGAATGTAAAGGTACAGACAACTACAGGAATTAAGGCAACAGTAGCAGATATTATGAATACAGACTCATCTGCAGCAGTTACCTTTGACCAGGCTCTGCCGGCAGACTTCAAGGCACAGTATACAGTAGACGGAACAGCGGTTTCCTGCACAGACGGAAAACTTGCGGTTGGAACTCTTGCACTGGGAACGCACAAGGTTGAAATTGCAGATGCCAGCGGAAAATATGCAGCCATTGTAACTGAATTTACAGTAAATACAGACAAAATGCCGGCTTCTTATGACAGTAACGAGACAAAACTGGTTGCAGCAAAAGGCATTACAGCAGAAGAGTTCTCTGCATACATTAAGAGCATCAGCAAAGTAAAAGTTGATGATACAGAATATGCTGCAACAGGAAAAGGAAGCAAAATCATTGTAAAAGAAGATGGAACTCTTGATCTCACAGATCTTCAGGTGACAGACACAACTGTTTTCGAAATAACTGCTGTGGGATATAAGAATAATCTTACTTTTACTTACAAAGAAGCAGAAAACACATTTGAATTAAATACTTCTTCCAAGACTCTATATACAAAAGGCAGCACAAAAACCACTCTCAAAGTTACAACAAACCTTACAGATAAAATCACATGGAAGTCCAGCAACGCAAAAGTAGCTACAGTAAACAGCAAAGGTGTTGTAACTGCTAAAGCAAAAGGAACAGCAGTGATCACAGCATCCTGCGGAGAATACAAAGTAACCTGCAAGATAACAGTTAAAAATCCATCCCTGAAACTTACCAAATCTTCAGCAACTGTAAAAGTTGGAAAAACAACAAAGATTTCCGCAAAGGCAACCCCATCAGGAAAGGTTACTTACAAGTCAAGCAACAGCAAGATTGCAACAGTAAGCTCCAAAGGCGTTGTAAAAGGAAAGAAAAAAGGTACTGCCAAAATCACAGTAACCTGCAATGGTGTTAAGAAGGTATTTACAGTAAAAGTAAAATAAACGATAACAGGTAAATAATTCACACAATAAATGACCTCGGATTTTACTCCGGGGTCATCTTAATGAGAAAAAAACAACATTAGCAAAAGTCATTATATATAGATTTTTGGATACGAAAATGATACACTTTTAAAGTTAGTTATGATTAAGTTTTGCTTCATCCCAAAACAGATATCATATCCGGCAAAATAAAAAAATGAAGGAGAGGAAACAACGTGAATAATCAAAATTTTTATCTGCGTCTGATTGCTCTTTTGCTGATCATCATGGCGGTATTTTTCTATAACGGAACAGTAAAGGATAAAGAACAGGCCCAGGATATTGCAGACCTGACTGCAAAAACAGAGAGCCTGGAGAAACAGCAGGACCAGATCCTTACAGCATTAAAGGAAACTTATGAGGAACAGAAAACAGCAGCAGAAAGTAATGCTTCTTCTGATGCCTCTTCAGAAGCTGATAATAAATTCGAAAAGGATTCTGCAGAGGATAAAGAAAATACAGAGCAGGCAGATTCTGAAGAAGCTGATGATTCTGACAATGTATATAAAAATGGCACTTTCGAAGGTTCCGGAAGCGGATACGGTGGAACCATCACAGTCCAGGTAACACTGGAAGACGATACTATTACAGCAGTCAGTGTAGTCAGTGCACCGGGTGAGGACAGTGCTTATCTGTCACAGGGCGAGAATGTCATAAACAGTGTCATCAGCGAGCAGAGCACAGATGTTGACACCATTTCCGGAGCAACTTTCAGTTCTACCGGTATCTTAGAAGCAGTAAATGACGCATTATCAAAGGCGGAAAACGCATGAAAAAGAAACAACGAAAGGTACGGCTGATCCGTGCCGCCATACAACTTATGTTTTTTATAGCAGCGCCCTCCCTTTTTTCTACGGCATTTGCAGGAGTCAAATCCATCTTTCTTGCAATCGGAGGACAGCAGAGCGTAACCTGGAACTCTTTTCTGGATATCACGGCATTACTGTTGATCATTACCATTCTGTTCGGACGTCATTTTTGCGGTTATGCCTGTGCGTTTGGCTCGCTGGGAGATGCTCTGTATGAGCTTACCGCGTTTATCCGTGCGAAATGCTTTGGAAAAAAGAAAAAACATGGATATCCGGAGGAATGGGTACACAGATTGCAGAAAGTAAAATATGTACTCCTTGCGTTCCTGCTTCTTTCCTGCATAACAGGATTTTATTCTAAATTACAGGGGATGAGTCCATGGGATGTATTCTCCATGCTTACAACAGGCAGACTGCCGAAATCTACCTACATTGTGGGAACAGTTCTGCTGATCCTGATCATGGTCGGAATGTGTACACAGGAGCGTTTCTTCTGCCAGTTTCTCTGTCCTATGGGAGCAGTATTTGCAATTATGCCGGTTATACTGGGAGCACTTTTCAAACGAAATCGTCCAAACTGTGCATCAAAGTGTACTCTCTGTAAGAAGAGATGCCCCGCACACCTGGATATTGACGGTGATACTGCACATTCAGGGGAATGCATCTGCTGTCACGCCTGCACTGCAGTCTGCCCAAGGAAAAATATTCATACAGGCACTGTTATTGATAAAAAATAGCAACTGCTAACTTATTGAGAAAATTTGATTAGTAAGAACTAACTATATTGGTAGACATACTATCCGTACAATGATATAGTCTATAGAGTTAGATAACAACAACAATAAGAGGATAAGGAATCAGAAATATATGACAAACAGACGCTCTTTTGTGCTGGGACTTTTCATTACGGCATCTCTTTTATGCACATCCCGGACTGCATGGGGAAACTCTGAAATAAACACTTACACCAAAACAGACTTTGCTATGGACACTGTAGTATCAGAGACTCTTTACACAACAGGTGAGGATATCACAGCAGACGTAATCTCTGCATTAAAAGATGTGGAAGAGAACTGGATCTCCTGGACAAAAGAAAGTTCTCAGATATATCAGATCAATCAAAATGCCGGAAATACAACAACGGTATCTGATGAAACTGCCACCTGTTTAAAACAGGTACTGGATTTGTCGAAGGATTCTGACGGAGCCATGGATCCTACTATGGGAAGAGTGATCCGCCTGTGGGATATTGACGGAGAGGATCCGCACATTCCTTCAGATGATAAATTAAATTCCCTGCTTGAAAATGTAGGATATGACAAGGTGACTCTGGATGGAAATAAAGTTACCATGCCGGAAGGAGTAACCTTGGATCTGGGTGCGGCAGGTAAGGGAATCGGCTGCGATGCAGCAAAGAAGATTCTTGATGCAGATAAGAATGTATCAGGCATGATTCTGAATCTTGGCGGCAGCAGTGTTATGAGCTATGGAAGCAAACCCGACGGCTCAGCCTGGCAGGTAGCTGTCACTGATCCGCGGGATACAGAAGGTGATTACCTTGGAGTAGTTACTCTGAATGGTACTGAATTTTTATCTACTTCCGGAGATTACGAAAAATACTTTATAGAAGATGGTGTTCGATATCATCATATACTGGATCCTGCTACAGGATATCCTGCAAGAAGCGGTCTCACATCTGTGACGGTTGTGTGTGATGACGGCCTGAACGCAGACGGACTTTCCACTGCATGCTTTGTACTGGGAAAAGAAAAGGCAGAAGAACTTTTGAAGAAATACAATGCAGACGGACTGTTCGTAGATGATTCTGATCATGTCTGGATGACGGAAGGCATGAAAGAAAGATTTCAATTACTGAAAGATACTTATTCCATCAGTGAATAGGCTTATCTTATATAAAGATCTCTGAACTGTCAAAACTTTCAGTTTTCCGGACAGTTTGGAAATATATTTATCGTTACTGTGAACAGTAACGATTTATCAAATCATATTCAGGAGGATTTAAAGGTATGCGCAAGGGAAATTTAATCAAAATGGCAGCTCCTGCAATTTTAAGTGCAGCAATGATGGTTTCAGGATTACCGGTTATGGCTGCGGATTTTACATCTGATGTTGCTGTGGAGACTGAAGCACAGGCAAATGAGTTTGATGCAGCAGATGACACTGCTGATGCTTTTGCAGGCGATGAGGAAACACCTTTTGTTGACGACCAGACAGCAGCAGAAGATGAATTCGCTGCAACAGCAGAAACAGGCTACAAATATGTCTATGCAGGTCTGACATGGGCACAGTACTGGGCATCTGAGGGAGTCTACAATGCTGCAAACACAGCTTCCAATGCAACAAAAGACAGCCATGATGAACTTGACAAAGGCGGTTTCGACACAGTAACCAGAGCTACTGTAAACCATGGTCTGCACAGAGGAAGCTACCAGTGTGAGGCAATCATGTATGACAAAAACGGCGGTTCTTATGAGATTTCCTACTGGACCTCAGCAAACGATGCGGTACTCACTGACGGAACCACAGTAAAGCTGAACCAGCCGGAGAGAGGGCAGATCACAAAAGCTGACGGAAGTGTTGTAGAATTCGACCATTACAACGTAGTAGGTCTGAAATATGTGCCTGTCGCAGTAAAAGCAGAAGACTATGAAGCTTTCAAATCCCAGTTCAAGGTTGTGGAAGACGGAAGCACAGTTGCCGGAGGATTTGGAGAAAAGAATTTGCAGTCTTATAGTGCAGTTGCTGATGTTACCGCTGAAACAAACGGCTTAAAAGAAGCTGTAAAAGGTTCTGATGGAACATTCACATTCAAAGCAAGAACAAATGGTACTGGTTCCGGACTTAAAGATCAGGCACTCCAGACAGCATCCAATGTTACCGCAACAGTAAAAGAAGCAAGCGGAAGCTACGGTGAATTCTTAAGAGTAGACATTACCGGTGACGGATATGGTGCTCTTGGTGCTAAAATGTATGCTGTAAAATGGGATTACTACGGAAATGGTAATAAAGTTCTGGCATCTTACGGAACAAAATTTGCAGCAGATAACTGGATGCACAAGGCAATGGGAATCCAGCTTGGTCTGACAGATTCCTACCGCTGCCAGCTTCCAAAAGGAACAGATGGAACCGGCAAATGGAAAATCACCGTATATGCAATGGGATATGCAGATACTGTATTTGAAGTTAATGCAACAGATGCAAACATTGTAAAACCGGAAGCAGGAGAAGCGGATACAACAGCATTAAAAGCAGCAGTAGAAAAAGCAGAAGCATTAAAAGAGACAGATTACACAGCAGATTCCTGGAAGGCAATGCAGTTAGAGCTTCAGGAAGCAAAGGATCTTCTTGCAAAAGAAAAGCCAACTCAGGCAGAGGTTGATGAAGCTACAACTCATCTGAACGCAGCAGTAGAGGCTCTTGTTAAAGCAGATACTAAGGTAACAGTAACTCTCAACAAGAAAACAGCCACTGTTTACAAAGGAAAAACAACTACACTGAAGGCAACTGTAACAGGAGCAGATGCACCAAAAGTTACATTTACTTCCAGCAACCCAAAAGTTGCAGCCGTAAACAAAACAACCGGTAAAGTTACGGCAAAAGCAAAAGGTACCGCAGTCATCACAGCCAAATGCGGAGATGTAAAGGTAACCTGCAAAGTAACAGTTAAAAATCCAACTCTTACACTGAGCAAAACATCTGTATCTGTAAAAGTCGGCAAAACAACTAAGATTACAGCAAAAGCAGCTCCGTCAGGAAAAGTTACATACAAATCCAACAACAAGAAAATTGCTACAGTATCATCCAAGGGTACAATTAAAGGTATCAAAAAAGGTACTGCCAAGATTACAGTAACATGCAATGGCGTAACCAAAACAGTTAAAGTAACTGTAAAATAATCTGACCGGACTGAAGTCAGGCTGATATTTGCAGTCGGATTCGCAGACAAAAGAAAAGAAATCCTGTATCCCACAGAAAGGGCAGGATTTCTTTTCAGCTGTAAAACTTTATACAGTTATTACAGTAATCACTTGAATATGATTACCTGAAACAAACTATTGAAGAAGGAGGAATTTATGGACAAAAATAATGAGCAGAAAAATAATAAGACTCCGGAAACGAAACCAAAACAGGACAGTTTCCGTCCATGGTTAAAGCTTATTCCTGCGGCAGCAGTTTTTGCTGCAGTCTGTGTAACCTGTTATCAGGCAAATAAAAGTCCTGTGGAAACCGCGTCAGTTTCCGATAATAATATTATGTCTACTGGCGAGATTAAAGAATTGATTTCGCACGGAACTGCAGGTAAGGATTTTGATTCAGAGGACTCTTCTGAAACCAATGGAACCTCAATTTCAAAAACATCAAAAAAGACAAAGAAAACAAGTAAGATTAAAACAGGAACAAAGAAAAATTCATCTACAGGTTCCTCTGCAAGTGGAGGTACAGCAGGGGGTGGTGCAGGAAGCACAGTCACACCGACTACAGAAGTTCCCGCCGGTGGATATGCAGACGGTACCTATACAGGCTCCGGGACCGGTTTCGGAGGAACGATCACTGTTCAGGTAATTGTCACTGACCATAAAATTACAGCTATCAATATTGTAGATGCATCAAATGAAACAGCCTCCTATTTTGCAAATGCACAGGGTGTAATCAGCAAAATTCTTGCAAGTCAGTCTCCGAACGTAGATGCAGTCAGTGGTGCCACATATTCTTCAAATGGAATTATTACTGCGGTTCAGAATGCATTGTCACAGGCAATTCCATCAGGAAACCAGGCAGTTGTTACGCCAACTCCCACTCCATCACCGAAACCTACTAAGAAACCTTCTCCAACAAAGGCGCCGGGAGAAGAGCAGATTTACAAAGACGGAACCTATACAGGAACCGGAAAAGGATACAGTGGAACAATTACGCTGACAGCTAAGATTAAAAAGGGTGTAATCAAGTCTCTGGAAGCAGAGCATACAGATACCCCTGTGTTCTTTAAGAAAGCATGGGATATCCTGGAAAATGAAATCATGCAGAACCAGTCTGTCGATGGCATTGATACTGTCAGCGGTGCAACTTACTCTTCAAAGGGTATCATAAATGCAATGAAGGATATTCTGAAACAGGCAGAAAAAGGCACCACAAAGGTAACCCCTACTCCAACACCAGAAGTAACAGTTACGCCAACTCCTGAGGCAACCCCAACCCCGACACCGGAAGAAACTCCGACTCCAGAAGTTACTCCAACACCAGAGGAAACACCAGCTCCCACACCAACACCGGAAGAGACTCCGGAGCCTACGCCGGAACCTACAGGACCATATATTGACGGAACTTATACAGGCTCAAGCTACGGATACAGTGGAAGAGTAAATGTGACCGTAACGATTCAGGGCGGTCAGATTGCATCTATTGAACAGAGTAACAGTGATTCACCTGAGTACTTTGATTATGCATGGGAAACTATTTATCCTCAGATTATGGGAAATCAGTCAGCAGACGGAATTGATGCTGCAAGCGGTGCCACTTATTCTTCAGAGGGAATCCTTGGAGCAATTCAGAAAGCTCTTGCCCAGGCATTGGCATAAAATTATTGTAAGAGAAAAAATCATATGCTCTGGCTATTTCTAACTTATAATGTAAAAATGGAGGACAACAATATGATTAAAACAACTGTAAAAGTAGACGGTATGATGTGCGGAATGTGCGAATCTCACGTAAACGATGCAGTGAGAAAAGTCTTTCAGGTAGATAAAGTTACTTCTTCCCACAGCAAAGGGGAAACTGTGATCATTTCAGAGAAACCTGTAGACGAAGCAAAGCTAAAAACAGCCATCAGCGCAACAGGATATGAAGTAAAAGGTATCAGTTCAGAACCTTATGAAAAAAAGAAAGGTCTGTTTTCATTTCTTCATAAATAATGAGCATGTTCAGTAAATATCATTAAATCATAAACCTATTAAAAAACCAGGCAGAAATTTTGCAGATTATACTGCAGTTTTTGCCTGGCTTTCTCTGTGCCAACAAATTGATTTCTCGACAAATCTCGAATAATGGCGTTAAAAAGTCTGAAAAATTCCCAAAAATCAGTTGCTTAATTTGTACAAAACATGGTAGACTATTTGTAGTTAAGAAGCGGCAGAAATTTACAATTATTTAATCGATTCAGGAAAAGAGAATGATTATATCTGCCTGAATAATCTGGAGATGAAGAATGAAAAGAAAAATAGAACTTGTCTGCTGGATTTTATTTACTGTATGTTCCGGTATTTGCCTCTTTATCAATTTTATGAGCAAACCTCCTGTAGACGATACACATAAATTTACCTTATATATGATCGGTGCTGCAACAGTATCTTTACTTTATCCGGGAACTATGTTTATCCTTGGACTGAGAAACAGTTATCTGTATGATAAATTAAACAAGTTTGCTAAAGAAAAGAGCGAGACGGAAACTGTCAAATCTACACAGATTTCAAAACCATCCGTATCAGGATATACAGTCTCTGATATGAAAACCCTTGTCAGTACTCTAATCTCTGATAAGAAACTTACAGAGGAAGAGAAAGAATTCTTATTAGAATACATTAAGAAGAAATGATGTGATGTTTTAAATGGAACTATTAGTCTGTATGTCCATTTCAGGAAGCATTCCTGTTGTGATCTGTTTGCTTTTATATGTGATTCAGTGTGAAAATTATAATTATATTCTTGGAAGAAGATTACTACTGACAGGTGTGTTCTTTTATCTGGTACCTGTGCAGTTGGTTAAATATTTGCTTCCAAAAGATGCACTTCCAGAAACAATGTTAATTGGTAAAAAAGCTGATTCCTATCTTTCAGGTTCTCTGGCTTTCTGGAGTGAAAAGCAGGGTGAGTACATATGGATACCTCAATGGTTTAATCTATTTGCCAGGATCTGGCTAGCAGGAATTATTATCTTCGCAATCTATGAGATTATTAAATACTGGAGAGGAGCACATTCTATCCGGAACTATATCTTTGAAAAGATTGAAGATCCAGAAGATAATCTCACCTATTATCTGATTCCAGATGAGATCTGT
>ERZ772889.2511-NODE-2511-length-14227-cov-3.765312_pt1 | contig 14227 bp, 10 predicted proteins | sample MGYA00512127_ERZ772889 | MGnify/ENA primary metagenome ERZ772889 (study PRJEB29015, sample SAMEA2737689) | human gut metagenome | biome: human gut; feature: human-associated habitat; material: faeces | place: China | collected 2012 ...
AAAAATTAGTTTCCCAGGAAGCGACCTCGCAGGAGCGACCATTTACCTGGAGGACTGGCAGGCCCGGGAGCTGAAAGCCCGGGTGGACCTCCTGATCCGCAGGCGCAGACAACTGGCGCAGGCTTCTTCCGATCTGGTACTGACGATCGGAAATCTTTCCATCGACAGGGTAGCCCACAAGGCCTTCTACCGGGAACAGGATCTGTGTCTCGCCAACCGGGAATATGAAGTCCTGCTGTATCTGGCAGAACACCCGGACCGGGACATCACCTTCGAGGAACTGGGAACGGCTCTCTTCGGTGTCTACCGGGAAAGTGACAGACGCAGCGTTATGGTCAATGTCAGCCGTCTCCGCAAACGTTTCGAAGGCAATTACGAATTGGAGAACCGCATCGAGACCGTCTGGTCCAAAGGGTATCGTTTTCTGAAAGGAGGTATCTGACCATGGCACAAAATTCCCGCCCCGTTTTCCGTTCTCCCTCTCTCGAACAGGAGACCGTGGAAGAACTGTCCCGCAGGCTGCTGGAAATCACCGCGCAGTTAAATGCCAGCAATCGCTCCCTGCAGCACCTGCAACAGGAACGTACGGAAATGCTGGCCAATCTCTCCCATGATCTGCGGGCTCCCCTCACTGCCATCCGCAGTGCCGTGGATTATCTTACTTCCGGACAGTCTCTGTCTGCACAGGATATCGAAAGTGCCCTCACCCTGATCGATCACCGGACTGGGACACTGGAACATCTGATCCGGGATATGTACGAGTTGTTCACTCTGGAGGATCCTTCCCACGCCTTTTCCTTTCAGGAACTGGATGCCCCGGCCTTTCTGGAAGAATATTTCTATACCGCACTTCCGGACAGCCACTATGCCGGTCATCTTCTCTGTTTATCTGTATCGCAGGATCTCCATGCCACCCTTTTTGCAGATCCCGGAAAACTGATACGGATTCTGGACAATCTGCTCGGCAATGCCGCAAAATATGCTCCCGCCGGAACGAAAATCACTCTGTCTGCCGCGCCTTCCGCTGACCTTACTTCTCTCCGGATCTCCGTGACCGATGAGGGGCCCGGCATTCCACCGGAGGACCTCGAGCGGATCTTTAACCGCACCTACACCGTCTCCTCCGCCAGAACTCCCGGTTCTGCCACCGGCAGTGGGCTGGGACTGGCCATTGTAAAGACGATCACAGAACGTCACGGCGGAACCGTGTCCTGCGAAAATGCCCCCGGTGCAGGCAGTATCTTTTCTGTGACACTTCCTGCAAAATTCTTACAATCATGATACATTTCTTTACTTCCGCCCCTGTGTTCCCTATGCTGTAGTCACACAGGGACTTTCCCCGTGTACATCTCTGCATAAAGCAGACGGAAAGGAGAATTCTTATGAAGCATTGGACACAACCTGAACTGATGGAACTGAAGGTATCCGAGACCGCCTGTGGATGGTTTCCCTGGTACCCCGGATATCCCGGCGGAGGAGGACATCATCCCGGACACCATCCCGGTGGCGGCGACTGTCAGCCCCCGCAGCCTTCTGAGGAACCGGAAGAGTTCTTAAGCTGACACGACGTTTTGCAGTGCGTGTACTTCCGCTGCCACCTCGGCAGTGGAATCACCTGCTGCCGGTCTCCTTATCCAAAAGACCGGTATCTGCTCCGCTATTTTCAGGCAGTTCTGCCAGATTTCCATTCCCGGATCCTGTTTTTTCCACAGATGTCTTAAGAACAGATTGTCTTTATACACGATCATGCTGTCGGGGCCTGTGATTTTTTCTGCTTTTATCTTCCCGGACTTATCTTCCGCCTCTTTTTTCCATCGGATTCCCAGAAAAACAAATCGTTCCAGTCTGGCCTTTTCCCTTTGAAATACCCCGGTACAGGGCACCAGAAATTTGTCCTTTTTTTCATCAATATACAAAAGTTCTTCCGGGAGATATCCCTGCCTCAGCACCACATCCCTGCACAGCTTCATATAAGGAAAAGCCGGATACACCCACACCCCTTCTTTTCCGGAAATGTCCACCACTGCCATATCGTCTGCCAGAAAACGATACCCCCGTTTCAGCAGTTCTGCCGTCAGTGTGGACTTGCCCGCGCCACTCTCTCCAGCGATCAGGATCGCACCACCTTCCGGAGTTGCCAGCGCACTGCCATGGATGGGAAGTTTTCCCTGCTGAAGGCTGAGCATTGCTATTCCAAAGCCCAGCAGATAGGTTCGTACCGCTCCGGGATCTCCTCCCTTCCGGATGTGATACCGGATCACCTGTCCCCGCTCCACACTCATGGCCAGCGTACGATTACACAACCAGCCTTTTTCTGTACCCAAAAAACTTCCGCAGACGCAGTCTCCGTGTTCTTTCCGAAACTGTGCTTCCTCCTCTTCGTCCATCGCCCGGATCCGGACCTTTTCCCGTCCGAAGTCCCTGTCATCCTCCGGTAAACGCACCGGATCCAGCTGTACAAAGTCCAGATCCGCTGTTACCCTCATGCCGTACAGATAGTAGTGGTACTGCATTCTTCCGTCACACTCCCTTCCCGGATGCAAAGTTCTCTGTCACAATATTTTAAAACACCCTTCCTGTGGGTGATAAGCAGACAGGTGGGTCTCGGTTCTAATGCCCGGAGCCCCTGCAATACAGCGATCTCCGTAGCTTCATCCAGCGCCGAGGTGGCCTCATCCAGGATCAGAAACGGTGCTCTCCGCAAAAAGGCTCTGGCAATGGCGATCCGCTGCGCCTGTCCTTCCGACAGGCCATGCCCTCTTTCCCCGATGACGGTATCCAGCCCCTCCGGCAGTGACCGGACAAAATTTTCTCCGGAAGCCAGTTTCAGGGCCGCCCACAATTCTTCCTCCGAAGCATCTTCTCTGCCCATCTGCAGATTTTCTCTCACGGTTCCGCTGAACAGAGTATTCCCCTGGGGGACATAGGCAATAAACTTCCGGACGAAAGCTCCGGTCTCCTGCCTCTGTCCGCTGCCATTGTAGAAATCCACCGTTCCCGCTCCCGTTTCCAGAAAGGCCATCAGAATGCGGATCAGTGTTGTCTTGCCGATACCGGACTCTCCTACAATGGCGACAAATTCTCCCGGACAGATCTTCAGATTCACCCGTTTCAGCACCGGTTCCCTGGTATATCCGAAGTATACATTTCGAAGCTCCACTCCGATCTCCCACCCACGGATCTCTCCGGATGCCCTTTGCTCCCCGGGAATTCTCTGTAGTTCCATGATCCTCCCGGCGGAAGTCAACAGGGCAATGATCCGGGGAATCTGCTGGGCCAGTCCCAGGATCGGCGCCTGTACCCGGTTCACCAGTGTCAGAAATACCGACATAGTACCGTAGGTGATCTGTTGTCTCGACAGCTGCCATGCCCCGTAGGAAAATGCTGTCAGATATCCTCCCTGAAAAGCCAGTGACATCACCGTGGAACTGGCGGTTCCCAGTCCGGTCTTGCGGTATACCCAGTAGAACCGTTCCTCCCGCAGCTTTGTCAGGCGCTCCACCGCCCGGTCCTCTCCGGTAAAAGCCTTTACGATCAGAAGGTTGGCCAGACTTTCCTGCAAAAAGGAACGGTATTCCGACTCACTCTCCTGCACTTTCCGCTGTAACCGTTTCAGGCGTTTTCCCAGCCACCAGGAGCACAGGGCTGCCACCGGTGCCACCAGCAGGGCAAACACCGCAAGGAGCGGGGAATAATAAAACAACATACAAAACACCAGTACCAACTCGATCCCCAGCTGTAAGATATTGGGGATCGTCCCCACAATACCGTCCGCCACATTTCCCGCATCGCTGGTCAGTCTTGTCATGAGATCACCGGTATGATAGGCCGTCACTTCCCGCCAGTCAGAATGCAGGATCTTCTCATAGATCTGCCGTCGGATCCCGAAGGAAAACCGCTCCGTTACCAGTGCAGTAAGCAGTGTCGACAACACCGAGATTCCCTGCATTCCCAATAACAGCAGCACATAACCCGTAAGCAGCCGTCCGAAACCGCTTCCCACTGTGGCATGATCAATGATCTCCTTGGTGATCTGCACCATGGCCAGCGAGGCAAAAGTCTCCAACAGCCCAAACAATAACAGCAGACCAATCCTGCCCGCATAGGGAGCGGTATATTGCCACAACCAGGAAATATAATCTCTTCCTCTTATTTTTCCCATATGTGTCTACACCTCTTCCAGGATCCCCGCCTGTTCCAGTTTGTCCAGAAATGCCAGCACCTCTTTTTCACACACCTCTTCCATCACTTCATATTCTTCCATCAGTTTATGTAAGATAGCCTCCACCGTTATGCCGTCTTCGCCTTCCTGCTCGTCCAGCATATCCCAGATGTCGTTTCCCACACCTTTGATGCAGAAATATTTCCCCTGTTCGAAATCCACCATGACCTTTTCTCCCGCCAGGTCCGTCACATTCCTTTTCGCTTTCATTCGGATTTTTGCCGTTTTGTCCATTTTCTGTTCTCCCTTCTTTTACACGCTCTGTCTCCGTCTGTTAATCGAGCAGGCGGACTCATCATATACACCAAAAAAGCCCATGTAACCATGAGCTTCCCTGATCCATTCTGGCATTTTCCTCTCATACAGTCCAAAAACTACTGTACGTCTACGGTAGGTTCTCCGGAATTGCCGGAAGAAGGACCGTAAGTGGGGATAGTATACTTACCGTCATCGGACTGGTAAACGCCGTCCTCGATCAGACCTCCCTTAGGGCTGTAAGCCGTTGCTCTTACGTTCAGTTCCTCCATTTCGGGCTGACTCCATGCTTTCATTTTCCATTCCTCCTTATTACATTTTTATGATTTCTTACATTTCTGATTATAATAATTTCCCTGTAAAAATACCCTCTTTCTAACAAAACTGTAAGATTTTCGTTACGACCTCGTGGAGTGTATCCTTGTCCGACTGCCTGATCACTTCATAGATTCCGGCCTGCCCTGCGATCCGGACCAACTGTTCCATCAAAGGATACGGAATCCCGGTACTGTACCGGTAGGTATCCGCCAGATACAACTGGCTGCTCAAAGTCTCCAGTGCTTTCTGCCCGGTGAGCTTTTGGATACTCACTGCCTCTTCCCTGGTATTCTGCACCGCATCCTGCCACCCGGCCACAGCATCCTTTCGCAGCAAAAAAATCTTCCCGAGGAGCGCCGCCTCTTTCCGATAGCAATCCTGTCTGCGCCAGGCATATTTGTCCCTCTCTTCGTCAATATAGATCAGTTCTTCCAGCGGCTTCCCGCATTTCAGCACCATATCACGACAAAGCTTCTGCTGCGGGTAGGAAGGCTCCGCCAGCATCCCCATAGTTCCCGGATGCACCCTCACTGTGTCATCCGCCAGAAATCCAAGCTTTCTTTGCAACAGTTCCATGGCCACCGTAGACTTCCCGGCCCCGCTCTCCCCACAGAGTAAAATGGCCTGTTCCCCGGTATACAATGCACTTCCGTGAAAAAAGGGTTCCCCCCTCTGCAGACAGACCAGTGCCATCCCGGCACTGAGCAACAGGGAAGTGATCACAAGCAGTTGCGGTTCCTCCGAAAGCTCAACGGTGATCCTACTGCCCCCTTCCACATAGACCTGTGTTCCGTCCCGGATGCGGAACCAGGCCGATACAAAGCCGTTTGTCCAGGTCCCGTAGCCCTTCTGTCCCGCTTCCAACAGGAAATCCGGCATCCTTCCGAATACAATTTTTACCTCTGCCTCTCCCGCCGTCTCCGGTACTGCCTCCGAAAAGGGGATCTGCGACTGCACCCGCAGTCCGTAGATTCTGTAAAAATATTCCATCATACCTCAAACCTTCTCCGATATTCCTGTGCCAGGCCCACATAAAAGCCACGCACCATGTCTGCTTTTGAGTGCCCGTTTTCCCCGGACATCGTCTCACCCGGAATCCCCGACAGTTCCTCACAGATCCGTTCCCACTGCAAGGCGAGCAGTTCCCCGCTTCCCACGCCCTGTCTTCCCTTGTGGAATTCATCCGCCAGAATCTCTTCCGGGATCTTCCCCTGTAAATACTGCCGGACCAGGCGTCTCTCCTGCCCGGCATGGGTGAACTGTTCCGCCGGGAGACTTAGCACCAGTGCGATCAGCCGCTTGTCTCTGGTGGGATCTCTGGGCACCACTCCGGTGGCCAGAGACAGCTTTACTTCATATTCTCCGATCTGTCGCAAGGCACTTTTGTCATACATATACCGGGACACCGCTTCATGATCCCCACCGGCTTCCGCCGTGAGAAGATCCCGCCAGATCCACTTGCGGCTCCTGCGGTATTTTCTGCTGTAGACATTGATCTCCCGCACCAGTTCTTTGATTCTTCCCTGATGTAGCAGTGTCAGGAACAGGCTTCGAAAATCCCCATAGGATATGGTAATATTTCCGTACTGTCCCGACAGCAGGATCCCACAGTCTTTCTGAGCTGCCAGACGATAACTTTCATACATCCAGGGCAGATTCAGTACCGCTTTACAGGGAACTTCCAGAACTTCCCGCAGCCTCCGGTTCTCCGCCAGCAGATCTCCCCGGTTGGTCACCAGATACTCCGGTTCCAGATTCCCGTGAAATCTCCGCACCAGTTCCACACTGCTTCTCTCATCCTCCACAGCATACTGTCCCGGGATCCGTGCTCTTTCCTTCTCCCCCGGCACCGCAGTAAAGGAATACAGTTTCTTTCCTCTGGCGGCAAGGTAAGGTGCTGCATAAGCCGCCACCGCATTGGAGTCCAGCCCGCCGCTTAACAGAATTCCTGTTTCTTTTCCACCCCGGCCTTCCCGGATCACATCCTCCACGCAGTGCCGGAACACCGTGGTCACCAGCTCCCGGTACCCTGCTTCCGTCTTCCCCCGCAGGATCCTCCTTCCCGCAAAGGGATCCCAGTAATCCCTTCTGTGCACCCCTTCTTCAGTAAATACCACAATTTCTCCCGGAGCCAGTCGCAGGATCCCCGCATAGGGTGTCTCTCTGGGTTCCGACACCGCCCGCAGATCCCGGATGGTATAGAACCGGTCAAACCAGCCCGTATTTTCCTTCCAGTTCTCCCGTTCGCAGGTGATCCCCGCAAGCAGCGTGGAAAAATAGACCCTTTTTTCCTCCTGAAAATAATAGACCGAACGGTTTCCCACCGCATCATTGAACAAAGTCAGGGTCCGCTTCCCCGGCTCCAGATACGCACAGGCATAGGCTCCTCTGGCCACGGCAAGCGTTTCCTCCGGATGGCTGCAAAAGCTTTCATACAGAATTTCCCCGTCCGGATGGCTGCACAGATCCCGGATGCCTCCAAACCGCTGCACCAGTTCTCCGCGGTTATCCAGGATCACATCCGCCACGAACAGACTTCTGCGCTCTCCCTTTCTTTCATAAGGGAATCTTTCTTCCACAGCTTCCCTTGTGACATTCTGTACCCCGCAGGCCAGATAATAGGTTGCCTCCCTTTTTTCCTGTATCCGGTCCAGGCAGCTCGTCCTATAGGCCTGCCGCATCCGCAGAGCCTCTTCCCACAGGTTCCCTGCACGATTTTTTCTTTGTGCCTCTGACTGCGCCACACTCAGATCCACAATTCCCCAGATTGCCGACATACTTATCCCCTCTTTCCGGAAGCCTCCTTACAGAACCGGGCCACGGTAGTATATCCGCCGCCGTCCCCTCCGGTCACATACATTTCCCCAAAACGCAGCCAGGCATGGGCCACCATTTTACCTTCTTCCATGCCACACCCCAGATACAGGGTGGAAGTAAGTCCCCGCCGGCACAACAGTCTCTGGGCCGCCAGCGCCCGCACCAGACATTTACTCTCCCAGGGAGTCTTATCACAGACCTTTCCCACGATCTGGGCGATACGCGCCGCCTGCCGGTATCCTTCCCGGGATGCCGTTCCTGCGGATTCTTCGTTTTCTCTGCCCCAGCCCTTCCGCAGTTTCCCCGGCGGCAGGAGCAGCAGCTGCATGCGGAAGATCGCCGAATAATAATAGGTAAGTAAGGTTTCTTTTTTCCATGGGTTCTTCCAAAGAAACCCTGACGGACTTTTCATGGCTTTCTTACACTCCTTATAAATATTTCAATGGAACAGACTAATGAAAACGTAACTGCAGTCTGCGGTAGATATCCTGTCTTACACCGATCTGTGATGCATCGATCTGCCGCAGCATTTCCCGCTTGTATTTTCCCCGGCCGCAGACCACACCCCGGACGGCCCGGATTCCCCAGGCTGCCGGAAGCAGAAATTTTCCCGCAACGGGATTTCTCGAAAGCCACGGGTAATACAACACCATATATTCATAAGGAGGGAACCAGTACCAGCGTTTCAGGACATCTCGGCCCTTTTCTCCCTTCTCCGGCTGCGCATCGCAGAACCGGTTCCAGATACCGTTTTCATCCTTGCCATAGATTCCACACCCCTGCATATAGTCAAACAGTTGCTGATAAAACGCTTCACCGGGCTCTCCCTGCAGCCAGATCCGGGCCAGCTTCTCCATATGCTCCGTAAATGCCGTCAGTCCCAATCCCGCAAACTGCTTTTGCAGATAGTCTGCGTTCATTTCCCCACCGAATTTTTCCAGAAACACATAAATGTCCACCAGATTCCGGATACCACAGCCTCTCTTGTAAAAATGCTTTGCCATATGAGCCATCATGTAAATATAGAAATCTTCCGCCTCAAAATCATACACATACAGAAAACCCTTTCTGCGCACCGCCCGGGACAGATCCGAGAAATAGGCATACTGCCTCTCGTCCACTGTCCGGTCATACATGGCTCTGTGCGCCTCCACCACGATTCCCGGTGCTTTCCGATAGATATCATGATGCTTGATCTTCTGTTGCAGGACATACCCCATGGCTTCCAGTTCCACTGCCGCCTGCTCCATGAAATCTCCGTGGATCAGAATGTCAATATCACTCATTTCCCGCAGAAACGAAGACGGATAATAGAATTTCATCCGGGCTCCTTTCATGGGTTGACAGGGAATCTTTGCCTGTTCCATCCGTTCCTCCAGCTTCTTCAATTCCTGCAGCTGCATACCGGTAAAAAGCATGCTTCCCAGTACTTTTTCCCGCAAAAGCTCTTTTTCTTCCTCCGAAAGCCCATCTGTTTTTAACAAGGCTCCCAAAAGCAGATAATCCATATGGTTCTCCTCTGAAATCTTTACGATCTCCCTTACAGAGACTCCCTCCGGCAGAGACGCCGCCTTTCTGTCCTCCAATCCGGCCTTTACCAGTTCCGCCAGATATTCTGCCATTGTTTCCATACGTGGTCCCCTTTCCCTTTATTCTTCAGGTACGCTTTCCGTGACCGTTTCCTGTACTCCGTCAGGAGCCTCCGTCTGATCCACAAGCGTTATAAACTCTTCCGTATATCGCAGAATATATTCTCCCCGTGAGGCAAAATATTCCTGAATCGTATCCCCGTCAGCCAGATATCCTTCCTCTGTCTGTCGCAGGCCGTAGCGCTCCGCCGTGGCTGTCACTGCCACCCGGTAAGTTTCCAGAAGCGGTGTCAGATACTCTTCTGCCTTTTCCTTCGTCAGTTCTTCCACGTATTCCCGCATTCTCTTCCGGAACGCTGTCTGAAAGTCCTTATTTTTCAACAATCCCTGTAAAAACGGATCTTCTGCCACCCCCGGACACAGATAGGTATTCACACTGTAATTACTGACCTTATTCCGTCCCAGAGTATCCGTGGCATCCGAGAATTCCCAGTGCCATTTTCCCGTCTCTCCTTCTCCTGCCCGTCGCCACAAAGTGGTGGAAAAAGAGTCAAACTGCGAATTACCGAAATAGAGATTGGCACAGTAATAATCCAGATAGCTTTCCAGATCCATCTGCTCCAGGATCTTCTGATACGTTCCGTGTCCGGAAGTATTCCCCTCGGTCACCAGCCGGTACAGTTCTCCGTATTCCGGAGCGATCTGGGAGGGATAGCGGTTCTCTATGACCTGAATTTCTTCCGGGGAACCGCCGGCTCTTCGGGCAAAGGTTTCCGCCGTATTTACCCTGCCCACCAGATACAATCCCCAGAACTCCCCGTCCACAAACACCAGACAGCCCTTCCGCTCTTCCAGCGTGAAATCCGTGATTTCTTTTAACAGCAGTTCCTCTAAAACCTGTCTGTTCTTGGCCACATGATCCGTGCCGCCCCCGTACAGAAGAAACGTGCCGTCCCGGAAAAGCTCATACAGCTCACAACTGCTCTCCGGCACCGGATCCGCTCCCGTCATAAGAAAACTTTTCTGCCCGTAATCCAGATTTCCGTCCTTCCGCAAACTTAAAGTTACCTCCCCCTCATAAGTCAGATATCTGTCCGCTTCGAAGTATTCCACATGGGCATTCATCTCTCCACCCCGGTAATAATTGGCAGAATCAAACCGCAGGTCATCCGCCGCCAGCGCATTCTCATAATCCACACCTGTGACATAATTGCCGCCAAAATAATCAAACAGCTCCACAGGATCCACAGTCAGCGACAACACCGGCAGATCCCGGTACATTGCTCTGGCCTCCATAGCCACAAAATAGCTGGCGCAGGTGACATTACTTGTCCTGCCACCGGCATCTACTGCCACTGCCTGTAACACCACCGCTTTGTCCACGTCATTAAACGGCGCATAGTCCTGGTAGGCTGACACTGTGGAAATGGCGGAGTAGACATTGGGACTGCCGCAGACATTCGTTATCTCCACCGGTGCCTCATAGAGAATTCCGTTCTCCGGATCCGGCACCGTGCCATCCAGTGTATAATAGATACTGCTTCCCGCCGGTGCAGCGATCTCTACCGTAATATCCTCCGGATAAAACCCTCCCGGCAGGGAAAATACCGGCTGATCCCCTGTTTTGCTCCGGGTAACACGACTCCGGATCTCGATCTGCCCGCTTCCTTCCGTCTGTTCTTCCCGCTGCCCGCTGTCCTGTACCTGTTGTGTCAGCTGCTGTCTGTCATTCTCTTGGCTTTGCTGCAGCCAGATCAGAAAAGCGGAAAATCCCACACATGCTAACAGTGCCAGCGTGATTCCTATTCGTTCCCCCGTTTTTTTCTCTGTATCCATTTCTTCCCTCACTCAGTCCCTGTAGTAAATATCTCTGGTGTATACCTTCTCCCGGACATTCTCCAGATCTCTGTGATAACGATTGGCCACGATCACATCCGACTGCCGCTGAAAGGCTTCCAGATCCCGTATGACCGGGCTTCCGAAAAAATCATCCTCCGAAAGTTCCGGCTCGTACAACAAAATCTGTGCCCCTTTGGCCCGGATCCGTTTCATGACGCCCTGGATACTGGACTCACGGAAATTATCGGAGCCGGACTTCATGATAAGCCGATAGATTCCTATGACCACCTTTTGCCCCGGTACACCGCCTCTACCCTGACTTCCCTGATAAAATCCTGCCTTCTCCAGAATACTGTCCGCGATATGATCCTTGCGGGTACTGTTGGCGGACACGATGGCCTGGATCAGATTCTGGGGAATGTTCTCATAATTGGCCAGTAGCTGCTTCGTATCCTTCGGCAGACAGTATCCTCCGTAGCCAAAAGAGGGATTATTGTACTGCATCCCGATCCGGGGATCCAGGCAGACACCCTCGATAATACTGCGGCTGCTTAAGTTCCGCATCTCCGCATAAGTGTCCAGTTCGTTAAAAAAACTGACCCGGAGCGCCAGATAGGTATTGGCAAACAGTTTTACCGCCTCCGCTTCCGTAGGGTCCATGATCCGTATGGGGATCTCCTGTTTTTTTGCACCCTCACGCAAAAGCTCTGCAAACCGTCTTGCATACTCCGCCATTTCAACGGACTTTGTGTCTGCTCCCACAATGATCCGGGAAGGATACAGATTGTCATACAGTGCATGCCCTTCCCGCAAAAATTCCGGAGAAAACAGGATCCTGTCCGTGTGATATTTTTCCATCAGAGACACTGTATATCCCACCGGCACCGTACTCTTGATCACGATCACCGCGTCAGGATTCACCCTCCGTACTGTCTCCACCACCGTTTCCACAGAACCGGTATCAAAAAAGTGAATTCCGGGATCATAGTTCGTCGGTGTGGAGACGATCACAAGCTCCGCATCCCGGTAAGCCACCTCTCCGTCCAGGGTAGCCTGCAAATGCAGCCTGCCGCCTGACAGATATTCTTTGATCTCTTTATCCCGGATAGGTGATCTCCCTTTTTGTAACAACTCTACCTTCTCCGGTATCACATCCACCGCCGTTACTTCATGATTCTGGGCCAGCAGAACTGCCATGGACAATCCCACATACCCGGTTCCCGCTACTGCAATCTTCATAGAAAGCTCCCACCTTTCCGTAATCTGCAAACTTTGTGGTTTCCTCTGCGGATCGGTCATTTCCCGAAGCCGCTTTATCATGAGGTATTTCAGGCAGAAATCTCTTCCCCATTGCCAACAGGGCCCGGAAATCCTTCCGGCCTCCGTAACACAACAGAAAAATGCCGTTGGACACAAGCAGACATACCAGTGCCCGCTCCAATAATTCCCGGATTCCTTCTACCGGTATCTGACTGCATACCCGGTCGGTCAGCATACAGTTTAAAAATGTTACGCTTCCATAGAAGACCAGTGTCCCCAGATAGCTTTGCCGGTCCTCTCCGTCAAACAACGTCGTAAACAGATTATGTATCAGCCACGGCATTCCTACGATGAGCGTAGCAACTACCGTAGACAGGATCACTCCGTACAGCCCCATAGGTTTCACTAGCAGAAGATTCAGGACCAGATTCACTCCTGCCGTTGTCAGTGTCCGGAACCGGTCTCTGTGCCAGATCCCGGCGGCATCCTTGTAGGCATTGAACAGCTGGTTGAACTCGTAGATAAAATAATATACACACAGACAGATCACGATCTGTCCGGGCAAAATGCCTGCCTCTCCGATCCACAGTTTCATAAAGGGCTGCAACAGACACAGCAGGCAGCAGGTGCAAAGTCCTGCGATCCAGGCGATCAACAGTGTAAATTTACAGAAGTCCGCATAATTTTTCCCCCGGCTCTCGGTCAGAAGACTATTGCCGATCCCGGCTAGAGTGGAGGTGAAAAGCACCCCTACCAGACCAATAACGGAAGTAACGATGTAATAATAATTCTGATAGACTGCCAGCACCGTCAGTCCCAAAAATGCCGAAATGACCAGAGTATCCGCGGAATTCACAATGACCACCCCCACCCGGGAGGTAAACAGGTCCTTGATCTTGCCCCGGATTTTTTGCCTGGTCTGCTCTTCCACCTGTCCCTTTGGGACATAATCCGGATAATTTTTCTGTGCCACCAGTGCGGTACACAGATTCGTCAGGATCTGTGCTCCCAGTGCCGCCAGCAGATACCAGTAATAATTCCGAAAGCCCACCAGCAGCCCGGCCTGTATAAGATACTGCAGCGTCCGTACCGCCAGATCCGCCTTATTTGCCAGGTCACTTCGCTGATGAGCTGCCAGCAGACTGTTTTTATACGCAAACAGCCAGTAACTGATGACACAGGCTCCCAGATGCAGCAGATACAATACATACAAATCCACATCCGGCGGAATACTGTCCGTTTTCACCAACGATGGCAGAAACGGCAGCAGCACTATTCCGGCCAGAAAGATCCCCAGACCGATCAGGCGGTAATATCTGCGATACAATGACAACAGAGCACAGATCTCGTCCTTCTTTCCTTCCGCGATGGGAGCATACATACTGTAGCCCAGTGCACTCCCTACTCCCAGCTCCGCCAGATTCAGGATCTGCAGTATGGAAGTAAACAGACTGTTCAGCCCCAGATATTCCATTCCCAGGTACCGGATCAGCAGCGTGCGCATGATAAAAGGAACCAGAATCTGATACCCCTTCAGGAGTCCTCCGAAGATCACATTTCTGACGGCATTTCGGGTCCTTTTCATTCACACTTTCTCCTTCCGGCTTTCTGGCCGATCCACAGATCATAGGGAAAGCTCTGTAGCAGTCCCTCCCTCAGTTCTTCCAGTTCGGGCAATTTCATGGGTTCTGTTTCCTTTGCTTCCGCAAGGGATGTTGCCGAGCGCACCTCATATCTGCCGGTGGCAAAGTACCAGTCATAATATTTCAGCATCTCTTCCTCCATCCCCTGCCGAAGGAATACCGACGGGACCCCATAGCTCTCCGCCAGAATGATCCCATGTAACGAAGACGAGTATACCACCTCCGCCTCCAGAATTTTGTCGAGGAAGGTCCGGTAATCTCCGGTTCGTATGGAAAGTCTGTCA
>ERZ772889.2512-NODE-2512-length-14215-cov-25.833475_pt1 | contig 14215 bp, 12 predicted proteins | sample MGYA00512127_ERZ772889 | MGnify/ENA primary metagenome ERZ772889 (study PRJEB29015, sample SAMEA2737689) | human gut metagenome | biome: human gut; feature: human-associated habitat; material: faeces | place: China | collected 2012 ...
CCAACTCAAACTTGGGACACATCTGAACCTCGTCTACAAACAGGTAGTTCGTTTTTCCTTCCTGATAATGTTCTTCCACATAGGCGTGTAAGGCATGGTATTCCTTGATTTCTTCATACGCCAAATCCATGAAGTCAATGAAGATAATATTGATGTTGTCAAAATTGCTTTTCAGATACTCAATATACGCCTGCATCAGTTTGGACTTACCGGATCGACGAATACCCGTGATGATCTTGATGTCAGGAGTGCCATTCAGTTCAATGATTCTATCGAGATAGGTTGCTCTCGTTATTGTCTTCATACAGCCACTCACTTTCAAAAATTGAATTTTTTTATTTTTCGAAACCGCCTCTATGTGCTTATTATACTGTCTGCGAATAGTATATGCAAGATGTCACTTTCAAAAACACAGATTTTTTCATTTTTTGAAAGTGGAAACCAAATCATCAGCCATTCTGCTCAAAATTCTGCGCACCACCGTTCCATTAAGCAGAAGCCCCTTGATTCTCGGATCAAGGGGCTTTATAATGAAGCTACTGGAACAACTTGTTCCGTTATCGTTTGAAAGGAATATAAGCCATGAGAGTTATGAGCGAAGAAACGATGGCAAGCATCATTTCCTATATTGATCAATATTACTGCGACAAGCATACTACGCCTTCTGCAGGTGAAATCTCTATGGGCGTTGGTATTCCCAGAACGACCGCTTATCGCTACCTGGTCGAAATGGACAATCGCGGAATGATCGAATACGATGGTAAATCTCGTACCATCCGTACTCCGATGATCAATAAGTTTGCTCCCGACTCTGCACCTTGTCCGCTTGTTGGATCCATTCCATGCGGTTCAGCACAGACAGAGGAAGAAAACATCCGGGAATATATCAGCCTTCCTGTTTCCCTTTTCGGGAATGGCCAGTTTTATATTCTGGAGGCCGCCGGTGACTCTATGGTTGATGCGGGCATCGATGACGGGGACCTGGTTGTTATCCGAACAGATTGCACTGCTGAAGTTGGCGACATTGTAGTTGCTCTTACCGAGGACAACGAAAACACATTGAAGGTTTATGGCGGTGTTGATCACGATACGAAGAAAGTAATTCTTGAGTATCGGAATCAGGACAAATATCCCAATGAGGTTATTCTCGTAAGATATCTGGTCGTTCAGGGCGTAGCCAAGCATGTAATCAAAGCTTTATAAGAAGACATCAATACCATCGGAAGTGACACGCGATTATGAATACATACGACGTGAAGTGCCCTATATGCGGCGCTGTCAATCGCAGTCTTTTCCTGGAGGAAACAGACGGATGGATGGAATGTGATCACTGTGGCTGTGCAGTAAGATACTGCTGGAGCCCACAGATGAGAAGACGGTCCCGATATTCGTAATCCGAAATCTGCAGGCACAGACACTGCCCGCAGACTGAACCCACGCAACAAGAAGGGAGATATGGAATTGTCTTATGAAAACTCGAAGTGGCGCTCTAGAAAGGTATATTGCCCCAACTGCCGCCATTTGGTCATTGGCTATGAAGGAAAAGATGGAGCAACAAGAATGACTTGTGACAGATGCCAGACTGTAATGGTCAGCAAGAGAATAGGCCGCAGGCATGATCGCATCGACATCTACGCCCCTGCCGGGCAGGAGCATATCTAAAACAACTAAATGAACGTGGCATAACGACGGAATGGTTGAGATGAAACAGGCTGCATAAATCCATCTCCAGGTCACATGCCGTAAGATCGGTCAGTTAAACCAGACATACATGAGAGGCTGCCGACAAGACGGGATTCCTACATAGTTAGGATCCCCGCCTTGCCGGTGGTCTCTTTTTTCATTCCGGCAAGGCTTTCGAAACTCAAACATCATATCGAAAGCCTGACATGCATTAAGGGCTGAGGATACATATATTGCTCACTTTCGAAAAATGAAAATTTTCAGTTTTTCGAAACGGCAGTATCGGTACCTTTACTTTAGTGCACCCTTTTTCGGGAACCGGGGTCAGGAACGTACTGTGGGCAATGGTATCCTTTGCTCTTCCGCAGCAGGCGGAAATGAAAACAGTATGTACTTTGACGCAAATGATTTCGCAGCCCGTTTACAGGCTCTCCGTAAAGCCCAAGGAATGACGCAGGAGGAGCTTGCCGAAGCTCTGAATATCAGCTTGGAGCATCTCAGCAAGATGGAGCGCGGTAAGAGAAAACCGTCTATCGACCTGATTGTGGCTATGGCCTGTTACTTTCATGTGAGTACCGACTATCTGCTCATGGGGAAAGATCATGACAAGGTGGACAGCCGCACAAAACTTCTGGATGTGGTGGCTCAGTTGGCGAAAATCGCAAAAAGCCTGTAAATCCGTGTGGCAATTCTATTCGGACCCCTTGGCTGTCGGGCAGGACTCTATGCACTCCCTCGCCGCTACGACTGAAACTCAATGATATATTCCCGGAATTATAAGATATAACTGATAAAATCTATATATCTGCAAATTTCGACAGTTACGAACACAAGTTTCTGAGGGAATTGCGCGATGAAATCCTCCGCTGCCCAGCGGAACAGGCAGAAAAATCTGCAAATCCGTACAACTAGGGCGGGCAACCCGTACTGCCGGTACCTAAAGAAATATCTCCCTATCCATTAAAATTGAATATGTAAGGAGCCAAGAAAGCTCCGGACATGAACCTTGAAAACTACATATCATTCTTCAGGCATGAACCTGTGATGAGGAGCTACATCAGCGGCGAAACGCACTGCCTGCCATCCGGCAGGCGAAGGTGTGAACCGGCCTGTAAGTATCGGATTGCTTCCGGTATACAGCATTGATCCATCACAGCATAATGATACTTCTGTACGCAGCTCGGTGAGAACCACGGAGGGGTTAGAGTCCCATGGATCTGGTAGCAGCCAGACGCCTGAATGTATTCCCGGCAGGCCAGAGCGTCTGCCCGTTCCCAGGGGTGTCGAGGACAAATGTGGGGATAACATATTGATTAAGATTAAGCCTATCAAGGCTTTCTTGGGCAGGAAGCGATTCCTGCCCTTTTACATAAAACTGAGCAAGGAGGAAAATCATGCTTAAAAAAGATTGGAACTATCGGCGTGGTGACATTTATCTGGTTGATCTTGGCGAACATCGCGGCAACATTCAGGGCGGCGTTCGACCGGTCATCAATATTCAGAACAACAGTGGTAATTTCTTTGGCCCGACCCTGATCGTGGTGCCGCTTACGACGGAGCTGAAGAAGCTTGGCCAGCCTACGCATTACGTCATTGAGAAGCAGCGAGGACTGAATGAAACGTCCATGAGCGAGGCAGAACAAATCGTCACCATCAATAAGTGTCAGGTCCTCCAGTATCTGGGACGCACAAGCAAAAGACATATGGAACGCATCGATGACAGCATCCGCGTGAGCCTCCACCTGAATCCGGAGGATGTATTGCCCATCCCAGAGTGTGTGGAGTTCCCCTGATATGGATATCAATGAAACAGAGCAAATTATGAACGGGAAGTGAGGAACGATACGATGGAAGCAATGGAAACCTTTGAATTACCGGCAGAGAATGCCATCGCTGTCACGGAAAAGCGTTGCTATACCGTGGAAGACCTGCAGATCATTCTCGGCATCAGCCGAGGTACTGTATACAAGCTCCTGGAGCAAAAGGAGTTCCGCTGGATGAGGATTGGAACTGCTTACCGAATTTCTAAAAAGAGCTTTGATGCGTGGCTGGATGAAAAGCTCTGATTTGTCAAGGATGTCAAGCCACCCGGTGACATCCTAACATTCAGAAATGATATCCGCTACGATGTAGCCAGGTCGAAAGACCTGGCTATCACTTTCTAAGGAGGAACCCAGAGATGGACAAGAAAAAACTACAATGTCCGTTCCGGAGATGCGGCGGATGTTAGGGCTTCGTAAGACGGACTCCTACTGGCTTGTACATAAGCAATGCTTTGAAACGGTTATAGTTAAAGGAAAGATGAGAATCGTAATCGACAGCTTTGAACACTGGTATGCCAACCAGGTAAAGTACAAGAAGGTGGACGGCCCACCGCCAGGAGAAGAGCTCAGATCCTACTCTTATTCCCCGCAGGAACTGGCAGAGGAGCTGGGCGTGTCCGACAGCATTGTTTATGATCTGATCAAGCGATACGATATCGAAACTTTTGAGGCCGATTATTGGATGCGGATCCACAAGGATGTTTTTGCAGCGTGGTACAAGGCACAATCCAGGTACCGCACAAAGGCGGACCGTGACCGAGATGCCGTGCTAGAAGCTGCATCCATGACCATGCCGGAGATGGCCAGATTGCTCTTGATTTCCAGAAAAGAGGTGTACAATATCCTGCTCACGGGCAGAGATAAAGACCAATTTGACTTTGTATATATCGCGGATCGACGCCGCGTAACAAAGGAAAGCTTCGAGCGCTGGTATGCAGGTCAGAGCAAATATCGCAAGCTTTGTGACCGGTCACCGCAGGAGATTGCTGCAATTGAGCGGAAACAGCAGGAAGCTGTAACGCCCCGTTTGAAGGTTGATGAAACCAAGGCAGCGTTCAATCTGCAGGAGGCAGCTGTGCTGCTGGATCTTACTTACAATGAGATCCGCAGGTTGATTCAGGCAGGAGAACTGGAAGCCAAGAAATATGGAACCAAGTACATGATTTCCAAGGATGATATCAAATGGTTCCTGCTGCAGCAGAAACTCGAGCGAGAAAACGAAGGAAGGAGTCACTGAAAATGGCATCGATCGTACAACGAAATAATCGTTATAATGTCGTCTATCTCTACGACGATGAGGCAACCGGCAAGCGCAAGCAGAAATGGGAAAGCTTTAAGACCATGGCCGATGCGAAACGCCGAAAGGCCGAGATTGAATATCGGCAGGAATTAGGAACCATGGTCATTCATCAGTGTAAGACAGTGAACGAGCTGCTGAAGGAGTATGTTTCTCTTTATGGCAAGACAACATGGTCCATGTCTGCATATTCCAGCAATACCGCCCTGATTGAAAATTATATCTCACCGATCATCGGCAATATGAAGCTGAGCAACGTAACTGCGCGTGTTCTGGAAAAGTATTATATGCAGCTTCTGAAAACGCCCTCGGTTCACCGCATCACGCAAAAGGAAAGATCGAAAGATGTGGTTTTTGTTGCGCCCTCTACTGTAAGAAAAGTACATAACGTTCTTCGCAGCGCATTTCACCAGGCTGTAAAGTGGGAACTCATGGAGAAGAATCCGGCAATGTATGCAACGGTCCCAAAAGCGGAAACGAAAAAACGCGAGATCTGGGATGCGCCGACTCTGTTTCATGCTATCGAAGTATGTGAGGATGAGCGGCTGAAGCTGTCCATCAATCTGGCCTTTACCTGTTCCCTTCGAATTGGAGAACTACTGGGACTGACCTGGGATTGCGTAGATATCTCTCCGGAAAGCATTGCTTCCGGAAAAGCCTGCATCTATGTGAATAAGGAACTGCAACGTGTGAGCAAGAGCGTTATGAAAACCCTAGAAAAGAAGGATGTTCTTCGTGTGTTCCCGGAGCTGAGGGAAAGCAACAAGACGGTTCTTGTATTGAAGAAGCCCAAAACGGCTACCAGTACACGAAAGATCTTCCTTCCGAAGACGGTAGCAGAGATGCTGGTCGAGTGGAAAAGAGATCAGGACTTTACGAAAGAAGCTCTGGGCAGTGAATACGCAGATTTCGATCTTGTCATGGCCAATGGCCTGGGTATGCCGACGGAGCAGTCGCGCATCACAACTCTTTTTGCTGAGCTCATTGAAAAGAATGATCTGCCGAAGGTTGTTTTCCACAGCCTTCGCCATTCCAGTATCACTTACAAACTAAAGCTGAACGGCGGCGATATCAAATCGGTTCAGGGCGATTCCGGTCATGCACAAGCCCAGATGGTTACGGATCAGTATTCGCACATTCTGGACGATGACCGCAAGAACAACGCAGCACTGTTTGAGAGAGCCTTTTACAGCGGCAAGGGGGTAGAGAGCGTTGAGGCACCGGCAGAGCCGGAAGACAAGGGACCGGCTGCCCCTGTTGGTGTAGATCCTGAGCTTCTGGCAAAGATCTTCAGCAATCCGGAGATGGCTGCGCTGCTGACGAGCCTGGCAAAAAGCCTAAATTAAAAGAAGGGCCGGAGATCAATCCGCTCCTTCACTTACATAGAGAGTATTGTAAACCCGGATTTCATTTGAACTGGGGATACAATACTCTCTTTTTTATCATCTTCCCCAGCAAATACTTTTCAGGGATTTGGATGAAAACATGTTTCGATTTTCAGTTCGATTGCGGTTGGATTTTCGCACTCAAAACTGCTAAAAATGACGATAGATAAAAATTGTTCTTCTTCCCCTTTTTAGCAAAATCTAAAAAACTGCTAATTTGAGCGGGTAAACATCTAACGACAACGGTGAACTTCGGTGAACAGGAAGCGATTCGGAATATAAAAAAGCCTGATGTTTACAGGCTTTCTTGAACACCGGTGAACGCGTATGACAATTGTTCAATAGTTCTTCTAAGCGTGGGGCCGGAGGTTCAAATCCTCTCTGGGACGCCAGAAAGCACCGCTGCAAGCCTTTTTTCAGGGTTTGCAGCGTTTTTTTGTTCCTCCTTCTCCCGGTAATTTTGCTTCTGTTACCGAGAGATTTTTATACGCCGCAAGCTTTTTTGTGATGGCGTTGGATTCGGCAAGGACGCATTGTTTACAATTTGGCGGTGGATTATCCCGCGCAGGGTGTGGTACAATATAAACTACACTGAAAATGCAGGGGCCGATGCTCACCATTGACCCGTGAACCTTGCGGCGGCCGCTATGTGCCGCGGGCGAACCATGTCCGCCCTTACATTCTCGACGCAGGAAGGCCGCGCTGCATCTATTATAATTAAAGGGGTGTTTACCATGTGTACAGCTGCAACCTATACAACCGACAGTTTCTACTTTGGCCGCAATCTCGATTATGAATTTTCCTACGGTGACGAGGTCACGATCACGCCGCGGGCCTACCCGTTTAGCCTGCGCTGCATGGGGGACTTCCGCACAAAATATGCGATGATCGGCATGGCCTATGTGGCGGGGGAGTACCCGCTCTACTATGACGCCGTCAATGAGAAGGGCCTGGGCATCGCAGGGCTGAACTTTGTCGGCAATGCAGTCTACCACCCGGCGCAGGATGGCAAAAGCAACGTCGCCCAGTTTGAACTGATCCCCTGGCTGCTGGGCAGCTGTGCGACGCTGGCCGAAGTGCGCACGCTGCTTGCAAAAACCAACATCGTCAATATCCCGTTCAGTGAGAAGTTGCCCCTCGCGCAGCTGCACTGGCTCATTGCCGACAAAACGGGGAGCATCGTGGTGGAGTCCACTGCCGACGGCCTGCACATCTACGATAACCCCGTCGGTGTACTGACGAACAATCCGCCGTTCCCGCAGCAGCTTTTCGCACTGAACAACTACCGCGCACTCTCGCCGCGCACGCCTGCGGTTGCGTTTGCGGACGGCCTTGACCTGCCCGTCTACAGCCGCGGTCTCGGCGCACTGGGCCTGCCGGGCGATCTGTCCAGCCAGTCCCGCTTTGTGCGTGCGGCCTTTGTGCGGATGAACGCGAAATCCGGCAGCAGCGAGGCCGAGAGCGTCGGGCAGTTCTTCCACATCCTGCACGCTGTCGAGCAGCAGCGCGGCTGCTGTGAGCTGGACGGCGGCAAGTACGAGATCACGCTCTACACAAGCTGCTGCAACACTGACAAGGGCATTTACTACTATACGACCTACGGCAACCACCAGATCACTGCCGTCGATATGCACCGGGAAAACCTTGATGGGGACAGGCTGGTCCGCTATCCGCTGGTGCAGGGCGAACAAATTGCGCTGCAAAACTGATTTTACACCCAAAACGTGAAAAAAGCGCTTGCAACGTGCGGCAAACTATGCTATACTGTACGGTGCATGAGACTTTTCACGTCACGACGGCGTGGATAGAAATAGAAGGAGTGCTAATCTAATGAACTGGTATGAGATCGTTCTCGGCGTCGTCCTCATCGCCGTGTCCGTGTTGATCGTTGTTTTCACCCTCGCGCAGGAGCAGAAGGGCCAGGGCCTGTCCGGCGCGATCATGGGCGAAAGCTCCGCCACGATGGCAGCAGGCCGTGAGCGCGGCGTGGACGCCAAGCTGGCCAAGCTGACCAAGATCTGCGGCGTCGTTTTCTTTGTCGTCACGCTGGTCGTCTGCGTTTTGAGCGCGCGCCTGTGATTTTGGCAGGGTAACAAAGATGAAAAGGGTCCGCCAAGCGCTTTGGCTTTGTAAGCAGCGCCCCGGCGGGCCGTTTTTTGTGGATGTATATAAAGGTAGGGCACCGTCGGATGGCGGTGCGACGTAAATTAAAGGAGCAACTATGACACCGTTACAGAAATCTATTTTAAACGCGGTCAAGCGCCGTCCCATGACGCTGCGCGAACTGCAGAACAACCTGCAGGTGGACAACTCCCGCCTGCGCACCACCGTTTCCGCTATGGTCGCCACCGGCGAGCTGTCGATGCGCAACGGCACCTATGTGCCCGGCTTTGCGACCTATGAGAACGCTGCAGCCCCCAACACGATTCCCTGCACGCTCGTCAAGCTGGCCGCGCGCTTCGGCTTTGCCAGCCGCGACGACGGCGAGGGCGACATCTTCATCCCGGGCCGCGCGCTGCACGGCGCAATGCCCAACGATAAGATCAACGTCAAGCTGTTCGACCACCCGCGCGTGGAGGGTTCCTCCGAGGGCGAGGTCGTCGAGGTCACGGTCCCGAACAACCGCTTTGCGGGCACGGTCTGCCTGTCCGAGGATGGCCGCATGGCCGTGGAGCCGGACGGCTGCCGCGACGTGAAGTTCCTGCTGGCCAAGCAGGGGAGCGAGGGCGTGCACCTGGGCGACAAGGTCGGCTTCCTCATCACCCACCGCGGCAACCGCCATAGCGACCACCGCGCCGCCGTAGTCGAGAAATTCGGTTCCTCCGACTATGCGTCCGAGTGCGCCAAGGCCATCCTGTATGGCCGCAGCGTCCGCCAGGAGTTCCCGCCGGAGGTGCTGGAGGAGGCCCACGCCTACGACAACGCCACGATTGACCCCGCCGAGGCCGCGAAGCGCCTGGACCTGCGCGGCATTCCCATCTTCACGATTGACTCCGCCGAGACGAAGGACATCGACGACGCCATCAGCCTGCAGAAGCTGGACGACGGCTACGAGCTGGGCGTTCACATTGCCGACGTCAGCCACTATGTCCGCCCCGGCACTGCGCTGAATGAGGAAGCGTTCGAGCGCGCGACGAGCATTTACTACGCCGATAAGGTCATCCCGATGCTGCCGACCCAGCTGTCCAACGGCATCTGCTCGCTGAACGAGGGCGAGGACCGCCTGGCGTTCTCCTGTCTGATGCGACTGGACGAGAACGGCGAGATCCGCAGCTACAAGTTTGTCAAGAGCGTCATCTGCAGCCGCGTCAAGGGCGTGTACAAGGAGATCAACGCCCTGCTGGAGCCCCCGGAATCTGAAACAGACGCCGACCTGACCGACCTCAAGACGAAATATGAGGCCGTGCTTGACCAGCTGCCCACGATGGACGAGCTGTACCGCAAGCGCCTGGTCCTGCGCAAGGCCCGCGGCGGCATGGATATCGAGTCCAACGAGGCTAAGCTCGTCATGGACGAGAACGGACGCTGCATCGACATTGTCAAGCGTGACCGCGGCACGTCCGAGTGCATGATCGAGGAGTTCATGCTGCTGGCGAACCAGTGCGCCGCCAACGCGGGCCGCACGAACAAGGCCCCGTTCGTCTACCGCGTGCACGAGGCCCCCGACGCCGAGAAGATGGAGAAGCTGTCCGCCACGCTGTTGGCCTGCGGCCTGAACGCCAAGTTCAAGAACCCCATCCCGACGCAGCTCGAGCTGGCGGCCCTGCTGGACGAGACCCGCGGCCAGCCCATCCAGATCCCCGTCCACACCGGCATTCTGCGCAGCATGCAGAAGGCCCGCTACGCCCCGCAGCCCCTGGGCCACTACGGTCTGGTGCTGGCGGACTACGCCCACTTCACCAGCCCCATCCGCCGCTACCCCGATTTGGCGATTCATCGTATTTTGACCGAGATGCTGAACGGCGTCTCCGCCAGCCAGCTGCAGCGCGACTTCAACGAGTTTGCCCAGCAGGCCAGCGAGAAGTCCAGCAAGCAGGAGGTCGCCGCCGTGCGCATTGAGCGCGATGTCGAGGACCTGTACAAGGCCGAGTATATGCACAACCATCTCGGTGAGGTCTACACCGGCACGGTGGCCGGCATCACGCCCCGCGGCGTCTTTGTCGAGCTGGACAACACGGTGGAGGGCTTTGTCCCCGCCGCGCAGCTCTGCAAGGGTGAACCGCAGGTCATCGACGGCGTCAGCATGCTGGACCCGCTGACCGGCAAAAGCTGGATGCTGGGTTCTTCCATGAAGATCCGGGTCGCGGCCGCCGATGTGGCGCTGGGCCGTATTGATTTTGAGTATATGGTGGAGTAATTTCCCACGCCATACAATAGAAAACTCCCTGTCCGCACCGGGCAGGGAGTTTTTTGCGTCTTATATCACCTTATGCTCCATCCATTTCCCGCGGGCAAACCGCACAAGGAAACACAGGCTGCGGCAGATCCAGTCGATGAACATACCGAACCAGACGCCGGTCAGTCCTAAGTGGAACTGCAGAACGAAGATGTAGCTCAGAATCACGCGGAACAGCCACATGCTGACGATGCTGACCGACATCGTAAACTTGGCGTCGCCGCCCGCGCGCAGGGCGTTGGGCAGGGTAAAGCTCGTCGCCCAGAAGAAGATGCTGAACAGGTTGAACCAGTGGACCACGTGGGTACACATGGCGGATGCCTCCGCCGAGAGGTTGAACCAGGTCACGACCTCGGGCATCAGGAAGAACAGCGCCGCGTTCGTGACGGCCAGCCCCGTGATGGCGATGCCCAGCAGCGTGACGGAATAGCGCTGCGCCTGCTTTTTCTCGCCTGCGCCAAGGCACTGCCCGATGACCGGGATCGTGGCAAGGCTCATCGTGTTGCCGGGGATGTTCGCCAGCGTCGAGACCGAGTTTGCCACGGCATTGGCCGCGATGGCCGAGGTGCCTAAGGTAGACGTCAGGCTGCTGACACACAGCTTGCCGATCTGGAACATGCCGTTTTCCAGACCCGACGGGATGCCGATGGACAAAATCTGCATGATGGGCCTGCGCCGGGGCCGCAGGTCAGCGAAGCGCTGCACGCGCAGGGGATTGTGCAGGTCCTGGTTCTGCCACAGGATGAACACCGCGGCGAACACACGCCCGATCAGCGTGGCCAGTGCCGCGCCGATAACGCCCATGCCGAAACCGTAGATCAGCAGCGCGTTGCCCGCAATGTTGATGACGTTCATGACAAGGCTGGCCAGCATACTGATGCGGCTGTTGCCCTGCGCACGGAACAGCGCCGCGCCGCCGTTGTACAGGCCGATGAAGGGGTAGGACACCGCACTGATAAGGAAGTACTGCTGCGCAAACCGCATGACATCCTCATCAATGCTGCCGAACACCATCCGAAGGATCAGGCGGGAGAGCAGCATACAGACAACACCCACCGCAACCGTAGAGATGCCCAGCACGCTGTACAGCTGGGCGGCGCTGCGGCTGGCGTTTTCCTCATCCCGGCGGCCCAGATACTGGCTGGCAATGACCGCACCACCGGTAGCCAGCGCGGACAAAATCTGAATAATCAAAATATTCAGGCTGTCCACGAGCGATACGCTGGAGACAGCAGCCTCACCCACACCGGCGACCATCAGCGTGTCGGCCATGCCCATCGTGACGCTTAATGTCTGCTCCAGCAGCAGGGGCCAGATCAGGGTGAACAGCGCCCGCCTGGTAAACAGGGGACTTTGTGACTTTGCAGTGGCTGTCATGGTAAACTACCATCCTCTTTTACTTGGATTTTACCATTAGTATACAGCAAAATCTATGCGAAATCAAGGATTTGACACTTGTACAAAAAATGCCCACGAACGCTGTAGCTACGCCCTGTACAGCAAAAATCAGCAAAAATCAAATCGCAAGGATTTTGCCCACTTTTGCGGCGGCAAAAAGCCCCGGCCACAAAAGCTTGTGGCCGGGGCAGATCATGCGGCGGCTTGCAGGAGCCGCAGAGGGGTGGTGGTTAGAAGTCGACCTCGGTGTCGTAGTAGCAGCACTTCAGCAGCTTTTCCATCTCCTCCTGGGTCGGCTGGCGCGGGTTGGAGCCGGTGCAGGCATCGGCAATCGCGTTCTTTGCGATCTCGGGCAGTCTCTCGAGGAATACGTTCTCGGGGACAAAGCCCTGCTCGGCGGGGTAGGAGTCGGGGCCGTAGTGGCCGATGCAGTGCGGAATGTTCAGATCGTCGTTCATGCCGCGCAGATACTGGATGAGCAGCGCGACCTTCTCGTCGTCGTTCTCGCCGCCCAGGTGCATCTTGTCGGCAATGACGCCGTAGCGTGCCTTGGCGGTGGGGTCCTTCGCGTTGTAGGCGATGACCTTGGGCAGGTACATGGCGTTGGCTGCGCCGTGGATGATGTGTGCGCCGTAATCGGCAAACGCCGCGCCGGTCTTGTGGGCCATGCTGTGTACGATGCCGAGCAGCGCGTTCGAGAACGCCATACCGGCCAGGCACTGAGCATTGTGCATCGCGTCGCGCTTATCCATATCGCCGTTGTAGCTGCCGACCAGATCTGCCTGGATCATCTCGATGGCGTGCAGAGCCAGCGGGTCGGTAAAGTCGCAGTTCGCGGTGGAGACGTAGGCCTCGATGGCGTGGGTCATGGCGTCCATGCCGGTGTGGGCGACGAGCTTCTTGGGCATCGTGTGGGCCAGCTCGGGGTCAACGATGGCGACATCGGGCGTGATCTCAAAGTCGGCGATGGGGTACTTGATGCCCTTCTGGTAATCGGTGATGATCGAGAAGGCCGTGACCTCGGTGGCCGTACCGGAGGTGGAGGAGATGGCGCAGAAGTGGGCCTTGCGGCGCAGCGGCGGGATGCCGAACACCTTGCACATATCCTCAAACGTGATGTCGGGGTACTCGTACTTGATCCACATGGCCTTGGCTGCGTCGATGGGGGAGCCGCCGCCGATTGCGACGATCCAGTCGGGCTGGAACTTTTCCATGGCGGCAGCACCCTTCATGACCGTCTCCACGGACGGGTCGGGTTCGATGCCTTCAAACAGCTCTACCTCCATGCCGGCCTCTTTTAAGTAGGTCTCGGCGCGGTCCAGGAAGCCGAAGCGCTTCATCGAACCGCCGCCGACGCAGATCATGGCGCGCTTGCCGGGCAGCGTTTTCAACGCTTCCAGCGCGTGGGGGCCGTGGTAAAGGTCACGGGGTAAAGTAAATCTAGCCATAGGGTTTGCCTCCTTTAAAATAGCTCTCTCGGGCTTTGACAATTAAATGTCAAAATCTGCTATTAACAGTATACACCTTATGTGTCTAAACGGTCAATCGACAATACAGAGAATTTTCCGGCGATAATTCGGCATTTTGACAGTGGAACACTCATAGGCTGTTCTATGGGGAAGGGGGCAGGAGCTATGCGTCCGATCACGCCGCAGCAGAATACAAAAATGCGCCTGCGCATGCGGCTTTTGGCGGCGGTGCTGGCGGTGGGGTGTCTGGGCGGGCTGACGGTGCGGCTGTTTGTGCTGATGCTGCGCGACCCCGGCGGCTATGCGCTGCGTGCCGCCGACCAGCAGCTGCGCGTGCTGAAAAGGTGCATCAAGAAAGGCCTCTCGGTCCGCCAGGTCGAGGAGCTGGTCCGCTCTCTCTCCGAAGCCCCGGGCAAAGAGGCACAGAATGTGGAGGACGAAGAGTATCCCGAAAGCTACCTGAAACTGGTCGAGCAGCTCGAAAAGTTCTTTTCGCAGGAAATTTCGATCAAACGCGCGAAAAACGGCGGCGGCAAAATCGTCATCGGCTTCACGGACGACAGGGACATCGAACAGTTCATCGAACGTTTCGCTAAACGCTCCTAATTAATATATGGTGACAATCCGGTTCAGACTCCTGCTCCTGGTCGCAGCCCTTTCGCTGGGACTGCCCGCCGGGGCGCAGCTCCACCGCGGCGCACGCACGGTCGTCCGCGGCGGACTGCTCGAAAAACCGGATTCGCTCAAGGGCCGGCGCGATTCGC
>ERZ772889.2521-NODE-2521-length-14179-cov-3.976848_pt1 | contig 14179 bp, 6 predicted proteins | sample MGYA00512127_ERZ772889 | MGnify/ENA primary metagenome ERZ772889 (study PRJEB29015, sample SAMEA2737689) | human gut metagenome | biome: human gut; feature: human-associated habitat; material: faeces | place: China | collected 2012 ...
AGGCCGTGAGAGGATTTGCCAAAACGAACTTGACAATTAGGCGGGTTCCAGAGATCTTACCTGAAAATTCAGGCTTTGACAGGCGTCAAATATGAACGGCTGCCAAAGGGTCGCAGTCTGACCGGAAAGGAAGCCTGCGGTCTCCTGACCGCGTGCGACGACGGCACGAATCAAGGCAAGAGAGATAAGGCTATGTTTGCTCTAATGCTCGGATGCGGTTTAAGACGGGCTGAAGTTGTGCAGTTAGAAATGAAAGATTGGGACTGCTGCAACCGATCTTTTTGTTTCATCGGAAAGGGCAACAAGGAGCGCCGAGTCTTCGTTCCGAAGAAAATCGACAGGATCATTGATGAGTGGCTCATGGCGCGAGGCTTGGAAGACGGAATATTTTTTCCTCGAATCTGCCCCGGCGCAGACAAAAGCAAGCTCCTTTTCAGAACGATGCAGCCGTCATCAATCTACAGGATTCTCCAAAAAAGAGCGGGATTAGCTGAACTGGGGAAGGTTCGCCCGCATGACTTGCGCAGGACATTTGCCACAAGGATGCTTGAACAGGGATGCGATCTTTTTATTCTTCAACGAGCTATGGGGCATACCTCTGTCGCTACAACGTCCCGATATGACTATCGCGGAGAAACCAGCCGTGAAGAGGTTTGCAAACACCTGGATGTGTTTCTTTGAGCCTCATAAAACGGAAGCACAAAAATAAGGGAGAGATTTTTTAGACCTCTCCCTTTCTTGGCAGCCGCCTCAGAAGAAGCGGCTTGGTTTTAGGTTAGAAGCGATAACGGGCTTCAAGCTTGAACATATGGTCAGCCTTACCCTTCGTACCGCCTGTAAAGCCATAGCGGACGCCGATAGTGGCCGGGCCTTTGTCAGCCTGGACGCCTAAGTTCACGTTCGTACCGAACTTGCCTGCAAATTCGCCGGAGAGCTTGTCGCTAACACCGTTGAAGTTGGACAGTTTGGTCTTCTGCTTCGTATCGCCGAACTGCGGGATGACGGTTACGTCGGCCTGCGGGCGAACGTTCCAGCCGGAGGCTGTTGCAATGTCGGTTCTGACAGCAACGCCTATCGGAAGCTGGAAGGTGTTCGTAGCGTCAGCCTTGTTGCTCCAAACCTTCTTACCGTCAACCTTCGTATCGTATTTGCCCGACTTGGCCCAGACGTATCTCAGACCTGCGTGCGGAACGATATTGGCTTTTCCAGCGGGAATAGTCGCTTCGGCACGAGCGCCGAGGCTGAACATATTCGTCTTGACATCCGCATCAGCCTTATTGAATCCGGCTGCATTGATCGACTGAGTAATATCAGAGGAGTTGTGCATCCAGCTCAATGTACCGATGAGGTTGACCTTTTCGACCGGAGCATAAGCACCGTAGGCGTGCAGACCGAACGAGTTGTACTTGTTCTTTGTCTTCAACACGTCGCCTGTGGAATCTAGCGAGCCGTGGTTGTAACTGAAGGCAGCGCCCAAGATGATCGGTTTGTCTGCAAACTTGCGGTCGTAGCCCATAACAAGACCGTAGGCGTTCGTATTGAATCCGGCTTTAGAAATACCGGTGGCACTTAGGCTCTTGTACTTCTGCTTACCCCCGATAACATCGACCCACAGATCGTTTCCACGATCCCATTCGCGCATAACACCGTAGTCGGTAAAGGCTTCGTTTCGCATGGAAACTCTGCCCTCGATGGAGTCAGCAGCCGTGTTGAGGTCGTTCATCGCCACGGACATAGCACCGCCTGCAAAGGCGATATTAGCCACGGAGTTCAGAATCGTGGTCTTGCCCGCAACATCCAATTCTTTGTCGCGAAGTACGCGGCAAACGAAGTCGGCACCCGGATCGCCGGACTTGCAGTTGAGCATATCGTCGTTGGCGATATTCGGAATTGCAATATCCGGGTAAACGGTTCTGACATCGGCCAGTGTTGCATTGACCCAAATCGTGCTCGGGTCGTTGTGAAGCTTCAGGATCCAATTGATTCCGGAGCCGTCCTGCGGCAGAGCATAGAGGTTGTCGCCTGTCCAACCGCCTGTCCACCTACCGTCGGATTCATTTCCGCCTGTAATGTAGCCGTTAACGATTGTGTAGTCGCCGACTTCTTCAATATTGCCGAGAATAAGGTTTGCACCGGGTTCGACTGTAACCTTGGCAACGTCGGAAGTTGTATTGAACGCAGACTTACCGTCAGTGAGGATAGAGCTGTCGATAACGGTCAGAGAATCCTTAGCGAAGTAGAGATCGCCGTTTCCGATCTGGACATGATTGTCTTTATCCGTCCAGACTTCAGGACCTACTGCAATTCCACCTCCCGGGCCTGTCGTCACGTTGGTCGTGATAACCAGTCTGCTCGGTGTTCCGCTGGGCACCGTCGGAGAGCCGATGGAGTCAGCCCAATCAAGACCGCCCTTCGGTCCTAGGTTCAGATCGCCGTTGTTCTTCACGTAGATATTCGTGTCGATAACGTCGTCCTTCGGATTGATCTCAGCCGTGACACGGTTTTCAGGGGTTCTGTCCTTATCGTTGCCGATAACGAGGTCGCCGCCGTTCAGATCGGTTTCACCGGCATTGAGACTGCCTTCGCCGATGTTGACCAGACCGTCGTCTATCGTCAGTTTTTCGGTTTCAATATCGCCGGTGTTGTTTACATCACCGCCGGCAACAACAACGTTGTTCCAGATGGATGTGCCGCTGTTGTCATGTTCACCGCCCTTGTCGATAGTAAGGATGTCGCCCTTTTCATAGCCGGAGTTGTCGGACTTGCCGCCGTCGCCGATGGTCATGTCGTCATACTCGGACTTGCCCTGGTTGTCGAGATTACCTTTAACTTCGGTATTCTCAACGCCCTTAGCATCAACTTCACCCCTATTGGTCTTATCGCCTTCAATGACATATTTGTCATTGATAGTCTCTTTACCGCCTTCTTCGGTAACGGACGTACCGCCTTCCTTAACTGTCTGATTGTTCCAGATCGAAGTTCCGGAGTTGGTATGTTCGCCGCCATCGGCAATCGTAAGAATGTCGCCCTTTTCGTAGCCGGAGTTGTCGGACTTGCCGCCCGCTTCAACGGTCATATCGTCGTAGTTGGAGGTTCCTTGATTGTCGAGAGTACCCGTAACTTGGGTATTTTCAACACCGGTCGCATCGACTTCGCCCTTGTTTGTACGGTCTCCCGCAACTACATAAGCGTCGTTGATTGTCTCTTTGGCTCCATCTTTAACGGTGGAAGTGGCTCCGTCCTGAACAGTAACGTTGTTCCAAATCGAGGTTCCGCTGTTGCTGTGTTCGGCACCTGTTGCAACCGTGAGGATGTCACCTTTTTCGAAGCCGGAGTTTTCAGACTTGCCGCCGTCGGCAATTGTCATGTCGTCGTAGTTGGCCGTTCCTTCATTGCGAAGGATGCCTGCGACGTTGGTAACTGCCGTCTTGGTGGCGTCCAGAACAGCTTCAGCGCCCTTGTTGACGAACTCACCGATAACGTCGAACACACTGCCCACATCGAGCTTACCTGCGTTTTCGCCTTTGCCGTTTTCAGCAACGGTGACACCGTTCCAGATCGAAGTGCCGGTGTTGGCGTGAGAGCCTTCAACCGTCAGGATGTTGCCCTGTTCGGTTCCGCTGTTGGTCGAAGATCCGCCTTCAGCCACAAGCATATCCTTGTAGTCGGCCTGACCTTCGTTGACATGAGTACCCGAGACAGTAACTTTTTCGACCTTGGAGGCGTCCAGAATAGAGTTTTCGCCCTTGTTCGTGAAAGAGCCAGCAACGTCAAACGTCGGGCCTTTACCGTCCTTTTCATCCAGAGAGAGCTTGCCTTCGTTAACAGCAGCACCGTTTCCGGTCAAACTGTTTGTATGAAGGATCGCGTTGGAGTGAACATGAACGTTACCGTTGTTGGCAATCGTCCAGTCGGCAAATTCACCGTTCTTGGCTTCCAGGGAGCCGTTTTCTCCGATATTGGAAGAAAGAATCCAACCGACAGTCGGAGTGGAGCCGCCGTGAGAACCGAACGTGAACGTACCGTTATTCACGTCAATGGAACCGCCGTCGGCGGAATCCTTCAGCAGTTTATTGGCATCATCACCAAAAGAACCTTCAGGAATTGCATTGACGGCATTGCCGACAAGAACCAATTCCTTACCGCCTTCGATTGTGACTTTATCGGTATGGGAGACATCTTTGAATCCCATACTAATATTGATCGAATTGGTATTCGGATCATTGGACTCGGCACCAATGATCAAACCTTTGATCGTCTGAGAAGCATCAGTGTCTTTGTTGTACTCATCCGCAAACTCATTGTGCAGAGTCGTCGTGTTGAGCACAATGCCGGGGTTCAGAACGACATCGAGCCCTTCTTTTTCCAAATCGTTTGCAGTTGTGATGGTGAAGGGCGCAGTCATCTCCCCTAAGAAATTGATGGTCAGGTTGGCTGCGTTTTCAAATGCATTCGCAATTTTGTCGGTGACGCTGACAATCAGCGAAGCGCTGAAATAATCATCATCCAAGGCGAGGTTGCCGCTTTCGACATTCAGCCCGGATTTGATCTCATCTTTAACTGCGCCGACGGTAGTTGCAGAAAGCACGGTGGTCGGAAGTTGTACAGTGCCTGTTTCGGCGTCCGTTGCGTCGATACGAATTGCCTCAGTTGTGACTGAACCGAAGATCTGATCAGCGCTTGTCTGAAGAACGCCGCCCTTCAGATTGATGCTATCGGCTTTTCCGTCAAGTTCGATCTTGGCAACGTCAAGAACGCCGCCTTCCATGATGTTGACGGTTGTGTCGCTGTTGACGACACCTGCCAGCACCTGAGTCAGGTTGTCCTTGTAATGAGCTTTGTCCTCAGCGGAATCTTCGTTGTTGATAATCGGAGTCTTATTCGTACCGGAAATATTAACAACGTTGTTTCCAAGAAGACCTGTGACATTGCCTTCGGCATCACGGACTTCGGAAGCGTCAAACACACCGCCCATGATATTCAAGGTCGAGTTTTCAAAGAAACCTTTATCGGCCTTGAAGTTTCCTGCTTTCTGGTTGTACACCGAGTCTTTGGCATCCAACTCGGCAATATTGAGATTGCCTTTGTTGAGATTGATGATGCCGTCGGCAGATACAACCTGCTGGAGTGTGGTGTCGCCATTTGCCGTGAACTGACCGTCTGCGCCGATTTGCGTCAGGACGATACCGGAAGTGTCGCCAGCTTCGTTGACAAACTCACCGCCTGAGATGTCTAGCTTATCTGCCTTGGCTGTCGCGCCAGCTTCATTCACAAACTTATCACCTTCACTCATAGCGATATTGGCAGCTTCAACCGTGCCTGAGTTTTCGGTATTTGCCGAAGCAAACATATCAGAAACAGTGATAACGCCTTCGTTTGTAAGGTCTTTGAACCCGACGCTCGCAGCGTCAATTACGCCGTCAGCCTTCACAGATGCAATTGTTGTTTCCTTTACACCAACTGTACCGCCCGAGATCGTGCCTTTTGTGAGCTGAAGTTCGGTCAGTTCCAGCAAGCCGGCGTTTTGAATTGCCACGTCGCCGGTATCGGACATAGCAATTTCCGTAACTCCCGCATCTTTAAAGTATGCAGAAGCGTCATTCGAGACCTGTCCGCCGGTGATGTTTAATCCTGTCAGAGCAAGGTTGCCCTTGTTGTTGACAAGGCCGCCTTCAACATTCAAAGCGTTGGTGTTTTCCATTGAGCCGTTGTTGTTCAGCTCACCGTCTGCAACGGTAACGCTCTGAGTACCTTCGACTTTAATCGTACCGTCGTTGTTGACTGTACCCTGAAGTTCGGAGGCGTTGTTGAGACCGGCAATCGTTAGAACAGCGTCTGTAGCGTTGGAAACAATGGATCCTGCTTCAGTCAGTACAGAATCGACCTTGGCAAGAGCCTTATTGATGAAGCTGCCTGCTTCTGCACCTTCAACGTCAGAGGCGGCCGCCTGAACGACAGCTTTCTCGGCATTGAGTTCGCCACTGTTGGTCACTTCACCCGCAACGGTCAGTTCATCCGTTACAGACAGTTTGCCTTGGTTATCCAGTTCCCCACGAATTGCATAGGTTCCTGAAGCTCCGGCCAATGCGTTGCCAGCCACCGTCAGTTTTCCGGCTGTCAATTCGGCGTCTTGACGGTTCACTGTGCCGTATTCGCGCAGAGTCAGATCGTCAAACGATGCAGTTCCTTTGTTATCAAGATAACCGCTGATATCGGCAGTACCGATTTCAAATGTTCCATGATTGACAAACGAATTATTCGTGTTGCGGGAAGCAATATTCTCAGCCTTGAACAGGCCATGATTGCTCATAGCGCTGCCGTCAACAGCCGCATAGTTTGTGACAATCAATTGAGTGGTCGTGTCGTCAGCATTGCCAATGACGAGTCCTTCTCTGTCTTCGCCATAACCGGCCGAACCATTGTTCAAGGTATCAATAGTGAATACGCCGTTTTTAACGATTACCTGACCGCCTGCTCCGCCAAGTTGATTATTAACCGGAGAAATTCCGATATTGAGTTGTGCAAGGTGTCCCTTCGTTGCGCTGGCCGAGCCGTAAGAACCAAGCGTTAACTTGGAAGGTGTGACAGTACCGTTGTCGTTGCGGTTGCCGCCGACCCACACAGTGCCGTCCGCCAACTCAACCGGAGCGAGATTGGGATTAGGTTGGGACTGACCCACTAAAACGAAATGGCTGCCGTTGTTGATGTAGAGGCCGTCTGTTACGCCGGTGACGTTCATAAAGCCCATGTTTTGGCTCAGTACATTGGGTGTACCGGAACTCGGAACGACAATCGCACCCTTTTCGTTAACACCGACTACCAAGGAAGTGGCTCCGGGATTGTCAGTTGTTTCGTTGGAGAGTGTCTCATTCGCAAATGTTGCATAGGCTAGAGTGCCGGCAGCCGTGGCTTTAATAGAATTTGCGAGATCTACATTAAACCTCTCTGCTGCTTTGCCGTTAAATGCGACTTCGAGCTCACCGCGACGTTCCGCCGGAACGTCTCCGATGGCTACAAGCTTGTTGACTGCATCGCCGGCCAGCGCAGCGCTGTATGAGGCGTCGTCAAATGCGACAGTGCCCCACTGGAAAGCAACGCCTTCGGCCACGGAATCAATAACATTGCCTACCCCGGTCACAATCTGAGGATTGCTCGTGACTTCTACTTTGTCGTCCGGGTTAACCGCATCTAGGTTAAGTGTTGAATAATCCAGATCGGCAAAGACCTGATCCAACGTTGTGGACAGACGGCCGCCTTGCAAGTTAGTGGTCTTGTGACCGTCCATTGCAATGTGTTCGGTTCTCAGTGTTGCACCGCGATTGATATTCACGACAGAAGAACTATCCAGTGTTCCAACCGTAAACGTTGCTGCATCATTGGAACCGGAGCCTGCGCCAAGATTGTAGGTATTGCCGGAACCGAGGACAGTGTGCTCAATCGTTCCGCCGGTCAGATCAACTGTTGAATTGCTGAACCAACCCGAAGCACTCGAAAGACTGCCTGCCGTCTGGACGTATTTAACGTTAGCAGCTTCAAGGCTTCCGACATTGATTTGTCCGGCATTCGTAAAGGTATCGTTGCCAAGACCCGCGCGTTTGAACACTATCAGACCGTCCCCGGTAATCGAGCCGGAATTGTTCAAAGTACCGCCGAAAGTAAATGTACCTGCATTTTTGATCGAGCCGGTATTAGTAATACCTAATCCGCTGCCGTCAACGAAAATGTCAGACACGCCGCCGAAAGCTTCGGCGCCTGTAGCATTGATAAATTCACCCGCAATCGTACCTGTACCGTAGTAGGCCAATCCGTTATTTGTCTTTGTTCCGCCTTCGGAAACCGTCAGATTCTTTAATTGCTCTGTTGCTCTGGCAACTGCTCTTGCGACGGCTCTGAGGCGCAACGGAGAAGCTGTGAACGTTTGCTGCGCGTTGTCTCCATTGATGAAATAGCCGCCGTCATTGACGATTAGTGAATCCGCTATGAGCGTGCCATTATTGGAAACGACACCGCCATCAAGAATCAACAGCTCGGCATCATCTCCTGAAAACTCTGCGACTGCACCCTGAGCGTTAGCAATCAGACCGGAAACTTGAGTTTTACCGGTTGCTTTAAGAGTGTAGGTATTGCCGATTGTGCCAATATCACCATCGCCGCGTGAACCAATGGCCGTGTTGAACAGACGGATTTCTCCCGGATTTTCAAGAGTGCCGAATACTGTTGAATTATCCAGCGCTTCCATGTAACCGAAATTCCGCAGTGTTCCGTTGACATTTACGGTATTCGCGATCAAAGAAGCACCCTGACTGTTTTGGAGGGTACCGTCCAGGTCCGCAGTTCCTACCAATTTGGCGTTTGCGTTATTGATGAATCTGCCGCCGAATTGTGTGATACCGTTGACCGTTAGCTTGCTGTTGTTGTGAACTTCAGCACCGTTCCAACCTGTCAAAGTACCAAGAACCGTCTCTCCATTGTTCTCTAAGACTGCTTTGTCTGTGAAGATAGCGTTTTCGCTGTTGAAAACAGCATTTTTATCGACTGTGGTCTTTCCGCCTGAAGAATTAAGGTTCTTGACGAGGTAATCGCCAGCGGCAACCTTAAGTTCTCCCTTATCAGAGAGATGAACCTGTTCGGCCTGTCCTTGGTAGACAGAAGAGTCTTTAATTCCCAAGCTGCCAAGAATGAGCTTTGCTCCGTCACCAACCGCACTGATAATACGTTCGGCAAGAGTAAAGCGATTACCTGTACCGTCTGATTTGCCGCCGATAAGTGTTAGCTCTTTTCCGTCCTGGATGGTCGTGCCGGTTGCTTCATTGATGCCTGTGAACCCTGTGTTGTTTCGCAAACCGGAATCTCCGACAACGATTGCTCCGTTTTCGCCTTCAAGTTTGCGATCAACGAAAATAACATCGCGCAAGTGCTCTACGTTGCCATAAAGCTCATTGGTTTTTGCGACGGTTAATCTATCATCATGTGAAACTCCCGCTATCGTGCCTTGGAACTCAAGAGCTGTATTACCTCCAAACTTGTCTTTAAATGCCTTTTTCAGATCGTCAGCTTGTGTTTGAGTGAGTTCCACTCCGGTGACAACCACTTTTCCACCCGTAAACGAGGCATGATTAATTAGCTTCTGAGCAATTGAACCAGGAGCATACTTAGTGAAGAAATCATTCAAACTGGATTTAACTTCTTGCGGTAAAACCGAATTCAATCCAACATAATGAAGTTCTTGTTGAGCAGTCGTCCCTAATGAATCGAAGACGTTAAATGAGTTGTTGGTTTGGACAATTCCACCGCTTACTGCCAAAACACCGGAAGGCCCGAAAGACCACACCCCGTCATGTGTGTTGAGCGTTCCGGAAGTATTTAACTTATCCGTGAAATTAACTGCACCATAACTATTGATAGTCCCGTAGTTAGTGGTTTTGGCAATTGTTGCATTGCCGTTGAAGTTTGCAGTACCGTAATTGTTGAGATTCTTGTACCAGCCACCGTTGACAGTTAAAGTTCCTCGGTTGTTGATGTTTCCGCCTTCAAAGTGCGATGTAGAAGCCCCTAGACCGGAAGCGATATTGACGACGATATCTCCCGAAACTTTGGAGGCATTAAATGAACCGCCGTTATAGTTATAGGTGCCGCTGCCTGTTAACTTAGAGGAAAAGTTTCCGCCGGTCTGCGTCACAGTTCCGTTGTTAATAAGGTTGCCGTTTCCGGCATTGACATTCCCGCCCTGCAAATTAAATGAACCGGTATTTATCCAATTACCATATGGATTGATAGTTCCTCCGGTCATGTAAGTATTGCTGCGGGTTTGAAGATTGTTGTGGACGTCAACGCGTGAATTTCCATTGATATGGAAGGGTCCGTCAAAAATCATCCCGGAGCCGTTGACAGAAAGAACGCTGTTGCCTTCTTGGACAAAGGTTGTGTTAGAGAAGCCTCTTCCGTTGATAGTTATGGACGAAGAGTCCTTCAACCGAAATTCTGTAAGGTTATTGCTTTTGTCAGTTCCGCCTCGGGTAAGGTTGCCGATTTCATCGTAGTCACCGATATAAAGGGAGCCAGTGTTATTAACCAGAATAGAATTTGATCTGTCCCAAGTAAAGTGACCTAAATCCCCACTGTTCCATGAATGAAGTAACAGATTTCCGTTAACGGTAGTAACGGTGTTGTCCGGTCCGATGTTAAAAGCTGCTCTACCTCGAACGGACCAAGAAACATTGGAACCCGCACCAACGGTGTAATTGCCGTGCAGATTTAATGAATAATCCTGTTCGGCATAGTCTAGGTTCTGTCCAGCTGTTGATTCCCCTGCATAAATATGCTTATAAATGGCGTATGAAGGCGTCGATGCAAGAGCTAGTGCTAGACCGACTGTGATAACTGCCGCTTTTCCAGCGTTCTGGCTTGCAGCCGTCATGGCTTCGGAAACAGCGACAAAGCACCCCCGTTTCCGATTCCAGACTTTTTTAAAGATTTTGTTCATAGATCCTCCTCGGGTTGTGCTATTTATTTGGTCTGAGCCGTCTGTGCCGGTTCTTTTTCAGCCGGCGTAAAAATGAGAGGGACAGCATCGAAAGCGACTACTTCTTTGATGCGAACCCAGCTAAAGCCCCGAATGCCCTGAAACGTAAAAACTTTCTCTTGGGATTCGGGATCGGCTAAGACACCTTGGAAAGCGGCAATCTGCGGGTTGATCTGTTGCGATTCTTCAGCTTTAAGATCAATGGCCAGATTTGTTCCGTTCTTGAGATGGATAGTTACTCGTTGAATGTGAATTACTTCTGCCATGTTTTCCTCCTATAGGATTTGTCATTGGTTTAAGAAAAGGTTTTTCAAAACTCAAAAGCCTTTTCGTAAACCGAGGGGAGGAAAAATGGGCGCAGAATTCCTAGGCTTCCGCTTTTCGGGAAACCGTCTTCTCGGGATTTTTTTTTGTTGTTCATAACGATTTCTTCACAAATCTTGGCAGGACTGTTGCTCACGTTATGAACGAAAGAAATACGATCACCGCTCTTTCGTGCGGGGCAGGACAAGTTAAAATTCGATTGACCCGAGGGCTTCTTTGTCCTGCCAAGGAAGAAGCCGTCCACTCGTTAAAGTGGCCGTGAGCTCTCGGGTCTAAACTTTTACGTGGTCATCTTCGGCTCCACCTCCCGCTCGATCCAGCTTTGAAGCTCGCCTAAATGCTCGGAACGCATTTTTTGAATTTGTTTTCCGCATTTGATCGTGGCTTCGTAGAGGCAGATCTTCTTCATGCCCGTCAGTCCGGGCTCTTTTCTGTCACTGACGACGCTCAGTGAAACGTTGGGATATTCTTTGTTGTTGATTCTCATAATTTCTCCCAGCTGGCGGCTAAAAAAGGAATAGAAAACAGCGCCGCTGTCGCCGAAGACAGCACTTCCGAAAAACATCCAAGGATATTTTGGTTGCCCGAGGAATGGGCCGAGGATGATAGATGGGGTCGTTTTTGCAGGCGCGAAAATGTCTTTCTGTCAGCAGACTTTTGGTTAATCCAGGGGGATGGATTAAACCTGCTGACCGAAAAGGCATGGAGAAATCCGGTCAATAAAATTTTTGTACCAATATTGGGATGAAATAGTGTTATCGAACTATTGTTACTCATCTTTCCCCCAGAAAATTATTCTTTATGAGTAGGATATCGAGGAAAAAATGAGGCTCACGCAGAAAAATGGGGCAAAACCGTCAAATTTGATGCACAGAAAAAAAGGAAAAAGAAATGGACGGAACAATAGGTCACAAGAAGAATTTGCGAAGTTCTGCAAGATGAGCGAAATGTCCCGTCCACAAGCTGGACTTAAGTTGTCTATCGAACTGTTATTTCCGTTGTGTCGAAAGAAACAACTTCATAATGATTGATGATTTCCGCTCCGTCGGCGGTCAGTAATGCTTCAATAATCGTCGGGGCCTGATAAAGACCCATTGCACCTGCGATACAAATAGCAAATGCGATAAGTGACTGTCTGGCAACGCCAATAATAACACCGACCAAAACAATGGCGATGGCAATAATTCTTCCTAATGTGCCTTGCGTCCAGTCTTTTAATGTTGTCCAAACGTCTTCAAATTCCTGACCTCCGTCACCTGCGTAAACGTCCGGAGCGAAAACGGCGCATCCGACGATGAAGCATACGCCTAACAATGGTAAAAGACTCAAAAGTCGGTTTGTTGCTGAGGCTTTCATTGATTACTCTCCTATGAAATTAATGTGATCTGTTCTGCTTTAAAAGTTCGAGATTGTTGACAGTGGGCGGATTCGAAATGTTCTCTGCCTGTCTGCGGTCATTCGAAGTTGATGAAGTTGCGTTTCGCTGTACAGGAATTTTCTTTACCAGCGGCTGGAAATTCGAGCTGTTTTTCGCCTGTGCGGGATTCATAATCCACTTGCGCGGCTCGATTTCCGTATATACGTAACCGGGAGCATTTAAGTCTCCGTTCAAATCTGTATAAGATGCGATCCAAATACGCATGACCATTGATGGTGTCCTCACCGGTACAGGCGAATAAGGAAGTTTCGGCGTCACAAAATTCTGAACGATGATGTCGTCGCCAACAATCACCTGACCGTCAGTTTCAACGCCGGCCGGAGTTTTCTGCATTGTTGTGTAAGGGGCATAAACTTCCTTTTCCTTACCTGCTGACCCAAACACTACATTGGTTTTATCGCCGCTTCCTGATAAGACATAACCGTTATCGCCGCCGTTGACGGAATATTGATACATCTGACTTGTACTCATGCACTTAGGATCACCGGGCATCCCTGAGCAGGAGAAATTCTCTTCTCCCACATTTAAATATGAGCACCCTGACAGTACAAATGCAGAAGCCAGCGAGGCTACAGCCAAAACTGTTCTTCTCATTTTTGTTCTCCCTGAAGGATTATTGGTTTTCCGTCGTTCGTTTCCGACAATTTTTGATCGCTCTGCATCACTGCATGAGGCTGCTGAGATTCAGAAACTCCACGATGCGATCTGGGTCCTATCAACAAAGAAAGCCCTATCAAGATCATGATTAAGAAGCACATCGCCAAACCGAGCAAAATCCACATGTTCTTCAGGAAGATACGGTCGTATTTTCTACTGATGTTCTTCTGGAAGATCTGGTCGTATTCTTTTCTCCTGATTCTCGTCTTGTTTCTCATCTTGCTGCTCCCGCACGAATAACCGGATTTGTTTGTACCGTTGGAGTTGAGGTGTTGGAATCACTCAATTCATTCAGATTCTTCAGTCTCAGCTTTGTTCCGTTCGTCACGACAATATCGACTCTTCGTCCGGCGGTAATTTCCACAACGGGGAATATTTGCTCTGCCATCTTGATGTAGAAGTCAGCCACCTTTTCAAGCGCTTGAGAAGCGCCTTGGGCTGCTGCACCGCGAGCCAATCCTGAGTTAAAGTTGTTTTGATACTGAACAGAACCGCCGATGGACGTTGTATCCAGCACGGATACAGGTGTCACATCAAAGGCTTTGGAAACGCCTGATGCAAAACCGGCGATAAGGGTTCGGGCAATCATCTGACCTTGTTTGCTTACCAGTCGTCCCTTCATGCCCGCTTTACCGTCTTCGCCTACGACATAACTCGGGAATTTTGTCTCCAGAACGGCTCCGTCGTTTCTGACGCAAGAAAGGTATTCACCTCGCAAGAAAGCTCTTTCGCTGGACAAATCTCCGTGACCGCTAACGAGTACGAAGCAGTCTTTGATGTCACTGGTAAAACGGTTCGGCAAAATCGCTTCTTTCTCAACACGCAAAAGAGCCGGCATCGGTTCGCTTCTGGCAGAAGTAGATGTCGAAGCGTCAATGCCGTTTAAGAGCATTGCTGAAATGATCGAGCCTGTAGGCATATAAAACTCGATTTCTTTGGGTGTGGCTTCGCTCTTTTCTTTAATTCGATTAGCCCTTTCGCGTTTAACTTTTTCAGGAGGAGCCGCATTGATGACATGAATCGTCATAGGCTTTGTCTTTTCAACCACTGTCTCCTCTTCTTCCGAATCCTCCTCTACAGATGATCTGGGTGCAGGTGCTTGAGTCTGTGCAGTATTCACAGAGCTGAAAAGTTCAGTAGGATCCGTCACTCCGCGATTTGATCGTATGCCGGTTGAACTCGTTCCGGAGGAAAATCTGCGTTCGCGGTCACTCTGCGCTTTCGGTTCTTTTTCGTTT
>ERZ772889.2527-NODE-2527-length-14145-cov-2.524485_pt1 | contig 14145 bp, 10 predicted proteins | sample MGYA00512127_ERZ772889 | MGnify/ENA primary metagenome ERZ772889 (study PRJEB29015, sample SAMEA2737689) | human gut metagenome | biome: human gut; feature: human-associated habitat; material: faeces | place: China | collected 2012 ...
CGGCTGCAATACCGTTGCAAATGATGGCGATAACAATCAGCACGACTCCTGTGAATAGCCAGAACGGATCTCCTTTGGGGGAGCTGAAATAATTAATGAATACTCCCAATACCAATGCCAGTCCTACTCCCAATGGAAAAGCTACTGCCATTCCGGCAATGGATACTGAGGCGGAAAGGAGAATATTGGAAGCATTGAAAATAGCTCCTCCGATAAGTGCACTGGCAATATATGCCGCTTCCACTTGTTGGATGTCTTCCAGAAAACCTCTTCCCGAATCTCCGAAACTTCCTAGTGTGAATACCAGAAGTAGGGCGAACAGCAAGATGCCGATGGTGTAGTCCCAATAATAAAGTTCATAACGCCAATTCTTACTGGCCAGTTTTTGGGTATTTCCCCACGATCCCCAGCATATCATTGTGATAAAGCAGAAGATAATAGCTAAGGTGTAACTATTGACTATATACATAATGATTTTTTTTAAGATTTCAATTCTCTTTTCCTGTCACTTGTCTTATAAGTGCGTTGCGGGTTGCCCGAATATTTTCTTCCCCTTGAATAGTGAGATATTGGTGTTTACCGCTTTCAGAAGGAGAAAAAATACTTTGTCCGATACTGTCTATGGTGATTGTTCCCTTCTCGGATAAATTGAAATAATTATTCCCCGGTTCTATGGCTTGTAGCACGGATGTCAAATCCCATGTTTCTCTGTCATATGGCATTTCCTGATATATTTTATATGATACGCACAGAGGATGTTTATAACTGCCGGCAAAATCATTTAATATACTTTGATGAGGATATCGAATTTTGTTTCCTAGTTCCCATCCGCTGGCAATAATTGGAGTAGGCCATTCTTTGAAAGTAATTTGGGCTGCATTCAGATCATTAACAATGTTCCATTCAGGGAAGTCGAATTCATTACCATAGAGTCCTCCCATGACAGATAGTAATTTTACCTTTTGTGCTACCAAGGCTTTTCCATCCAGCTCGCTGTATTCATCTGCTTCCGAGATAAGCAAACGGGCTAGATTTGTTTCCGGGCCTAAGGCTATAAATACCACAGAATGATCTTCTTGCTCTGCCAGCAATTTACGCAACAGTTTATATCCTTCCAGAATATGATCTTTTAGGCTTCTTTTTGGATGTAATATTTTATTGTTGTCAATAATAGTATCCAGCGTTTGGCGGAGATAATGTCCGTCGTCTGTATTCATCCCATTATAAGCATAACCTAAAGGTATGTCGTATTTGTCGTTGAAACGACAATAAGCGTCAATATATTCCAGTGAATAAGGATTACACTTGCTTATAGTGATACCTAGCAAATCAATTTTTCCTTTTTTCTCATAATTAAGCAGCATTTGCATGGCTAAAACATCATCGATATCATTTCCAACATCCGTGTCGAGTATGACAGGAATTGCAGAAGTAGTCTCTTTCTGTTGTGCACAGGAACAGAATAAAGAGACGGTTATTAGAATGATTGCTATATATTTGAACATATCTTGGGTTTTTATAAGTTATTTCCAATATTCTCAATTGTATTGCTGGTTAATGATTGTTGCGAGGAATAATTTACTTTATAAAGTACGCCTCCTTTAGCATGGAGAGTCTGATTTTCTAAAGTTGCAGTTCCTTCTTTGGTAAATGTGCCATTTACATCATATCTTCCGGAAATGGTTTCTCCAAATTTACCATTCTCTAGTTTGAATTGAGAGTCATTCAAACTATAAATCAGTAAATAATTGTGCATATCTAATACGAAACCTAAAGAAGCATTATTTGTCTGGAATGTGATTTGTGCTCCAGTAGTACATATTAGTTGTTCTAATTTGTCTTTTGGCTGATTATCGTTAATATTAAATGCTGCAAAGTTCTCCGGTTTTACTTTGGCAACATCTATATAAGCTGCCGCCAAGCCTTTTATGAGACTACGAGTAGGAGGTGTAAAATCTTTTTCTTGTAAATCCCATGTATAAATTCCGTGGTCAATTTGGTCCGGTTCGGTGGTGTTGTTGATAAAGAAGTTACTGGTAGCCAAATCGTAAATATCATAGCCTCCTCCTAATGCGAAAGATGTCAAGATAAGACTCGGACTGTTTGCATAACTACCTTTGTTCTCGGCAACCAGCGCATAATTTCCTGCAATTGATGCGTATGCCATGACTTCATTTTTGAGATGTTTAACATTATTTTTATAAGCATCAACGCCAATGAAATCAATGCCTTGAAGATCGAATACATCTTTGGGGCGAGCATTAGTAGCCTCTGGAAATGGATTAATACCATCACCGTAAATTAGATTGACACGAGTTACTACTCTGTAAGAACTGTTTTTTACAGCTTTTCCTACAGTATTTAATGCATTTGTGATCATTGTCCAGGCCTTCTCTTTGCTTAGAGGGGTCCCATCCCGATATTTTAAATCTTTTTGGTCGATTCTCCAGCGCATTAACGCATCAGGTTCATTATGGATCTGAGCTGATATAACGGGGTGCTTGTCTCCATTTTGAGAATCCCAGTATCGGATGTGGTTAAATAAGGCGGTGATGGCTTTGGTTTCTCTCTCCAGTATCCATTCATCATCAAGAATCATGGTGTATTGATAACCATAATAGTTCCAAAAATTTCCTTCATCATTCCGGCTGAGCCTTTTGTTATATTCTTGAAGCACATATTGAGGTATCAGGTAGGAGAATGAATCTCCTACCATATTCGTACTGAACCAAAGTAATTCCATTTTCAAATTATACTTGTTGACGAACTGCAAGATTGAGTTTACGATACTATAATCGTACTTGTTTTCTTTAGGCTCTACCATATTCCATGAAATTGGAATTTGTACACAATTTAGTCCCAGTTCCTGAGCTTTCTTGAAGTAGTTTTCCACTTCATTAATAGTCATCTTGTCACAATTGAGAAGGGCATCAAGGCGTATTTGTGCACCAAGAAACGGAAAAGGTTTACCGTCAACAGAAACATATGTTTTGTTGTTTTCAGTCACTAGTTTACTTACTTCTATTTGAGAAAGTATTGGTTCGACGTATGTTTCATTATTATTGTCAGAACAAGCTGTTGCGAATAATGAAAAGAAAACCAGTGCGTAAGTTAGTATTATCATTCTTTTATACATAATTGGTCTTTGTTAAATTAGTAGATTATTGGATTATTGCGGGGTTCCTCCTCCTGTCATAGGCCAGCCCGGATTCTGATAGATAGGAGAAGAATCCAAATCACCTCCGGATGAAGTAACCAGAAAATGTTCTGCTGCTATCGGATCGAGATAGTGTGCCATATTCCATTTATAGCCGTTGTAAACAATGTTATTGGCTGTGATGTGATAAGGAGCAAGATAAGTACTGAAGCTACGTGGTGAAACATTTTCTCCTTCTTTAAGAATGGAGTTGCCGTTAGAATCTTTATACCAGTCCCAGCCATACATTTCCTGCCATAAATTCATTCCTAGGATATGGTAGGGTTTGGTAATCATCTGGTCCATTGAACGCCATCTATGTAAGTCCATGCTACGTAAACCTTCCGCCATCAACTCACATCTTCGTTCACGGCGGATATTATAACGTGTGGCATCAATAATTTCTCCGCCGGAATATGCCCCCCAATCAGTTTCTGCTTCTTTTGACATATCTGTAAGCCTGATTGTTTTGGTATAGTCCTCATCAATGCCGGCTCTGCGACGAATCGCTTTCCAGTACTTTTCTGCATAGGAGTCGAGTGAACCATGCAATTCATAATAAGCTTCTATATAGTTGAGATAGGCTTCGGCTGTACGGAATATGATAGAACCGACAATACTTTGAGTGTTATTTGTGTATTTCCCGTCAGGGTTTAATCCTTTGCGTAAGGCATAGCCTGTATTGTACTTTTCTGTAACAGAAGAGGCGGTTATATTGGGTCCCCATTCTTCTACTACCCCATGATCTCCTGCCTGAGTATGCAAATTTTTCTGTCCTGGCTTTTTGATGAAGATGTCTGCACGGGTATCCCTGTTTTTAGTGATATGAATGATATTATTATCTCCCCAATAAGATGAGTTTTCATCTGCCCACATCGGGGATGCATAAATAGGTTCTCCATTTTTAAGAATAAAGGCGTCAATCATGCTTTTAGTAGTGCCTACTCCATTGTTGCCGACACATCCGTATTGACAAACTTCATTTGCCACTCCTAATCCTGTGTTGTAGCGCCTCCATAAAAGTACTTCATTGTATTTCTCCATGTCAATATCGCAGAACATACTGAAATAAGGATTTTCAGGTTCCGAAGAAGTTTGTGGGAATACTCCTGTATTGGCAGTTAATATATTATATTTTTCTGCTATGATTTGTGCCGCTTTAATAGCTTCATCAAAGAAGAACTCTGATTCTTTTTCAATACTTCCGGATTTAAATGAGTAATTAGCATTATAATCTTTATTTGCTCCCGGCCATCCCGGTCCATTGGGTACAAAAGCTGTTCCTTTAAAATTCTTCAGCCATGAGCCTTCGTAAAGTGCGACCCTTGACTTGAGAAGGATAGCGCAGTCTTTGCTTAGCCGGTTCTTACCTCCGGAAGGAGCTATGTTTTGCATCATTTCTATAGCTTTGTCCAGATCAGATAAGATAAATCTGGCTACTTCATTTCGGGGGGCTCGTTTGCTGATTTCTATCAGAGCTTCACGTTCATTAGGATAAGTTTTAGTAATAATAGGAAAGTCGCCTAATGATTTTAATCTTTCAAAATACATGAAAGCTCTGAAGAAATACATTTCTCCGATATAGTGTTTGATATTGGTCGTGTTTCCGACAATGGCATTGTTTTCATACGATGGAAGCACATTTTCAAAGAAATAATTGCATCGGTAAATATCAGCGAAATACCATGAGCCTCCTTCTTGTCCTACTTTCCAGTATCCGGGTGCATACATTACGTTAGGTTGCATACCGGCCATATTATCTGTGTTATTGTCAATTTCAAAAGTTCCATATCCATAGGTGCCATGAGTAGGTAGCACTTGATATTGATCAGTAGCAAAAGCTGCAATATTACTTTCTGTTGTCAGATATTCATTTGGAGAAAGTTGATCAAGAGGTTCTTGATTTAGGAAATCATTGCAACTTGTCAAAAAGAGCACTCCGCTCAATAAGGTTGATATCGTAAGTCTTTTCATAATATCCTGTTTTTAGAATGTGACATTTAATCCAAAAGAGAATGTTCGGGATAGTGGGTAAACGTTTCCGTGTCCCCAACTACCGCCTTCGATTGATTCGGGGTCGAAGAAGTCAATAAGGCTCGTAATGGTGAACAAGTTTTCACCGGATGCGAATATCCTAAGGTGCTGCATTCCCATTTTTTGTACGATGTTGTGTGGCAAGCTATATCCTATCTGCAGATTCTTCAGACGTAGATAAGATGCATCTTGTAAATATTTAGTTTGTGATTGCTGGTTTTTATCGGTGTTGAATAAGGGTCTTGGATAGTAGGAATTCAGATTCGTTCCCAATGGACTGGCTTCGTCATTTCGGAAATAATCATCGTGTCCTTTTAGTGCTGTGGAAAACCAGGGCCCTTGTCTACCGTTTGCACCCCAGAAGTAGTAACTACCCTGAAAATAATCTCTTTTCAATGTTCCTTGCCAGAACATTCTGATATCGAATCCTTTCCAATCGGCGGCTAATTCCAGTCCTACATTATATCGGGGCGTGGAGTTACCTATTCTTTTTAAATCACCGTGATCTTGTAAGGTGCGGCTTCCGGCATCAATTTTTCCGTCTTCATTCAGATCTTTATACATAATGTCTCCGGCTTTCCAGTCTTGTCCGAGATTACTTTGTCCACCGTTGATTAATCTTCCGATGTGTTCGGCCATTTCCTGGTCAGATTGTGCAATGCCTATCGTTTCATATCCCCATATTTCACCCACGTATTTTCCGGCATAAAATCCATCTATCAGTCCGGAAGGATTTGAATAACGAGTAATCTTGGTACGACTGTCGGCAAGTGTAAAGCGGGCACTATAATTCAATCCATTATTTAACCGGTCTTTCCACATTAGTTCCAGTTCCCATCCGAATGTTTTAAGATTTGTATTATTGGAACTGGGAACGGCTGTTCCAAGGACTACAGGCAATTTCTCCGAAGGGCCGACCATATCGTCAGTTTTACGAATGTAATAATCAAAAGAGCCGGTTAGCCGATTGTTAAACAGGCCAAAGTCAACTCCGGCATTCCATGTACGGATTTTCTCCCAGGAGAGATTATAGCTGACGAGTGAAGGTGCCCAGGCAATATTGGCTAATGTTCCGTCAATGATCCATGATCCTGTTCCTGTACCGATTGTAGAATAAGTCGGATATAAAGAAGATGTATTTTGGTTACCCAAACTACCATAAGAGGATCTGACCTTAAATGTGTTGACAACTTTGCTGACAGGCAGGAAGAATTTTTCTCTGGCTATGTTCCAGCCTACTGATGCGGAAGGGAAAAATCCCCAACGACTGTCACTACGAAATCGTGAGGAACCGTCATAGCGTAGATTTACTTCCAGAAGATATTTTTCCAGGTAATCATAATTCAATCTGCCGAAGAATCCGGCGGTAGCCCATCTGTTGTGTCCACCTGCTACATTCGGAGCAACTTTTTGGTTATTTGAATCCATTCCGGTAGAAGTGTTGATAGTCGGTTTTCCCGGATAAATGACTCCTAGCTTCTCAGCAGCTATATCTTTATAATTATTTTGTTCGGCTTGAAACCCGAAAAGAACTTTCATATTATGTGATTTTGCAAAGCTCTTTGCATAATCTGTATAGAGATTTACATTAAAATAATCGCTGGCATAAGTGCCTTCATGTACTTGGGAATCGTTATTCCATGTATTGCCCTTAGTCTTTCCGTCAACACCTGTCTGATGAACAGTTAAGTAATCCCAGTGTGAATATTGTGTATTGTATCGATAGCTTAAATCTCCAATCAGTCGCCACCCTTTGATAGGTTCTACCGTTATATTCAGTTGTTGGTAGAGCCAAGTGTTTCGTTCTTGTTTTTCACCTCCGTTTTGCATTTGGAGCACATGGTCGTCATATAGAATACCATTTGGGTCATAGAGAGGTTTGGTAGGCCAACATTGGCGTCCGATTTCGGCAAAAAAACTTTCATTAAGATGTGTCGGCTGTACATAGTCACTTCTGATAAAGCGAGTATTGAATCCGACTGATACTATTTTTGATAATTGTGCGTTGATTTTTGCAGATGCAGTATATCTGTTTGAGTATTCATCTCCGATTCTGAGCTCTCCATCCTGACCTAAATAGTTCGCTGATAAATAGTATTGTATTTTGTCTGTCCCGCCAGTAACGCTGATATTGTGCTCGTGTGCAAAGACATTGTCTTTGAAAAAATAGTCATAATAATCAATATTATCATTTCCTTGTGAATATCCGTCTGCCCATAACGAAGGATTATTGGGCACGGGGATGGTAGAATCGGTAATCTTGCCGGCCATATAGTCTTTGATGCGGTTTATCCTTTCTTCCGAGACCCAGTTGTAAGGTCCCCATCCGGAATTGGCAGCTGCATCATTATAGTATAAGGAGAACGTGTAAGAGTCTAATGAAGAAGGCATGTTGATAGGGCTACTTACACGAAAACTGTTGTTGTAGTTAACTTGCGCTTTACCGGCCTTTCCTTTCTTGGTCGTTACTAAGATTACTCCGAATGGCGCTCTGGAACCATAAATAGAAGAAGCTGCCGCATCTTTCAGAACTGAAATAGATTCTATATCCTGCGGATTAATGGAATAAATATCTCCTTCCATACCATCTATCAAGACTAGGGCACTTCCTGTAGAACCTTCTCCGATAGTTCCGACTCCACGTACATTGATCGATTGTTTCTGATTGAGACCTCCTCCCTGATTGCTATAAATATTCAAACCGGGAACCTGTCCTTGTAATGCCTGGACTGCATTGGATACAGGGATTGCTTCGAAGGCTTTCGAGTCAATGACTCCGACAGAACCGGTTAAATTAATCTTCTTTTGGGTACCATAACCTACAACGATCACTTCATCCAATAAATTGTCGTCAACTCCCAGTGTTACGTTTATCATTTTTCTATCACCTACTGTAAACTGGACTGTTTTAAATCCGATGTAACTGAATTCAATAGTTGAACTTGGATCCGCTTTCACTTGGTAGTGTCCGTTAAAGTCAGTGACGGTTCCGGATACTATATTCCCATCTTTTACTTTTATGGAAACTCCCAGTAGAGGTTCTCCATTATTATCTTTTACTGTTCCGGATACATAATTCTGAGCATATGTATTCATTGAACATAAAAGTAGGTAGCCCAGCAGGCAGATAAGCTTATGACTTGAGTTATAAGTTATCAGGTGGACAGCTTTCTTTAAGAGAGTAGAGTGTCGATTAGTTTTCATAATCCATGAAATTTAAAAGTTGAATGATAAGGCTAATTCTTTTTCTAACATGAAGTGTTTTACTTCATCGAGAGTAGGAATAGACGGTTGGGCACCAGAACGTGTAACAGCGATAGCTGCCGCGGCATTCGCAAAACTCAATGCATCTCGGTCTATTTCCCTTTGGGCACAAATTACAGCCAATGCACCACAGAACGTGTCACCTGCTGCAATAGTATCAATCGCATTTACTTTGTATCCGGGAAGCTGAATGATTTCTTTGTCGTTTTTCATATATACACCTTGACTTCCTAATGTGATCACAGCATTGCGTGCACCTGCCTGTAATAAGCTTAGAGCGATTTCTTCAAGATTATTTCCTGTATATTCAATTCCTGAGATGAAGGCTGCTTCCAGTTCATTGACGACTAGTATATCAATGGCTTTCATCAGCTCCTCATCAATCAGGCAGGCGGGTGCGGGATTAAACAATACCTTTTTACCTTTTTTCTTTGCTGATAGAGCTATTTTTTTTATTGTTTCGTAAGGAATCTCAGCCTGCATGACGATGATGTCGGCTTCGTCAATTACTTTTGAGAAATGGGTGATTGAACCGGGTAATAAAGAATAGTTAGCTCCGGGAGCTACTGCAATGCAGTTCTCACCACTGTCAGCCACAAAAATAAGTGCGGTTCCTGTGGGATGATTGACATCATCAATAATGTAATCGGTGGTGATACCTTCTTTCTTAAAGTGATTTTTTAAAATATCCGCATACATATCATTCCCCAAAGAGGTGACAAACGTCACAAAGCCGCCAAGCCTGGCTGCCGCCACAGCCTGGTTGGCTCCTTTGCCTCCGAGGGACTGCATGAAATTTGCATCTCCGACTGTTTCGCCGGGTGCCGGGAGATGGCTGACTTGTGCAACCATGTCGATGTTTGAACTTCCAATAACTACTACTTTCATTTGAATCAGATTTATGTGATAGACCTAGGCTTTTTCTTTATTCTATAAGTTGACTTCCCTTTTGTATGGAATAGCACTCTGGGCACCGATGCGTGTGACGGCAATGGCGGCCGCTGCATTTGCGAATTTTACGGATTCGGCCAACGAATGTCCTTGGGATAGATACACACTGAATGCTCCGCAGAAGACATCTCCTGCTCCGGTTGTGTCGATCGTCTCTACTTCTTTTGCAGGAATCATGGTATATTCGTCCTTTTCTTTCACGTAGGCTCCGTCTTTTCCCAAAGTAATGACAACATTTTCTATACCTTTCTCTCCGATAGCTTTAGCTGCCCGGTGCGCACTCTCAACATCCATTACTTTTATTCCTGATAGCATTTCTGCTTCTATACGATTAGGCAATATAGTATGTACATTATTTAAAAAGGAGTTGCTCAACGTAGAGGCAGGCGCTGGATTGAGTATTACTTTCTTACCGTATCGGTTGGCAATAGTAGCCGCGTACTCTACTGTATCTATCGGAACTTCAAGCTGCATGAGTATAATATCGGCTTCCTTGATTTTTTCTTCCGCTTTATTGATATCTTCTGTTGAAAGCGAACGGCTGGCACCCGGTGCTACAATAATACTGTTTTCACCAAACGAATCGACAGAAATAAGAGCTACTCCTGACGGGCTTTTCTGATCGGTGAATATAAATTCAGTATTGATTTTCTCAGATCTGTATATTTCTAAAGCTTGCAGCCCGAATAGATCGTAACCAATTTTGGAGATAAAGGTGACTTCCGCTCCCAACCGGGCCGCTGCGATTGCCTGATTGGCTCCTTTTCCTCCGGGGTTCATATAGAAAGTTCCACCTAGAATGGTTTCTCCGGGGACAGGTAGTCTGTTGGCTTTCACGACCATATCGGTATTGCAACTACCGATGACTACAATTTTGGGTCTATGAATTGATATAGTTTCCATAGTATTAAAAATTAAGACTATGCAAATGAAAGCAATAATCATGCATAGTTTTCTACATTAATAATTGGTTTATATAATCTCAAAAATGATATCTTATATTGGATTTTCCTTGTATAGAGGAGAGAATATAGAGGTAATGTGAAGCGAATTTATATAATTACAAAGAGAAAATGGAGATTTGAAAAGAGTGTTTTTATCGTCTGAAATACGAATCAGACACCTTACTCTTTAACATTCTTTTGCGCTAGCACGTGCTCTGAGGACTTCAGACAGTTTTTCTTTCCGAATTTTGGATTCCATCCACGCCGTAAAGTCAAAGAGGCGTAAAAGCTGACTTTCATATTTATTATTATATAATACTTTATCTACGGCCTTTTTATAGTTATCTACCACTCCAGCAACATATTCAGCTCTCTGTCTTTTTTCAGGATGGGAATATTTCTTTTATTCAGAAACCATAAAATGATACGTTCTGTTTTAAAAGTCTGCTCTTTGGGCGAAGATAGACTTCGGGTGATGGAACGGGATTCATACTGGATTAGCTCATGCTCCTGCACTTCATAAAAGACGATGAGGCGGACCAGACGAATAGTTCTCATTAAAGGCAGATACTTGATGTTATGGTCTATGATAGCGTTGCTGATATACTTTTTAGCAGTTTTATATTCTTGGTTACCAATGTGTACGAGTGTGGTGTAAAGCAATAATTCACTTTTTCGAATAGGGCCTAACCAGGCTTCTTTATCATAAAGTATTTCCTGGTAGTCTGCCATAAGTTGGGTACATTTCGAAAAATCTCCTTTATCCAGATAGGGAAATAGTTCGTATTGGAAGAGAAGGCAAGTTGCATTTACTTTAAATTCGAGCGAAGTGCTGTCTGATATAAGCTTTCTTAATTTATCAAGGAAGTAGGGGATTTCGTCATAGTTGCTCACAGACCGCAGGCTACCGAGTACTCCTTCGAGTACAGATAAATAGTATATAGGAGGATTTGACCAGAACTGCTGATTCTGCTCAAATAATGAGTCTAGTTCTTTGTATGAATTTAAGGCAGCTCTGTAATCGCCTGCTCCCATCAGGTAATTAGCCTGAAAAAGTTTATGGTTTCGTGTTAATTCAAAATTACCTTCGGAGTCTGAAGAAGCGGCTATATAAAGTTCGTTGACCATAAGGTCATTCATATCCTGTTTTTGCTTTACTGTTCTGATGGAGCCAATATGAGATAAACGATATTTCAATAAGTTGTGTAATGAAGATTGCTCTGTGATTTTCCGAATCTTTTTCAAAGCTTCATTTTGGATGAAGTGTTTGTGAAAAAGCTCCTGTTCTGTCATGTTGGGAAAGTTCAGACGGAGCAGATATTCCAGTTCCAGCTTCAAAGCTATCGTCAGAATTTCGTTGTTCTCATAGAATTGTGCTTGTTCTATTGTATTGGATAGTATTTCGAAACACTCTTCAAACAGAGAACGTTCATAAAGCATTCGGGCTTTGCACAAATTATTCAGCAGATCGTAATAGATATCTTTCTTTTTACGCAGGGTGAGTAACGTATCCGTCAGCTTTTCATATAAGTATTGAATGGATACTTCAAATGAGCCATTGGGCTTGCGTCTGTAAAATTCCTCTTTTACAGTATTTCCATTCGGTTGTTTACTCTTTATGATAATATCATAAATCACCAGATAGTCTTTTTCCTCCTTGTCCTTGATAACCTGTAGGGAGAAGTGCTTCTTTTCTGATTTAGATAACGAGTATATCAGGGATATAACGGAATCTACTCTTTTCATAGGGAACTCTTTGCATTAGTATTAGATTGCAATATTCGGGAATTTTTATGTAAAAAGCAAATCTGGCATTCTGTCACTTTGTGTTTTCTGTAGCTCTTTGTTGCGTATATTTGTGGGAAGAGGCCGGGCCTGTTCTGAAAATTGCAGGGAATTCTCATTTCCTCAGATCAGAAAAATATATTATAATGTGATTGAATGTTTTTCTGCCTTGAAAATTGAATGTTTGATAGTCTATCTGAAAATAATACTCATTTTGGATGGTTTTTCATAAGAAAAGCTATACCTTCGATGTACTTTTTAATAATAAAGATGAAATGTTGGATTTAAAGCAACTTACAGTTGAAGTATGCCGCATAGCTACCGAAGCTGGGCATTTTCTGAAAGAAGAGCGGAAAAACTTCCGTCGTGAGCGTGTTATGGAAAAACATGCGCATGATTATGTGTCGTATGTGGATAAAGAGTCTGAAGTACGGTTGGTAAAAGCGCTTTCTGCCTTGTTGCCCGAAGCAGGATTTATTACGGAAGAAGGCTCTGCTACTTATCAGGACGAACCTTACTGCTGGGTCATTGATCCGTTGGACGGAACTACGAATTATATTCATGATGAGGCTCCTTATTGTGTATGCATCGCTCTGCGCAGTCGTACCGAATTGCTTTTGGGAGTTGTGTATGAAGTCTGCCGGAATGAATGTTTCTATGCCTGGAAAGGAGGAAAGGCTTTCATGAATGGTGAGGAAATTCATGTTTCGGATGTCCGGGATATCAAGAATGCATTTGTGTTTACTGAATTACCTTATAATTATGATCAGTATAAACCGACGGCTCTCCATCTGATTGATAACCTTTATGGAGCCGTGGGAGGCATTCGCATGAACGGTTCGGCTGCGGCTGCAATCTGTTATATAGCTAATGGTCGTTTTGATGCATGGGCCGAAGCGTTTATCGGTAAGTGGGATTATTCGGCGGCTGCCCTGATTGTGTTGGAAGCAGGCGGTCGCGTGACTAATTTCTATGGTGACGACCATTTTATAGAAGGTCATCATATTATTGCAACCAATGGATACCTGCATCCTTTATTTTTGAAACTCTTAGCAGAAGTTCCTCCGTTGGATATGTAAGACTGCTGCGATTGTATAAATAGCTACTACTATGAAACACACATTACTTATAAAAGATTGGCTTTATTCTTTTTTGTCCCTTTGGTTTCCCCGTTGCTGCGTCGTTTGTGGCGGATCGTTGGCTAAAGGAGAAGAGTGTATTTGCACCATGTGCAATATAAACTTGCCTCGTACCGATTATCATCTTCGGAAAGACAATCCGGTAGAAAAACTCTTTTGGGGTAAGTTTCCTCTGGAACGTGCCACTTCTTTTTTCTTTTATCGCAAAGGAAGTGATTTTCGGCAAGTTCTCCACCAACTCAAATATGGAGGACAAAAAGAAATTGGTGCTATTATGGGACGATATATGGCATCCGAATTGCAGGCTTCCGACTTCTTTCATGGAGTTGATGTAATCATTCCCATCCCTTTGCATAAGAAGAAACAGCAGATACGTGGCTACAATCAAAGTGAATGGATATCGCGCGGGATTATGGCCGTAACAGGTATTCCGGTGGATACCGAAGCAATCATACGCCGGAAGAATACGGAAACGCAAACACAAAAGTCAGCTTTAGAACGTTGGGAGAATGTAGATGGAATCTTCGAATTGCATCGTTCGGAGTATTTGGCAGGAAAGCATATATTAATAGTAGATGATGTGTTGACGACTGGAGCAACTACCGTAGCGTGCGCTTCTCGGCTGGCAGAGATTGAAGGAGTACGGATTAGTGTGTTGACGTTGGCTATGGCAGAATAGGGTAGCTTGTCGTCTTCCCGAAGACTCTCTTTAATATATAAACTATAATGAATGCCAATGCTTACATTATGTTGTTGCTGTTCTACAAATAAGTACTTTCTCTTCATAAATTAATTCGTCCGCCTATGGGCAAACGCAACGTTGCCTATAGGC
>ERZ772889.2529-NODE-2529-length-14141-cov-4.396848_pt1 | contig 14141 bp, 9 predicted proteins | sample MGYA00512127_ERZ772889 | MGnify/ENA primary metagenome ERZ772889 (study PRJEB29015, sample SAMEA2737689) | human gut metagenome | biome: human gut; feature: human-associated habitat; material: faeces | place: China | collected 2012 ...
TACCAAACAATGAATTCTTTTTTAATCCAACTTTATCTTCAATTATTATAGCTGAAATTCCATGACGTTCTAAAGTGCGTACTGTAAATACGAAATGTTCAATTTTACCACCTGTATCTCCATCAAAAATAATAGGTTTAGTAGTACACTCCAGAATATTATTCAAATCTTGCAATCGGGTAGTTAAATCAACCGCCTCAATATCAGGTTTACCTTTACTGGTTGAATCCGTAAGGCTACTAGACCACATTCCGTCAAATACTTCCCTCTTATCCCCTTTTAATATTTCCTGATTTTCAATTATCAAGCCACATAGTCCATCATGAGCTTCCAAAATACGAACTACGGGTTTGGCATTTATCAAACGACGAAGTGATTTTAAACGTACATCAGGGGTTGTACCTATAGCCTTAATATCTTTATCCAAAGAAGATGAATTAATTCCCAAAGTATATGGAATTTCGATAACCTTTCCTCCCTGTTCATTCATCACTTCAAATACGCGCACACGTTCTTCACGTAAAGGCCCGGTTTTCCAGTCGTCACCATGAATTATATAGTCAGGTTTAATGCGTTTGAGATTCTCAACATAGCTCCATTCTTCTTGAGGAACAACTTTACATACGCCTTTAATATTCTGAACTACCTCTTTTCGTTGTTCATAGGTCAGATAAGGAAGGCGTTTATGCTCCGCAATAGCTTTATCTGTAAGAAGACCAATTATAACATCACCGTATTTAGTAGCCTCATTAATAATGCGGATAAGTCCTGGATGCATAATATCCGCAGTCATCCCAATATAAACTGTCTTACTCATAATTTGATATATTATTTTAATTAACAATACGGAACAATATATTTCTCTGCATATTCCAAATCTGATATGTCATCGATTTCATACCATTTCAGCCCTTCTACTTTATGCACATAAACAGGAGATTGAGAACAAGATATTCGTAGTAATTCATACTCATATCCCAAATTGGGTTGTTCATCAACAATACTCGCATAATCAGCACACATTATTTTGTAAAAGGAACCGGATAGTTTATGGATGCCGACCAATTCGCCTTTAGCGTTTAGTTTATTCTTATTGACAGAACATGAAGAAAGGCGAAAATTATCATCATGTTCCACATAATACTGATCTTGAAACTTTGTCACTGGAGTTATTAGCATTGCATCTGCCGCAGGACACTCCAATAAGCTCATTATTGCTTGTTTCTCAAAAATCAAATCTGACTCTAACAATAAAAAATCATCATTGCCCAGAATCTCCCGCGTATTATATAAAGTATACATACTATTTGTTTCAGCATAACGAGGACTAAAACAGGTTTCAAGCATAGGATAGTCTGTCTTCAATTCTTCATAAACTTCTTGTTTATATCCTGTACCGATTACAATTCGCTCAATGTCACATGATAACAAAGTATCAATAGAACGAACTATCATTGGAATACCTCCCACTTTGACGAACCCTTTAGGTATCAATTCTGTATATTGGCCAAAACGGGTTCCCATGCCCGCAGCCATTATCATAGCTGTACGTATCATTCGTTTAATAATATAGTAAGTGAATTTAATTGATGTAAGAATGTTGTAAACGACGTTTTAGCATCATTTATCCTGTTCTATCTCCTTATTTTTCAGTTCTTTTCTCAAGCTAGCCAGCAGACTTTTGCCAAAAAACACCCACACGAGAGTACCAGATACGGACAGGAACACAAATAATAAAATATAAATTTTGAGTCCCATACCTGAAGGTTTCAAAGGTACAACGGCAGGCTCAACTACTGCAAAGACTGGCTTTTCCTCCTGTACTTTGGCTCTGGATACCTGCAACTGATTAGCAACCTGACTATATATCTGATAAGCCAAACTCATGTCGTTCTGTAAACGCTCCTGCTCAGCACGTACACTTTGAAGAACCACATTATCATGGGCGTCTACATAATCCGCATATTTTCTTTGAGCAGCATAATATTCCTGCTGACGTTCTTTAAACAACCGTTCCAAATACGCACAGTCTTCTTTTACTTTTGAAGTTCGATACCCAATAATATATTCCTGTAATTTATGAACGACAGAATCTGCTATAACCGCAGTGATCTGCGGATTTTGTAAGGTGACCGTAATGCTCGTTATGGCGGTTTTCTTATCAATGGATGCACTAATCTTCTTTTTAAGAAAATTAATCTTCTCATTTACTTCTTTCGTCAATTCGATAGTTCCTTGCCGCCCTCCACTGGCAGGAACCGTATCTTCTCCGAATAATGATTTAACTCCTCCTATTACTATGCCCGGAAAACCTATAAGATAATCCCACCAAGGAGATGACTCTTCATCGAGATAAGACCCCAAAGTCATTTTATCATCCTTTTTAGAAACGGAGACTTCCATTTCTAAAAGTTCCAATAAAAAAGGAGTTGAAGAAACAATATCTGCTGAAAGAGAAGCGTTCAAGGCATCTGTGCTTTCCCCTATTAGAGCCCCATCTCCCAAAAACGAGGCAGCAAGTCCGGCTAAACCATTACTTCCCTTCGCATTACCCATTTCAGGAGAAAGGGTAACCTTTACTGTATATTGCTTGGGAATGCTCAATGCCACCACTATAGCAATTATTACTCCCACTCCAGCAGCTTTGCATAGTACTCCACGAACAGTAATAATCTTATAAAAAATAGCCATCAAGTCTATTTCCATTTCATCATCTTTCCTTTTATCCACTTCAGAAAACGGTTCTTGATAAGATTGCTTTTCAATCATAATAGGTCATTTATTTCTTTATCAAATTAGCAATAGAAGCAATCATCATTCCCAAAGAACTGAAGGAAGTAGCATAACCTAAAATATTAGCTATGTTCCCTTTCTTCTTAGCCTTACCAGGCACAATAATCTCACACCCCGGCTCAATCTGTTTCTTACCACTACCCTTAACCTTCGTCACCTGACCATTCATGTAAACAATGAACTTCTTACTCTTCCTTGCATTATCAGAACAGCCACCGGCTTGATTCAGGTAATAATCCACATTCTTTCCCTTCATATAAGAAACCGTATTCGGAACCATGACAGCACCATTGATAGTTACAGTATTAGTATTCTTAGGTATGGAGATCACATCACCTTCACGTAAGACAAGATCGGCATTACTTTTAGGATTGCTCAAGGCTTTTTCCAAATCTATTCCAACCGTAAAAGTATCTTCAACACGAATACCCAAAGAGTCAATCATGGCTTCGCCCAATTGCCTGCTCATAAGGCGAATTACATCACCCATACGTTTCTTTTCACTAGCGTTAGCCACACGGGTCAGTTTCGCACCACGCAGATAGGCATAATTGGTCGGACCGCCGGCTTTATTCACTAAATCGGAAAGACGTTCCTCACGGCTGGTCATGGCGTAATTTCCTCCGAAAAGGATTTCACCTTCAATGGCTACATTCTGTTGTGCCTGATAGCCCGGACTGCGACGGACATAAACCTGATCATAAGGCTCAAGGATAAAACCGGGCTGACCATCTATTACAAAACCATCCTTTAAAGAGAAGGTATACATCTGACCAATCGTATCATTATCCGCAGTACTACGAGGATTCTTGATTCGTCTCGATATATCAATACGGACAGTAGAGGCGGCTTCTTTCAAGCCACCGGCCTGAATGATCAGATCCTCAAGTGTCATGTTATCCGCATAAGGATAGGAATCAGGGTGGGCAACCTCACCGTGAACTGTGACATTACCCCGGTCTTCCAGGTCATGGATACTTGGAATGTAGAGGATGTCATTCTTCATTAGGGCAAGGTTTGGGGAAGTGCCGTCCATGATAGACTTAATGTCTATCTGAACAACTTCACTGGTCAGGTCTTCACGCTGGCGATAGAGGACGGCACGATTCAGGAAAGCGTCACCGGTCAGACCCTGAGCTTCATGGACAAGTTCGCGGATCGTGTTCAGTTTACCGCTGAGCTGGTAGATACCGGGACGATAGACAGCGCCACGGATTTCCAGTTTGTTTGTGAAGCGGTTAAGGATGGCTTCGGCTGTTACAACGTCGCCGTTACGCATTGTGTAGATGCTGTAGTCCATATCCTTGACCGTGTTGACCTCATATTCCTCACCATTCTGACGGACAACACGTAATGAACGGGTGTAGGCGTCAGCTTCAAAGCCGCCGGCATATTTGATTAAAGTGGCAAGGTTCTCGTCTTTCTTCATTTCGAAACGCATAGGACGTTTTACCTTGCCGCTGATCTTTACCAAGACATCGTAGGCGGGGACGATAACCACGTCACCTTCCTGAAGGCGGATGTCATCCTGTGTGTTGCCTTTCATGATAAATTCGTAAACATCGATGGTGGCGATATTCTTTCCGTTGCGTACCAACTGAACGTTTCGGAGGCTGCCGATATCACTCACGCCGCCTGCACGGTAAAGCGCGTGGAAGACGGTAGAGAAGGAAGAAAGGGCGTAGGTACCCGGCTGCACGACCTCTCCCATCACGTTGATCTGAATAGTACGGATATTACCCAAAGTCAGACGGATGTCGGAAGTAGGGTCGGTAGTATTGTTCAGACCGTTATAGATCTTATTCAGGGCGCCCTTCAGATAGTCGTTGGCGGCGGAGACTGTCATACCGCTAAGGTTGACAGGCCCGATCTTCTGAATATTGATGGTGCCTTCAGGAGAGATCTGCTGGCGGATCGTGTTCTGGCTGGCACCCCAGATATCGATGATGACTTCATCACCGGGACCCAGACGGTAATTGGCAGGAGTGGCAAGGTTGACACTAGGCTCGAACGTCAGGTTGCGGGTATTGAAGATATTGCGCCCGAAAGCCTGGTCCTCACGGGCCAAATCTTCCGTAGTCGGATGATCTTCCAGCATGTCGGAAGTATTTTCCTTAGTCTCTTCACGAAGGCGGGACTCGTTGATATCCGTACCCGTGGATTGGGAGGTGTTTACATTGTTCTGCTGCTCATAGAGCTGCTTCACACGCATAGCCTGTTCCTTGGTCACACCTTTACGCGCAAGTTCGGAAGCAAGCTGTTTCTGTTCCTTGCCTTGCCGGATGCCGTCCTTTACATATTCCAGTACCTGTGAGTCACTCATGGACTGAGCCATAAGCGAGCCACTTCCCAGCATCAAACAAAATAGTAGAATGCTAAAAAGTCGTTGTATTTTCATTGACAAATAAAAAAGTTAGTTGGTTTCACACAGTTCCTGCATACCATGACAGACCGCAGACAACTGTTGTTTAAGAAGAGAAGGGGGAAGAACATCAAGGAGGGTCAGAGAACGCTGCAAGACAGACCGTTTTCTATCCTCGTCTTCCGGATTGGCGTACATCGACACATTATATCCCTGAAGGATGGCCAAACACAGGGTAGCATCCTGCTCCGGTGTCTCCCCCCGTTGTGAATATAAATCGTTTATCTTTTCGTGGATTGATTGTTGTAATGCAGAAAGGTCATCGGCGTATACATACCCATTTTTATCACCGATGTGAAGTAAATGATCTGCCAGATGTTGCAGTTCATCAATATTTTCTTGTAGTAAAAAACTCACCATACCCCTTTTATTCACTTAATGCTTGTTTCACTTATATTTAAACCCTTATTTCTCCAGAGGCTCTACACACCCTACTGGTATATCTACAAAAGCACATCCCAACATAGTAAGCCGGACTGCTACTTTCGATTTTCCATTTACTGTAACCAATTCTCCTTGAAGTCCGGATAATGGCCCTTTGATAACCTTAATCTTGGTTCCTGGTGACAAGGGAGTCGTACTCATATTAATCGCCTCGTCCGAATAGTCTAGCATAAATTTAAAGCGGTGCATCTGTTCATCCGGAATGACAGCAGGAGTACTTTCTCCACGCAATACCATATATCGGCTGATAGAGCCCAATGTCAAAACTTCTTTCTGTTCATACATATCGACATGCACAAATATCATCATCGGAAGAAGAACACGCTCGACTACCTTTCGACGATCACTCCATTGATGCACTTCTTGCTGAACAGGAAGGAAGTTTTCAATACCCATTTTAGATAGTCGCTCACTCGTTTTCTTCTCATGAGAAATACGTACTAAAGCCACCAACCAACGTTTAGGGTGCGCTACGCTCCTGCCAGTCACATCTGCCGGCAGAACTTCTTGAATGTCTTTTTTACTAAAAATCATCTATTTACCCCACACTTATTCGTTATTCTTTAACAAACAGAAACGAATAACGGTGCAAAGATGACCATATTTACCAATATACGCAAATAAAAAACAATAATATTTTCGTTAAACGACCATAATTAGAGGGAAATATCTGTTTGTTTCATTTTCAACACCTATTTATTATACCATTTACGAACAATGAAATATTCGATATTTTCATTACCCAGCCCCTAAAAAAGAATTAAAGACTCCACCTCTATCAGAAGATTTTACCATGAAAAGAAAAAAAATAACTATTCTGAGAAAAAAATAAAGAAAGGATGCAGTATTCTATAAACTGCTGCATTTAACTTATAAACGGGAGAAAAAAAGAATCAAACCTATATATCATATTAAGACCTGAAACCTGAACTTGACAAGTGGGGAGAAATTAGAGAGAGAGAGTATTTTACAAACGTCCCCAAAAACGAGAACCCCTGCCGACTGTAGAAGCCGGCAGGGGTTTATTTTTACTACTAAGGAGCCCGAAAAGAAAGTAAGACGTAATTCTTTCCGAGCGCCTCCGCTTATTTACAATATTTCTTTATAAGTTCATCCACATTCGGATCACCCAGCTCTTTCGCTTTATTGAAGTTTCCGCAAGCTTCGTCCGTCTTCTTCAACTGTATCTGACAAAGACCCAACAACCGGTATGCTTCCCCATATTTCGGCTCGTCTTTCAGAATTTCATTCAGTATCTTCATGGATTCTTCGTAACGTCCTACACGCAGATTAACCACTGCATGTTCTGCCCGATAAGTCAGATCTTTGGGACTCAATTCAATCGCTTTCACGATATCATCCAATGCACGCTGATATTGGCGGGCTTTCAACGCAGCCTGCTCACGATAATAATAGAAAAGGTCATTGACCTGTCTGTTCACAGCCTTATAATAAGCATCATAATCGAGCATTGCATTTCTTGCCTGATCGTTATTCATATACATCTGTGCACGTTCCAGCAGATAAGGGGCAAAATTTGCCGTGACAGGCTGCGGACAACGAGCAATGCAACTGTCCATCAATGCCAACACTTCTTTGGCATCTGCCTTCAGCAATTCTTTCGTCTTGGCGGCACTAAAGAATGAGGCTGCTGAAGCCAGATTGCTGGCATTCACCTTCTCATAAGCGGCCAAAGCACCTGCATAGTCCTGCTGTGCAAAAAGTATATCTCCTTCCAACTGCGTATAAACGGGCAAAGGATCGATAGCCATCGCCTGACGGAGATTCTTCAAAGCCGTATCATACGTCCAGTCTTTATAAGTCGTTTCTGGTTTCGAGAGCTGATAACCGTATATCAGCTTGGCGATATTATAATACACATCATCCTTTTTAGCCGCCACCTTCAAGGCTTGATTAAAGTCGGCTACAGCCTTGTCAAAATAAGACTGGTCATCCTTACCTTTTGCTACGTAATAGTTGGCACGACGGATATATCCATCGGTACTGCTGGGGAACTGGCGAATGAAATCGTCCAGCAATTTCTCATATTCATCAGCCGACATCTGCGTGGAAGCCATAAACAGATACACCAATGCCTGATCCTCCGCTTCGGGCAATCCTTTCCGGATACCGATATTCTTCAGAGCAACGTCTCCCAAAGACAGAGCACTAATCTTCTGCGACATTGCAAAAGCTGCCCCTGCCGCATAACAAGTCGTTACCGTATCCGCACCGGAGGACTTCTGTGAAATACCGAACACCTGGCCTTCCGCATTCATCACCGGGCAACTCACCATCTTGTCTTTCATCTGCATACTCAAGGTATAGTAATGATATTCTCCGGCAATTTTCGATACATCCTTCACTTTACCCGAAACACAGGCAATGCTCTTCTGCGTAGAATAAGGAAGCATCCATGCGTCAGCGCCTGCAGCCGGAGCAGTAGTCGCCACTACCAGTGACGGCACTTTCTTCTCGGTGATGGCCACACGAAACTTGATCACATCGTACATATCATCTGCTCCCAAAATCAGGCTGACCGGCATTTGCTTGCCTTCGGCTGTGACAATCACCGCACGCTCAGCCCCTTTGAAAAGACTGTAGTCAGAAAGAGCCAGTCCGTCTTCGGATACGAAAAATCCGTTTCCGGTATTCAGCATCTTGTCATTCTTATCATAAGTTATTACTGAGAAAACAGCACGTTTCGCCTTCTCCACCCATTTAGGGGTTTGTGCCATGCTTCCCTGTACCAGAAAGAAAAGCACCAAAGGTAGGATTAAAATCTTCTTCATATCAGTCGTTGTTTCTTTGTTTCACAGCTTCGTAAATCAGGATACCGGCAGCAACAGACACATTGAGGGATTCGATTGTTCCCAACATCGGTATCTTCACCCATTCGTCACAGAGTGCCAGGTTATCATAAGAGACTCCCGTATCCTCCGCACCCATAATGATGCATAACGGTCCTGTATAATCAGCTTTCGTATAGTCGTAGTCTCCTTTTTCCGTAGCAGCAACAATACGGAAACCGCTATCCTTCAAGTATTGCAGAGTCGCACGCAGATTTTGCTCACGACATACCGGAAGGGTATGCAATGCCCCTGCAGAAGTTTTCACAGCATCCGCATTCACAGAAGCACTGCCACGAGCCGGAATAATCACAGCGTCTACGGCTGCACATTCACAGGTACGGGCAATTGCACCGAAATTGCGTACATCGGTCACTCCGTCAAGCATGACGAAAAACGGATTCTTCCCTTGTTCGAACAAGAAAGGAACGAGATCTTCCGTCTTCTGATAAGTCACGGATGAAATGAAAGCCACCACACCCTGATGATTTTTCCGGGTGATACGGTTAATACGCTCCACCGGAACACGCTGAACGGGTATCAGCAGACCTTTCAAAGCTGCAAAAAGTTCTTTGGAAAGATCACTCTGAATGTCTTTCTTTACCAGAATCTTATCAATCTCTTTACCAGCCTGAATGGCCTCTATCACGGCACGAACGCCGAAAATCATTTCACTTTTATCAAGCATCTATGTTAATTTACTGTTTTATAATTTACTATTTATCAGTTGCGGGCAAGCAGGGCTTTGGCATTGCTAAGGGCAGCTTCGGTCAATGTAGCACCGCTTAACATGTGTGCAATCTCCTCTACCCGTTCCTCGTCGGTGAGACGTCGGATGTGGCTGTTGGTTTCCGTATCGCTGTCCTTCTTATATACTTTATAATGGGCCCCTCCCCGGGCAGCTATCTGCGGCAGGTGAGTGATACTGATAACCTGACGGTTCTGTTCGCCCATTTCCTGCATCATGTCTGCCATGCGGTCGGCTATTTCACCGGATACTCCGGTGTCAATCTCATCAAATACGATAGTCGGCAGTTTCACGGCTCCGGCAATCATTGCTTTGATAGACAGCATGACACGCGCTATTTCACCTCCCGAAGCGACGGAAGAAATGTTCTGCAACACACCGTTCTTGTTGGCAGAAAACAAGAAGCTGACAGTATCTTCTCCCTGTAATCCGGGTTCTTTCTTTAACCCCATTTCCACCTGGAAACGGACATTCGGCATTCCCAACGGTACCAACCGGGCTGCCAACTGTTTTTCCACCTCACGCGCAGCCGCTGCACGGGCTTTGGTCAACACTTCCGCCTGCTGCTTGACCTGTTTATATTGTTCTTCCTTACGTTCTGTCAGTTCGGCAATGCGCTCATCGTAAGAAGTGATATCGGACAACTTGCCACGATATTCCTCCGTCAAAGCAATCAGCTCCTCAAGTGTCTGCACACGGTGTTTCTGTTGCAGGGAATAGATCATGTTCAGACGGTCGTTCACCTCATCCAGCCTTGTAGGATTGAACTCGATAGACTCACCTTGCGAAGATACCTCCTGCGAAATATCTTTCAGTTCGATATAGGCACTTTCCATACGTTCGGCAAGTTCCTTGGCAGGCTGATAAACTCTTTGCAAGTTATTCAGCGTATTGAGACTGTCCTTTAAATAGGAAAGCAATCCTCCTTCGTCCGAAGCAAAAGACTGTTCCACCCGATAAAGCCCCGCCTTGATCTCCTCCGCATGACTTAACATTTCAGCCTCTTGTTCCAGTTCCTCCTGCTCTCCTTCGGCAAGATGAGCTTCTTCAAGCTGCTCCAGTTGAAAACGGATATAATCTTCATCGGCACGGCTTTTCTCAGCCAGTTCCATTAACTCGGACAGCTCTCTTTCAGTCTGTTTCCACCCGGCATAACGAGAGTGATATTTCTCCAGTGCCGCATCATTATGTGCAAGAATGTCGAGCACATTCAACTGAAACCCTTCCTTATTGAGCAACAGGTTCTGATGTTGCGAATGTACATCAATCAACTGTTCGCCCAACTCTTTTACCTGCACCAAAGATGCGGGAGTATCATTAATAAATGCCCGGCTTTTACCGGATGCCTGCACTTCACGGCGCAAGATGCACTCCTCATCATATTCCAGCTCGTTCTCCTCAAAGAACGGGCGCATACCATACGCTGAAATATCAAAACGTGCCTCTATTACACATTTGGAAGCCCCCCGGCGAATGGCCTTCATATCCGCCCGCTGCCCAAGCAACAGACCGATTGCTCCCAGAATAATTGACTTTCCGGCCCCCGTTTCACCTGTTATAACGGAAAAGCCTGTTTCAAAACTGATATCCAGTTTTTCTATCAATGCGTAATTCTGAATGTATAGTGAACGTAACACCTTCTATTTTAATTAAAGATTAAAAATTAAAAACCGGGAGACAGGGTGGCTACCAGACGGTCGATGATGTCTTGGGCTACTTCCGTCTTCGGCTTCAGAGGATAGTCTGTACGACCTTTCCTGTCAATGATACTTATTTTATTGGTATCATGGCGAAAACCGGCTCCAGCATCATTCAACGAATTGAGCACAATAAAGTCGAAGTTTTTGCGTTCGAGCTTTCCTTCGGCATTCTGCTGCTCATTATTGGTTTCGAGGGCAAAGCCAACCAATAACTGATTTTTCCCTTTCAGTGCTCCTAAATTGGCAGCGATGTCTTGTGTTGCCTGAAGATGGAGGGTTAGTTCCTCTTCTTTCTCCCGCTTAATCTTCTTGTCGGCCACTGTTTCCGGACGGTAGTCGGCTACTGCCGCACAAAGAATACCTGCATCAGCATCTGGAAAATAGATCTGTGAAGCCGCATACATTTCTTCTGCTGATTCCACATCTACACGCCGGATACGGGAATGTTTCGTTTTGAGCTGCACAGGACCTGTTATCAATGTCACCTGCGCTCCGCGACGGGCACATTCTTCTGCCAACGCAAATCCCATCTTTCCGGAAGAATAATTGCCTATGAAACGCACCGGGTCAATTTTTTCGTAAGTAGGTCCGGCTGTAATCATCACTTTCTTTCCGGATAGTTCATCACTCGAAGCGAAGAATTCATCCAATACCCGGATGATGTTTTCCGGCTCTTCCATACGTCCCTTTCCTACCAAGTGGCTGGCTAATTCTCCTGTTCCCGGCTCGATAATGTGATTACCGTAAGAACGCAGGATATCCAGATTTTTCTGGGTGGCAGGATGGGCAAACATATCGAGATCCATTGCCGGAGCAACAAACACGGGAGCTTTTGCCGAAAGATAAGTTGTTATGAGCATATTGTCGGCTATTCCATTGGCCATTTTACCGATAGTAGAGGCAGTGGCAGGTGCAATCAATACAGCATCCGCCCACAATCCGAGATCGACGTGGCTATTCCACGTTCCGTCACGCTGGGCAAAAAACTCACTGATGACCGGTTTGCTGGTCAAAGCCGAAAGAGTGATGGGAGTAATAAATTCTTTTCCCGCCGGAGTAATTACGACTTGCACTTCCGCTCCCTGTTTTATCAGTCCGCGAATGATATAGCACGCCTTGTACGCGGCAATACTGCCGGTAATTCCAAGAATTATTTTTTTTCCTTTTAGCATTATTTTGTAATCAAATTACTCATTTCACGCAAACGGATTTTTGTCAATGCCGCCTTAGTGTTCAACGTGAAATCACTATTCAAAATCCAACTGTAATATCCGGGATCTTTCTTCAAAACCTCGGCTACAGACATTCCTTTATATTTTCCGAAGTTGAACACTTCCACCCCATTATCATCGTACACCATGCGTCCGGCAAAGTCTACATTCTTGCTGAAACTTGAATAATCTGCCAGGAACGCAATATCATTCTGAAGATCGGAGTAACGGTCGAGCTGTGCTTTCAGCACTTCGTAAGTGGCCCGTGTATCTGCTTCGGCAGTGTGTGCATCTTCCAGATTCTTGTCGCAATAGAATTTATAGGCAGCAGACAGGGTGCGTTGTTCCATTTTGTGGAAGATCACCTGTACGTCTACAAATTTGCGTTTCGTCATATCAATGTCCACTCCGGCGCGAAGGAACTCTTCAGCAAGGACAGGAATATCAAAACGATTGGAATTAAATCCTGCCAAATCGCAACCTTCAATGTCCCTGGCTATGTTTTTCGCCACTTCTTTGAAAGTAGGGCAATCGACTACGTCGGCATCATAAATGCCATGTATAGCAGAAGATGCTTCCGGGATATGCATTTCAGGATTGATACGTAATGTTTTTGCTTCTTCATTTCCATTCGGATATACTTTCAGATAGCAGATTTCAACAATTCGGTCTGTGTTGATATTGGTTCCGGTTGTTTCTAAATCAAAAAAAACAATGGGATTTTTCAGGTTTAATTTCATTTCTAATTATTTTTTCCACCACAGAGTAACACAGAGTTCCACAGAGTGTTTTATGTATTTATTGCTCTGTAGAACTCTGTGTTATTTTGCGGTGATTACTATTAATCATTTAGCATCATCGGCATCAGCAGCATCAGCAGGTCTTCGTTTTCTTCCTGCTCTACCGGGATGATTACTCCGGCACGTGAAGGATCTGCGAGTTCGATGACTACTTCGTCTGCTGAAATATTGTTCAGGATATCGATGAGGAATGTCGATTTGAAACCGATGCTCATTGCTGCACCTGCATACTGGCAAACTTGTGTTTCTTCGGCAGAAGTAGAGAAGTCAATATCTTGTGCGGAAATCACAATCTGGTTTTCCTGCATACGGAGTTTAATCAAACTGCTTGCCTGCGACGAGAAAATAGACACACGACGCAAAGCTCCTACCAACTGTTGACGGTCTACGGTCACTTTGTGCGGGTTGTTCTGCGGAATTACCGAGTTGTAGTTCGGGTAACGTCCTTCAATCAGGCGGCAAACCATCCGGTAGCTTTCGAGCATGAATACAGCATTGCGTTCATCGAATTCGATCGTCACTGTGCCTTGTTCTTTCGGCAAAAGATTCTTAAGCAAAGTAGCCGGTTTCTTTGGAAGGATGAAGGCTGCACGCTCGTTACCTTTAGCTGCCAATGTCTTGCAACGCACCAGTTTATGACCGTCTGAAGCAACCATTGTGATGTCTTCTGTGGTAATATCGAAATAAATACCGTTCATCACCGGACGAAGTTCGTCATCGGCAGTAGCAAATACCGAACGGTTGATACCTCCCAGAAGTACACTTGCCTCCATTTCTACACGGACTGCATTATCACCCAGTGTAGCCGATTGCGGGAATTCATCCGCATTCTGCCCCATCAGGCTGTATTTTCCGTTCTGGTACTGCACTGTTATTTCATAATTATCCGGATTGATTTCAAATGTAAGTGGTTGTTCCGGGATTTCTTTCAGTGCATCAAGCAATGTTTTCGCTACTACGGCAAAACGCCCGTTTGTATCGCTTTCATTCACTTCTACGGTAGTCACCATCGTTGTTTCACTGTCGGATACAGTCACAGACAATGTTCCGTCTTCCAATTCGAAGAGGAAACAATCGAGAATTGGCAGCGCATTTTTTGAATTAATCACACGGCTGATGGCCTGTAAATGGCTGGAAAGAGCAGTACTTGAAACGATAAATTTCATATATTTTC
>ERZ772889.2549-NODE-2549-length-14027-cov-3.052534_pt1 | contig 14027 bp, 16 predicted proteins | sample MGYA00512127_ERZ772889 | MGnify/ENA primary metagenome ERZ772889 (study PRJEB29015, sample SAMEA2737689) | human gut metagenome | biome: human gut; feature: human-associated habitat; material: faeces | place: China | collected 2012 ...
AAGCACGTAGCAATCTGGTATCAAAGGGGTCAAAATACCTTTTGACCCCAACATCTTTTCAATCACCAATTACAAGGAGGAACTAACATGAAAGACATAGTAATTTCAGATGCAGTAAAATATATCGGAGCAGATGATAAGGATCTGGATCTCTTTGAGAGCCAGTACATCGTTCCAAACGGAGTATCCTACAACTCTTATGTGATCCTGGACGAGAAGATCGCAGTTATGGATACGATTGATACGAGAAAGACAGACGAATGGAAAGAGAATCTGGAGAGGGTGCTGGATGGAAGAACACCGGATTATCTGGTTGTATCTCATCTGGAACCGGATCATGCCGGAAGCATCAAAGAATTTGCAGATAAATATCCGGAAGCCAAGATCGTGGCAAGTGCAAAAGCTATTGCAATGCTTCCACAGTTCTTTGAAATCGCAGATCTGGCAGACCGTGCAGTTGCGGTAAAAGAAGGTGAAGAACTTTCCCTTGGAAGCCATACCCTTCAGTTCTTTATGGCTCCGATGGTTCACTGGCCGGAAGTTATGGTTGAATACGAAAAGTCTGAGAAGATTCTGTTCTCAGCAGATGGATTTGGTAAATTCGGTGCGCTGGATGCAGATGAGGACTGGACTTGTGAAGCAAGAAGATACTACTTCAATATCGTAGGCAAATACGGTGCACAGGTACAGGCGCTTCTGAAAAAAGCAGCGACTCTGGACATTCAGACGATTTGCCCGCTTCATGGACCGATCCTGAAAGAAAATCTGGGATACTATATCGGAAAATACATGACATGGAGCAGCTATGAACCGGAAGATGACGGGGTACTGGTTGCATATGCATCGATCCATGGCAATACCAAGAAGGCAGCAGAGAAGATGAAAGAGATCCTGGAAGCCAAAGGTGCAAAGAAGGTAGCGATCACTGACCTTTCCAGAGATGATATGGCAGAGGCAATCGAGGATGCATTCCGCTATGACAAGCTGGTTCTTGCAGCAGCTTCCTATGATGCAAGTGTGTTCCCGTGCATGGAGACTTTCCTGAACAAACTGACCAATAAGAACTACCAGAACCGTAAGATCGCAATTATCGAGAATGGTTCCTGGGCTCCGACAGCAGCACGCGTGATGAAGAGTTATGTAGAGAAAATGAAGAAGATCGTACTCTGCGAAAAGACTGTTACGATCAAATCTGCAATGAAAGATGCAGATGTAACTGCAATGGAAGAACTTGCAGATGAACTGCTTGCGTAAGAAACGGAAAGAATGAGATGATAAAGTTAAAAGAGACTACAATGAGGAAAACCTGGGTGGTATGTCTTCTTGCAATGGTCTGCTGTGCGTTATGGGGAAGTGCTTTTCCTTGTATCAAGGTTGGCTACCGGCTGTTTCAGATCGATTCAGCTGATACCGCCACGCAGATTCTGTTTGCAGGGTGCCGCTTTACGATTGCAGGCATTATGGTTATTTTGTTTGGATCGATCCTGCAGGGACGTTTTCTGAAAGCGGGGAAGGGAGATCTTCCGAGAATCGGAAAAATCTGTCTTTTACAGACGGTGGTCCAGTATTTTTTCTTTTATGTAGGACTTGCACATACGACCGGAGTCAAAGGATCGATCGTTGAGGCATCCAATGTATTCCTTGCAATCCTTGTTTCAAGCCTGATCTTTCATCAGGAGAAACTGGATCAAAAAAAAGTGCTCGGATGTATCGTCGGATTTGCAGGGGTGGTTCTGATCAATCTGAGCGGAAGCAATGTGGATATGAGCTTTAATCTGACCGGAGATGGATTTATTTTTATCTCTGCGATCGCTTATGCATTATCTTCTGTACTGATCAAGAAGTATTCAGCCAAATCTGATCCGGTGATGTTAAGCGGATATCAGTTTACTGCAGGCGGGCTCGTGATGATCCTGATCGGATTCGTGATGGGTGGAAGAATCCATACGGCAAGTATGCCGGCAATGATTCTTCTGATCTATATGGCGCTGATTTCTGCAGTTGCATACACACTGTGGGGAATCCTGTTGAAATACAATCCGGTATCCAAGGTATCGATCTTCGGATTTACGAATCCGGTATTTGGGGTGATCCTTTCCGCAATCATTTTGCGTGAGGGAAATGTATTCGGAATGAAAGACCTGATCGCACTGGTGCTGGTTTCTATCGGAATCCTGATTGTCAACTGGGCGAAGCCGGTGGGAGAAAAAGAAAAAGGAATGAACTAAGATGGAACCTGTTTTAAAGGAGGACACCTGCAGCTGATACCGATTTTTGAACAGGAAAAGAAATAACAGGAGGCAGGTTATGGCAAATACAGCGAGCTGTTGTGACACCTGTACATTTTATATTTACGATGATGAATATGAATGTTACACGTGTGACAGAGACCTGGATGAGGATGAGATGATGCGGTTTCTGACGGATAAGCATTATCAGTGCCCTTACTACAGATCTGGAGATGAATACAGAGTCGTCAGAAAACAGATGTAAATTGTAGATGATGGAGTAGAAGTATAAAAAACACAGAATTTTGTAATGCGTCAGGTAATAGATGAATTTGTACTTGTTCCAAGAGGAGAAGCTGCGGAGCGGATAAATGGAACGATGACACTAAGTGAGACAGCGGCATTTATATATGAACATCTGGAGGAGGCTATAAAGGTGAGAGATAAAAAGGCAAATACAGTGAATGAACAGGACAATCCGCTTGGGTATGAAAAGGAATCAAAACTACTGGTTGGATTTGCGATTCCATGCATTATTTCCATGCTGGTAACAGCTCTTTATAATATTGTAGATCAGATTTTCATTGGTCAGGGTGTGGGAATGCTGGGAAATGCAGCAACGAATATTGCGTTTCCACTTTCTACTTCCTGTACGGCAATCTCACTGCTGCTTGGAATCGGCAGTGCGACCAATTTTTCATTGAAGCTTGGTGCAGGAGAAGAAAAAGAATCTGCAGAGTATGCGGGAAATGGAATTTGCCTGATGGCAATTTTCGGGATTGCACTTTTTGCAGTAACGACGATTTTTCTGACTCCGATGCTGAAATTCTTCGGTGCCACATCGGAGGTACTTCCGTATGCACAGGAATATACACGGATCACGGCAATTGGCTTTCCATTTCTGATCGCAAATACAGGGATGAGTAAGCTGATCCTTGCGGATGGAAGTCCGCGGTATTCGATGACATCTATGCTAGTGGGTGCTATTGTAAATACAATTCTGGATCCGATTTTTATTTTTGGGTTGCATATGGGAATGAGGGGCGCAGCACTTGCTACGATCATAGGACAGATCGTTTCGTTCTGCATCAGTCTGCGGTATATGTTCCATTTTAAAACGATCCGGCTTACAAAGGAAAGTTTCCATATGACGGGAAGACATATCGAGAATATTTTCAAATTCGGTGCCAGTGCCTGCTTTAACCAGATTGCAATGACGATCGTACAGATCGTACTGAATAATACATTGTCGCATTATGGAGCACAGTCTGTATATGGCGGTGACATTCCGCTTGCCTGTGCCGGGATCATTACAAAAGTAAATATGATCTTTATGTCATTTGTTATCGGAATTTCCCAGGGAATCCAGCCGATTATCGGCTTCAACTATGGCGCAGAGAAGTATGAACGGGTACGGAAAAGCTACCTGCTCGCACTTGGAACTGCAACCGTTCTTTCCGGAATTGCATTTTTCTGTTTCCAGGTATTCCCGAGACAGATCATCAGCGTATTTGGTTCGGGAAGTGAGCTGTATTTTCAGTTTTCAGAGCGGTATTTCCGGATCTATATGTTCCTTACGCTTATCAATGGAATCCAACCGGTTACATCGAACTTTTTCAACTCCATCGGAAAATCGCAGCTGGGTGTATTTATGTCCCTGACAAGACAGATTTTCTTTTTATTGCCGCTGATCGTGATCTTTCCATTGTTTATGGGAATTGACGGGGTTATGTATGCCGGACCAATTGCAGATGCGGCAGCAGCAATCGTCTGCGGATATTTCATGGTGAGGGAGCTTAAGGAACTTTCCTCGATGGATAGGAAGAAAAAAGAAGAATATGCAGCATAATGGTTGTAAGTAAATCAGGATATAAGCTGGAAAAAAATTTGTATATACTGATTAGTAAGAAAAACGAAATGAGATGATGACTTGAATATTGAGATTGTTATTCCAGTCTTCCGACCAGATGGACGACTGAAAATGAGTATAGAGAGATTATTGAGACAGAGTGTAATGCCGGACAGAATTTTGCTTGAAGTTCTTTATGAGAATCCGATTGATAGGGAAATCCCGGAAATCTATATGGATAAAAGAATTGAGGTCCGATATACTCCAAAGGAGGAATATGACCGGGCAGGAAGCAGAGATGCGATCTTACGGGAACTGGATTCGGATATTGTGATTTTTATGGTACAGACGGCGATACCACAGAACCGATATCTGGTAGAGAAGCTGACAGAACCGTTTAAAGAGGAGCGGACGGCGGTCGTGTATGGAAGGCATATGACAGATGATGAATGCAGTCCGATCGAGTGTTGTGTGAGACAGTTTAACTATCCGAAAGGTATGACAAAGTCTTTGGAAGATACCAGAAAGCTTGGGATCCGGACATTTTTCAATTCTAATGTATGCGCAGCGTACAGAAGAAGTGCGTATCTGGAGACAGAAGGCTTTGGAAAGAGGATGATCGCCGGAGAGGACATGCTCGCGGCGAGAAGACTTCTGGAAAAGGGCTGGCAGACGGTTTATGCGCCAGAGGCTGAGATTCTGTATTATCGCAATGACAATCTGCGCGAACTCTGGAAGCGTAACTTTGATATCGGGGTTGCGCATGCGGAGCATCCGGAGATGATTGAAAATACAAAACCTGGAAAAGAAGGAATGCGGCTGGTCCGTGTGACTTCAGCGCTTCTGAAGCAGAATCATATGGAGGAATATTTAGGTGAAGTGGCGGCGCGAAGTGCGGTTCGGTATCTTGCCTATCATTTTGGAAAACATTATGCGCATTTACCGGAGCATTTTGTCCGGAAATGTTCGGCAAATAAAGCGTACTGGGAGAAAGAATAATGGGACATTTTTATTTTACAAGACATGGACAGACTGTATGGAATGTGGAAAATAAAATCTGTGGTGCGACAGATATCGAGCTGACAGAGCTTGGACATGAGCAGGCAATGGAGCTTGGAAGAAAGATTAAGGAAGAGGGCGTAAAGATTGACGAGATCCTGTATTCGCCACTTGTCCGGGCGAAGGAGACCGCACGCCATATTTCGGAAATGACAGGGATTCCGATGCGTGAGGAGATGCGCCTGAAGGAGCAGAATTTTGGAAAATATGAGTCCACTCCGAGAAATGGGGAGGAGTTCAAAAAGGCAAAACAGAACTTTATCAGTCATTTTGAAGGTGGCGAGACTATGCTGCATTTGTGCCAGAGAATTTATAATCTTCTGGATGATATCCGGGAAGAGGCAGATGATAAGGTCTATCTTCTTGTAGCGCACAATGGGATATCTAGAGTGATCCAGTCTTATTTTTATGATATGACGAATGAAGAGTTTGCGGCATTTGGAATTAAGAACTGCGAATTGAGGAAGTATGAATTTCCGGAGTAGGAGTAGCGTATGAAATTACTTGTTAAGCAGAGAGTTTTTTCATGGACAGATTCATATGATGTTTATGATGAGAATGAAAATGCGAAGTATTTTGTAAAAGCAGAGTTTTTGTCGCTTGGACACCGGCTGCATGTATATGATATGGCAGGGAACGAACTCGGGTTGATTAAAGAAAAAGTGATGTCATTACTTCCAGTGTTTGAAATTGAAGTGAATGGGCAGACACTTGGACGGATTGAAAAGCGTTTTACATTGTTTCGACCGAAGTATGATGTTGAGTTTAATGGATGGCATGTAGAAGGAGATTTCATGGGATGGAATTATGATATCTATGAAGCATGCAGTCCTGTGGTACATATTACAAAAGAATTATTCCACTGGGGAGATACTTATGTACTGGATTTTGCAAATCCGGCAGATGAATTGATGGGACTTCTTCTGGTAATTACAATTGATGCGGCAAACTGCATTCAAAATAATTGATGTAATTTAATGAAATGTAAAAAAAGTCAAAAAAAACATAAAAAACACTTGCCAAACCGGTTGGTATGTGATAAGATTCTTTTTGTTGACGCGGAAGTGTCGGAATGGCAGACGAGCTAGATTCAGGTTCTAGTGCTCGCAAGGGCGTGTGGGTTCAAGTCCCATCTTCCGCATAATAAAAGAAACCTCAGGTGATTCGCCTGAGGTTTTCTTTTATTGTACCGAAGCGATCCCTGAACCCAGGGTCCAGGTCTTCGCTCCGCTACGGTCGGCGCAGAGCACTCGTCCACCGGACGAGTTGCGCCCCATCTTCCGCACAGATGTCTTGAATTAAATACATGAGAACATCGGATTGACAATCTCTTGTCAAGGTGCAATAATATCCGCGGAGGTAGTATTTGAAAACTACAAAACTATACTCTGACTGAATCACAACAATTTCATATCGAAATCGTTTCCGTCAACAGGTGACGGAGAAGGAGCTTATATTTATTAAGAGGTAAAATAAGACTCAGGGAATACGAAGAATAGCAGAAGCATTTGCAGGGAGAAGTATACCTTGATGATGCTTTTTTCATATAATAATTTGGAATTATGGAAAAAAGCATGGTTACACTCTATGTTTATGCTTATTTTTGTGTTTCCGGACAGAAAAGGAGTAAGACATGACAGTTGAGATGCTAAAAGGAAAGATTCATCGTGCTACGGTAGTACAGGCAGAATTAGATTACGTGGGAAGTATTACCGTTGATGAGGAACTGCTGGAGGCAGCAGGAATTATGGAATATGAGAAGGTTCAGATCGTGGACGTGAATAACGGAAGCCGATTTGAAACTTATACGATCTGTGGTAAGCGTGGAAGCGGAATGATCTGCTTAAATGGCGCTGCGGCAAGATGTGTAAGTACAGGTGATAAGGTTATTATCATGTGTTATGCAAATTATGAGGCAGAAGAAGCCAAAGAACATAAACCAAAAGTTGTTTTCGTGGATGATGAAAATAAGATCAGCCGTGTGACAAATTATGAAAAACATGGGTTGTTGAAAGACCAGGAAAAATAAGGAATCTAAAAACAAAATGAAATTTGTTGAATTCAGAACAAGAGGCTATCTCCGAATTTATTATAAAGAGGAGAATTATCATGCAGATAACAACAACAGTCGAAGAGACAAGAAAATTAGTTAAGAACTGGAAAAAAGAAGGAAAAACCGTAGGTCTTGTACCGACCATGGGATTCTTACATGAAGGGCATGCAAGCCTGATAAGGAGATGCCGTGAGGAAAACGATATTGTTGTGGTATCCGATTTTGTCAATCCGACACAGTTCGGACCGACAGAAGACCTGGAAGCATACCCGAGAGATTTTAAACGTGACAGTGAGCTTTGTGAGAGCCTTGGAGCAGATCTGATCTTCCATCCGGAACCGAAGGATATGTATCATGATCCACATGCTTACGTAAGTATTGATACGTTATCTGATACCCTTTGCGGAAAGACAAGACCGATCCATTTTAAAGGGGTATGTACGGTTGTTTCCAAATTATTCAATATTGTAGCACCGGACAGAGCTTATTTTGGACAGAAGGATGCACAGCAGCTTGCAATCATCCGCAAGATGGTGCAGGATTTGAATTTTGATATCCAGATCGTAGGCTGCCCGATCATCCGTGAGGAAGACGGACTTGCCAAATCGTCCAGAAATACCTATTTAAGCGCAGAAGAGAGAAAGGCTGCACTGTGCCTTTCAAGAGCCGTTAAAACCGGTCAGGAGGCGATCTGCAAGGGAATTAAGGCAGAAGAAGTCCTGTCAAAGATGCGCGCAGTGATCGAAGCAGAGCCGCTTGCAAAGATCGACTATGTATCCATGGTAGATGCACTGGATATGCAGCCGGTCGAGAGTGTGGAAAAAGATGTTCTGGTTGCCATGGCAGTCTATATTGGAAAAACAAGGCTGATCGACAATTTCAGCTATGAGGTATAGCCTATGGAAAACAGAATGAAAAAAGTGGGGAAGGTCAGCTCTTTTCTTACAAAATATATCGGGATCATCATTATCTGTTTTTCCATCATTGCATTTTTCTGGCGTGACGGCTTTGCGTGGACAACGAGCTACACTTCTGTATTTCTTGGAGTTGCCATGTTCGGCATGGGGCTTACGATCAAGATGGACGATTTCAAAAGAGTCTTTTCCAGACCAAAAGAAATCCTGATCGGATTCATCGCACAGTACACGATCATGCCGGTGATCGCGTGGATCCTGTGTCAGCTGATGCAGCTGCCGACAGATCTGGCACTTGGCGTGATCCTGGTTGGTTGCTGTCCGGGCGGAACGGCAAGCAATGTGATCACCTATATTGCCGGAGGTGATGTGGCACTTTCTGTCGGAATGACGATCACATCAACTCTTGCAGCACCGATAGTAACACCACTTCTGGTGTATGTACTCGCCGGAGCCTGGGTAGAGGTATCCTTCTGGGCAATGGTAATTTCTGTAGTAAAGGTTGTTCTGGTTCCGGTACTTCTGGGAATTCTGATCAACTGGGTCTGGGGAAAACAGATCCAGAAAATATCAGAGGTTCTGCCACTGATCTCAGTTGTATCGATCGTAATGATCATCAGCGGAATCGTAGCCGTCAATGCAGAAAAAATCTTAAGCTGCGGACTTCTGGTTCTTGGAGTTGTGATGCTTCACAATCTCTGCGGAATGGGAATCGGACTTGGTGCAGCGAAAATTTTACATATTGAGTACGATAAGGCAACCGCTATTGCCATCGAAGTCGGAATGCAGAACAGTGGACTTGCAATTTCCCTTGCGACTGCCAATTTCGCGGCAAATCCACTGGCAACCCTTCCGGGGGCGATCTTCAGTGTATGGCATAATATATCCGGATCTTTGTTTGCAGGGATCCGTCGGAGCGGAGAACAGACGAAAGAGGCATATCAGGAAGTTACAGAATAAGAAAAATCCTGCGATTTTGAATTGGCAAAATCGCAGGATTTTTTGTACTCAGAACAGAAAATACAGAGACTAAAGCACGTCATTTTTGTACCGATTTGAATGGCAGATGAATGGGAAAGAAGAGAACAGGAACTCTTCTTTTCCATTCATTTGCCCCTCGCGTCAAACAAAAAAATTTCCCTCTTGTCAAATCATTCCGATTATGTTATATTATCAAATAGTTTGAATATAAAAATATTTTAAACGAAAAAGATTTTAAAACAAAAATAAATGGAGAGAACAACCATGAGAGGAAGGATATGCGGTACCGGTTCTTATATACCGGAGCATTATTACGACAACAATGATCTCGCGAAGTTTGTGGAGACGAATGATGAATGGATCCGTGAACGGACCGGAATTGTGCGCAGACATATTGCAGAAGAAGATACAACAGTCAGCATGGCGATAAAAGCGGCAAAAAATGCACTTACAGATGCAAAATTAAATGCAGACGATCTGGATCTGATCCTGGTATCTACAATCACGCCAAACACCGTGATCCCAAGCACTGCGTGCGAAGTCCAGAAAGAGCTGGGAGCAGTAAATGCAACCTGTTTCGACATCAGTGCCGCATGCAGCGGTTTTGTGTATGCCTACAATACTGCGCAGGCTTACATAGCAGCCGGAATGTATCAGAACATTCTGGTGATCGGAAGTGAAACCCTATCCGGAATTGTCAACTGGAAAGACAGAGGAAGCTGCATTCTTTTTGGTGACGGGGCAGGAGCAGCCGTGATCTGTGCAGAAGAAGGTGAAATCTTTCCGGCAGTTACCCATTCTGACGGAGCAAAAGGACAGGTACTTGCCTGCGAAAGCCGTCAGCAGAAAAACTGGCAGGACAAAGAAAATGAAAAACAGACTTATGTATCCATGGATGGACAGGCAGTTTTCAAATTTGCCGTAAAAAAAGTGCCGGAAGTCATTGGAGAACTTCTGCAAAAAACAGATCTGACCGAGAAAGATATTGATCTTTTCGTTCTACATCAGGCAAACTTACGGATCATCGAATCTGTGGCAAAACGGATGAAAACAGACCTTGCAAAATTCCCGGTCAACATTGAAGAATACGGTAATACATCATCCGCCAGCATCCCAATCCTCCTGGATGAACTGAACAAAACCGGTCGCTTCCACAAAGGACAGAAGATTGTTCTCTGCGGCTTCGGTGCCGGACTCACCTGGGGAGCCACACTCATAGAGTGGTAAATATAAAAATAATCAAACAATAAGGAGACTAAGAACATGTTAGAAAAAGTAAAAGAAATCGTAGCAGAAGGACTTGACGTAAACGTAGCAGACCTCACAGAGGAGACAACTTTTGAATCTCTTGGAGCAGATTCCCTTGATCTGATGGATATGGTTATGACATTTGAAGATGAATTTGGTGTGGAAATCGATACGGAAGCAATCGGTGATCTCAAGACAATCGGAAGTGTTGTAACATACATCGAAGGACTGAAAAAATAAGAATCGCAAAAACACAGACAGAAAGAGGTTGTAATATGAAAACAGAAGTAACCGAATTACTTGGAATCGAGTATCCGATCATCCAGGGCGGAATGGCCTGGGTTGCTGAGTATCATCTTGCGGCCGGCGTATCAAATGCCGGCGGGCTTGGGCTCATCGGGGCTGCAAGCGCCCCGGCTGAGTGGGTACGTGAACAGATCAGAGAAGCAAAAAAGCTGACTGATAAACCATTTGGAGTAAATATCATGCTGATGAGTCCTTATGCAGAGGACGTGGCAAAAGTAGTAGCGGAAGAAGGCGTAAAGGTTGTAACGACAGGCGCCGGAAGCCCGGAAAAATATATGAAAATGTGGAAAGAAGCAGGAATTAAAGTCATTCCGGTGGTTGCATCCGTTGCACTTGCAAGAAGAATGGAACGGTGCGGGGCAGATGCAGTTGTTGCGGAAGGATGTGAATCCGGAGGACACATCGGAGAAAATACGACTATGGTACTGGTTCCACAGATTGTAGACGCAGTGAAGATTCCGGTAATCGCAGCCGGAGGAATCGCAGATGGAAGAGGAATTGCGGCAGCATTTATGCTGGGAGCAAAAGCCGTACAGATGGGAACCCATTTTGTTGCGACCGAAGAATCTATCGTACATGAAAATTATAAAAATGCGATCATCAAAGCGAAGGACATTGATTCCAGAGTAACCGGAAGAAGCACAGGACATCCGGTAAGAGCACTTCGCAACCAAATGACGAAAAAATATCTGGACCTTGAGAAAAACGGTGCATCCTTTGAAGAACTTGAGCACCTTACACTTGGAGGCTTAAGAAAGGCCGTTGTAGACGGAGATGTGACAAACGGAAGCGTAATGGCGGGACAGAGTGCAGCCATGGTAAAAGAGATCATGAGCTGTAAAGACCTGATCCAAAAGCTGGTAAGTGAGACGGATGCACTGATCGGAGGCAAAGGATTTTATGAATAAAACAGCATTCATTTTCCCGGGACAGGGCGCGCAGAAGTGCGGTATGGGAAAAGATTTTTATGAAAACAGTGAACTTGCAAAAGAGATTTTTGATACAGCAACAGCAGAGCTGGGACTTGATATGACAAAGCTTTGCTTTGAAGAAAATGAGCAGCTGGATCAGACAGAATACACTCAGGCAGCCATGGTAACAGCCTGTCTTGCAATGACAGCCGAGATTGAAAAGAGAGGTCTTACACCGGATGTGACAGCCGGGCTCAGCCTTGGAGAGTACTGTGCGATCAGCGCAGCGGGAGGTATGCAGCCGAAAGACGCCATTTCTCTTGTGAGAAAAAGAGGGATTCTGATGCAGAATACCGTTCCGGCAGGTGAAGGAGCCATGGCGGCAATCCTGGGACTGGATGGAGAGACGATTGAAAAAGTGACGGAAGAAATTCCGGGTGCGTCTGTGGCAAATTATAACTGTCCGGGACAGATTGTAATTACAGGAAAGACCGCAGCGGTAGAAAAGGCAGCAGAGTCTTTAAAAGCAGCCGGAGCAAAAAGGGCGGTTCTGTTAAATGTAAGTGGTCCGTTCCACTCAAAGATGCTGGAAAGTGCAGGCGAAGAGCTTGCGAAGGAAATGGAGAAGAGAAATTTTGAACCACTTGCCATTCCTTATGTGACGAATGTTACGGCAAAATATGTGACGGATATCAAAGAGACAAAGGCACTTCTTGCAAAACAGATTTCTTCACCGGTACGATGGGAAGAAAGTGTGAGAACTATGATTGAAGATGGTGTAGACACTTTTGTGGAAATCGGACCGGGAAAAACACTCGCCGGATTTATGCGGCGTATCGACAAAGGTGTCAAAGTATATAATATCGAAACCTGGGAAGATATGGAAAAAGTAATTGCTGAACTGGTGTAAAAAACAGGCAATGGAAAGGAAAAGCATATGACAGACAGAGCAAATTTGGAAGGACAGATCGCGGTGGTTACCGGCGCGTCCCGTGGAATTGGAAAGGCAATTGCGAAGGAGCTAGCTGCACAAGGAGCAACAGTTGTGATCAATTACAATGGTTCTGAAGCAAAAGCAGATGAAGTAAAACATGAAATTGTAGAAAAGGGTGGATGTGCCCAGTGTATGCAGTGCAATGTGGCAGATTACGAGGGATGTGAAGCATTTATAAAAGCAGTGATCGAGCAGTTTGGAAGAATCGATATTCTGGTAAATAATGCAGGGATCACAAAGGATGGTCTGCTGATGCGTATGAGTGAAGAAGATTTCTCCGATGTCATTGATGTCAATCTGAAAGGAACTTTCCATTGCATCCGTTTTGCATCCAGACAGATGATGAAGCAGAGAAGCGGAAAGATCATCAATCTTGCATCTGTAGTTGGAATCAGCGGAAATGCCGGTCAAGTAAACTATGCTGCATCTAAAGCAGGAATTATTGGAATGACCAAATCTGCGGCAAAAGAACTGGCATCCCGCGGAATCACGGTTAATGCGGTTGCACCGGGCTTCATTGAAACGGAGATGACAGAAGTTCTTTCCGATAAGCTCAAAGAAGAAATGAGAGGTCAGATCCCTCTTGCCAGAATGGGACACCCAGAAGATGTCGCGAAGGCAGTGGCGTTTCTGGCGTCTGAGCATGCGAGTTACATTACGGGGCAGGTTCTGCAAGTCGATGGGGGGATGGTGATGTAAAAATGGTTGCAGAGAAGGTTGAGGGACAAATTGTACAAAAGATGTCCTTCAAATTCAGACTCGCAAACCATTCCGATGAGCCTCCTAAAACAAGGATTGTGTCAGCAAAGGCTTCCACAATCCTTTGAGTCTCATCTCCATTGCTCGAAAAATGAATTTGAATGGGCCACATCGCCGCCTGAAGATTCACCTGAAGCAAGGTGACTGCCGGAAGAAGCCAAAGTGCCCGAACGTTACCGTCCTCGCGCCATGCAAAGAGGATATTCAACGTCACGAACAGGCAGCCGGTAGACCACAAGGTAGGCCGTATCGAGATGTAGGTAAACATCTGAAAGAAACCGACCGTATACAGCAGCCAAGTGATCCCTTGGTGCCGGCAACCTCTCGTCAGCCTTTCAATTAAAAAATAATAGGCGATGGCCGCTATCGCCAGCGGCACCACCACCGATGTGGCGACACCGGTATAGCCCGCAAGGGAATACCAGCCATAAAGCCATACATCGTGCAGCCATTGCTGGACAATAATGCCCTGCCCGGGATCCAGCGACCACGGGTTCTCGAAGGGAATCCCGTTGTGTACGATCTCACGTCCCGATGCCAACAGGAACCAACCATCTGTGTCCAACGTCCCGTCTGTACGGATATATCCCGTAAACCACGCAACGAAAATCGATACCATTGCCGCAGTGATGTATGAAAGCATGCGCAACGGGCGTGTGCTATCCCCACTGTCCGATTTCTCGGTATTCACTCGATTCAACACCATATACCTATCCACCTCTCGC
>ERZ772889.2550-NODE-2550-length-14018-cov-25.495596_pt1 | contig 14018 bp, 16 predicted proteins | sample MGYA00512127_ERZ772889 | MGnify/ENA primary metagenome ERZ772889 (study PRJEB29015, sample SAMEA2737689) | human gut metagenome | biome: human gut; feature: human-associated habitat; material: faeces | place: China | collected 2012 ...
GACACGGCCCTTTCACGGCTGTAACATGGGTTCGATTCCCGTACGGGTCACCAAACTAAGCTTCTGATTTTCTTCGATGATGCGTTGAAAATTAGGAGCTTTTTTATTACCCTTTTTGCAAGTACCACAATCGTACCACACTTTTAAAATAAACGCAAGCCCTGTAACATGGGAACAGGATTGCCGCGGAGTAAATTATAGCCGTGGCAATCCTGTTTTTTGTTGTTCCTTTAAAAATTATAAAAGCGTGGATTGGAAAATTGTAAAGGAGCTTTTGCGGCATATCCTCGCTTTTTAAAATTATGGCTGCGGTATTCCACAGTCACCTTGACAACTATCCAACCTCACTTTTGTCCGCTAATCGCGGAACAACCCGCAACCCCTTATCCCGGTGGGATAACACGGGCAAAGATTGGGAAAACGAAAGTGAGGACACGAAAATGAAAGAGACTGTTAAGACTTCCCGGACGGCTGGTTACTTGGAGAAAATTTTCCGCGCGTTGAATGTAAAGTATTTCAACGGTGAGTTGGAGGAGCCTATCATCACGATACAGAGCACGCCCAGAGCCTACGGACACGTCACCGTAGCCAAGGCATGGCAGAGAGGAGACACAACCCGCCATGAGCTTAACATCGGCGCTGGGACGCTTGCACGGCCCATAGAAAACGTGGTGGCGACCACCCTCCACGAGTGTGTACACTTGTGGAACCTTCAAAACGGCATACAGGATTGCAGCAGGGGCGGCGCATACCACAACAAAAAATTTAAGGAGGCCGCCGAGGCCCGCGATTTGAAAATCAGTTACGACCCGCGCGTTGGATGGAGCATCACCGAGCCGACCGACGCGCTGTGTGAGTTCATTTTGGAACAAGACTGGCAGGACATCAGCATGAACCGCATTGAAGATTTCTACGCCCCGCGTGGCAAGGGCGCAGGGGACGCCACGGGCAAGCCGACAGGAAGTAACCCCAACAGCCACAGCATCAAGTATGTTTGCCCCTGCTGTCACAACAGCGTGCGAGGGACAAAGGTTGTGCGCATAAAATGTGCCGACTGCGACATGATGATGACCGCACAATAAAGAGAACCGGGAGTGAAAGCTCCCGGCTTTTTGCTGCAAAATTCGGGCCGCAAGCGGCCTTACTCCATTTTGATGTCTACTATTCAAAACGAGTCAACTTTATTCGTGGTGGGGTAACAAGCTGTTACCTCACCGGTTCTTTTCTACGTTTCTACGAGCGAATGCTTTTACAAAAAGAGGACGGTGCAGGTCGTTAAAACGACTGCGCCGTCCCCGTTTTTGAGGTTTTGATGTCAACTTCTCAATTTAGGAACCGTCCCCATTTTCCCTACCTTATTATAATAATAGACACTGCTTTTCAAAAAACAAACTCGTAGAAGAGTGTTTCTTCTACGAGTTGCCGGTTGCTTATAATTTACTATTTTTCAAAAAGCCATTAGCAAAGGATGCCTACATCTTCCGGAGGGCAACTCTTATCAGCCTCACCGGGAATCACTGTGCCCCACCAGTCGGTGTTGGAGTCTCCACCGCTCGGCTGAGACGGCTGTGCAGGCTCGGGATTGCTCGGCTGCGCCGGTTCAGGGTTACTAGGCTGTGCCGGTGCCGGGTCAGGCTGTGCAGGAGCCGGAGCAGCAGGCTCCGGATTGCTGGGCTGTACCGGCGTAGCGGGAGCAGACGGCGTAGCGGGAGCAGACGGCGTAACCGGCGCAACAGGTGCCGGATTAGTCGGCGTCACGGCAGCACTGTTGCTGGAACCGCTGTTTTTATAAGTCTTGTTGCTGGTCGTGACCTTCTTCGGCTGTTCAACCGTCACTTCGTAGTTGGCACTCTCCTCACCAGCAGTCGCCGTGATGGTTGCATTCCCAGAAGAAACGGCAGTTACCTTCCCATTGGAATCGACGGTAGCGACCTTCTCGTTGCTGGACAACCACTCGATGGTAGTTTCGGAAGTAACCTCTTCGGGGGCAACAGTTGCCTTAATGGTGTGAGAGTTACCGACCGTCAGTTTGCCTTCATTGGAATCGAGCGTGATACTTTCTACTTCGTAGAATGCTTTCACATGAGTCGTCTTCTCTGTGACCCTTTCACCATTCTGCATGAGGGTCGTGGTGATGTCGCACTCACCTGCTTTAAGGACCTTCACCTTGCCGTCCTTATCGACGGTAGCGACTTCCTCATCGCTGGAAGCGAAATCGAACGAAATGTTGGACGCATCTTTCGGCTCGCATTTCGCTTCGATTGCGGCTTCGTTTGTATCGTTGAGTTTGACTTCCAAGGTATCGGGAACCTTCAATTCTTTCGCGGATACCTTGACGGTGATGACGCAGACATCCTGCATCTCAGTATCCTTGACCGCTGCGGTGATTTCAGCCTCACCGGCTGCGACTGCCGTAACGGTGCCGGTCTCATCAACCGTAGCAACACTCTCATCGGAAGAAGTCCACGCGAGCGTCAGCTTCTCAGCCGCCTTGGCAATCTTTTCATCCTGTGCAGCAGTTTCTGCTGTAGCAGACTCACCGGTTGCGATGACAGGCGTTTCTGCAGGTGCATCCTCCGTGCCGAAATTCACCGGCAACGTGATGCTCTCGCCCTTTTCGAGAATCGCAGCATCCGGAACCGAGATGTTCGTGACCTTAACGCCGCATCCTACCAGGCTGAGCGCCATAGCCGCAGTCGCAATAACTGCCAATACGATATTCTTTTTCATAAAAACACTCCTTCTCGGCATCTAGCGCCGAGGCTACTTTTTAATTTTGCCGCCGCCACTCTATTGATAAGTGGCGGCTTTGGATTCTTTTAAATCGTGGACGGGGGAGATCGCTGCGCGACTCACCGTCCCCGATACATCACGCAGTTTCCAGATACTCCCGCAAGGAATCTGCAACTCCTTCCTGTATGGAATTGTCCCAGACTGCGTATTTGTTTTCCGGGTATCCGCCTACAAATATTGAAGCATCCGATAGTTGCCATTTTGACACGGGCTTGCCATCTTCCACCTTGATGATGGTCGGTGCACCGATACGCTTCTCCCTGACATCAATTTCATTTTTCTCCGGGTCGGAGACGGTGTACTCGGCCAGGTAGTCATCCAGCCAGGTTAGCAGTTCGGTGTAGCCTTCCCCCGCTGGTCTGGTTTGCACTGGTGCGGCAGTATCCGAGTTGTAGGTGTATATATCCCGATATAGGTCTACCTGGCAGTAGTCCATCGTGACCCCTTCACTTGTAGCAACAGCGGCAAGCACAGGGAGCAGGTTGCGACAGTAGGGACAGCGCGGATAGGCAAACAAGATATAACCGTCTTTTTTCGCGCGTGCTTCCACCGCGGTCACAGGTGATAGCGGCACCGAGAAGGACAGATTAACATCCCGGTACGTATATTCTGTGTAGCCGGGAACAGCGCGCCCATTATACGCCCGGTAACTGCGGGCAACTATTGCTCCCGGCGAGCTGCCAAGGAGTAGCAGCACAGCCATCCCAGCAGTTGCCACAGCATAGGCTATGTACGGTGCGGTGTGGGATAGTTTTTGCATCCATTTATCACCTTCCTTTTATATTATAGCACATCAGCACGTAAGAGCAAGATTCAAATCGTCTCCAGGTAGACGATTTTTCCCTTAGCAAATCGGTACAATAAATATACTTTATTGTACACGGTGGTGAGGGCAAATGCTACTACAGGAGGCAATTAAGCTGCGCATTTTGGAGCTTGCAGACGAGCGCGGCTACAGTGTCAACAAGCTGGCTGAGCGTTCCGGCATTGCACCATCTGTCCTTAAAAAGACTGTCAAGCCTTATGCTACCACTAAAAATACTTCAACTGAAATAGTTGCACGGATATGTGTGGGGTTAGGAATCCCATTTAAAACTTTTTGGGACAGCCCTTTATTTGACAATATTGAGACTAGACAACAAAAAGAGGACGAGAGCCAATAAAGGCTGTCGTCCTTTTGATGTTTACTTTTCAAACGAGGCAGGGTTAGAAAGGCATAGCGTCCGGTTCCTCAAAATCCTCCGCAGAAATTCCTTCAGGGATTTCCCCATAATCATTATCTTCTTGGGGCGTGCAGTACAACGGTTTTTTTAAGCTGCCGTTATATTGCCAGTGGGTCTTTCCGGCAATGGCAGATTTGGATTCTGCCAGCTCCCCGTAACGATATACTTCATAATGTAAAACTACTTCATCGTCCATAAGGGCGACCTTGTTTTCCTCCCACGCGAAAGTAAGTTTTACTTTAGGAAAAAGAATTGAGAGCGTATGAATAGCCTCACTTGCAGGTGCGCTATGGGTGAGAAATGCAATGCTATTTTCATTACATTCTTCAAAAGATATCACGTTTTCGTCTGTACCCCAGTGTTCCGTGCACCAGCCGGTATAAGTAGGATAGCCGTATTCCTTCCGGTTCAGCACAGCCATTTTTCCCAAAAGGAACCGGCGCTGATCTGCACGGCTAAGAACAGCAAGAAAATTTTCTTCTTCCTCTTCTGTAGGGTAAGGAACTAAATCAAGATAATGGCGGTAAAGCTTTTCGCCGCAAGAAACTTCATCATCGGGGCCAATGTTCAGGTGTACCGGCACAGCACAGATTTTATTCAAATCAATGCTCCCAATGTCATAGATGTCATCGCAGATGTACTTCATTACTTCATTGACCTGTTCCTTCGAACCGCCAATCGTGAGAGTGCTGTAAATAAAGCTTTCTTTCTTCATGGGATTTCTCCTTTGAGAGTTGTATCACCGCTCACAGCAGACGGCGGCGGATGTCTCCGCGTGCCATCCCTGTAAGCCGTGAGAGTTGTGTAATGCTGACGCCCTCTTGTGTTACCAGACGGCGCAGCAGCGGGGTTGCGGTGGATTCGGGGTAAAGCTGGATTTCGTGGCATTCCATGCCTGCCGTTGCACGTACAAAGTCACAAAGCTCAGCATCCGTAAAGGCAGGCAGCGGAGAATCCTCCAGAATGCCGCGGGCATTTAATTCTGGCTGCTGGTGGTAGTGCCGCAGCCAATCTAAATCATGCAGTGCAAGCGCGTAGCTTGTGTCTACATGACATAACGGCTTTTTTCGACTAGCAAAGTAGTCAATGTAGCTGCTCCACGGGTAGTCCTGCATATCCTGCACCATTCCGGCAGCGACCGGGTTGCGGTGGATATAGCGCAGTACCCGCAGGAAGTAGCCTTTGGTTGTGACAGGCTGGGATTTGTAACGGCCCTGGAAGAGCGGGCCTGTCCGCTGGTAGCGGCGGTTGTAGTAGGCAACGTACCGTACCCCGATGGCCTTCATCATGTGTTGCAAGGAATCGTTACAATCCTTCGCGAGCAGATGCAGATGGTTGCCCATCAGGCAGTATGCCATGATGATAAAATTTTCATCTGCGCAAAAATCGAGAATATGTAAAAAGTTCAGATTGTCGGCATCATCATTAAAGATGGTCATGCGGTTAATTCCACGGATCATGATGTGATACACGCCGCAGGACGAAAGTTTACGGGCTTTTCTTGGCATGGTCCTGCACCTCCGAGGGTGTCGTTTGGGGCGTCCATTCTTCCGGCTTGTAGGTCAGCAGTTGTATCGCCCGCGAGGCATCCCCTCGTGTCATTTTATGGGTGTCAATTTTGTAATCCGGGGCCAGCTTGTGGATAAGGGCAATTTGCTCATTGGTGATGGGTTGTCTATCCCACTTATAGCGCTGTTTTTTGTCCCAGATATGTTGATATTTAGCATGCTTCTGTTTCAAGTCCTGATACACATAGTCTAATGCAAATTGTAATGGCACCGCACTCTTGGAGCACGCTTTATTTTTCCGCAGGTACACCATGCCGTTAGTCAGCGGTTTGCTGATGCGGTAGGTTACGGTCGGGATAGGCAGTATATAGCCGCCATCCTTGAGTGTAATCCATGCGACATCATGGGTGGTAACACCTTCGCCAAGTGCCATAATGTCTACCTCCTTCTGATTTTGTATCCAGGTATCGGGAATGTCCGCACCTGTAAGTACCTTTATCGGTTCGGTTTCCTCCGGCAACTTTTCCACCTGCTCCTTTTTAGGTTTGGGAGCTAGCGGTTCCTCGCCGATTAGCGTTGCTGCCGTGCATATCGGCATCCTGGAAATGCCCACGCAATCAATAATCTTGCAGGCACTTTTTCCCGGATGCAACCGCAGGCCGCGACCTACCATCTGCGCATACAGGCCGACATTGGTTGTGGCAACCGGGCGGGCCAGCAGAACGGTTTCTGTCATCGGCAGGTCAACACCTTCCGTCAGGACAGCATAGCAGACAAGTACTTTAATTAGGCCCAAACGGTAGGCCTCCAACAGACGTCCTCTATTTTGAGTAGTGCCATCGATAAAGGCCGCGGTACTGGCACCATGCTGGGAATTGAGCAGTGCTGTCACATTTTTGCCCTCTTCAATGGATGGTGCGAAAATGATGGTCTGCCCACGTGCGTTTGAGGTGTAGGCCTCCGCGATACCCGCTGCTGTGCCAGACATAACGCGTGCTATATCTGCGGCATCATAATCGCCAGTATCCTCACGGTACTGCACTGTCCCCAAGTCATACTTGAGATTAACCTGACAAGCTTCTATAGGACTAAGATACCCGTGCTCAATGCCGTATAGGGTGTTATACTCGCACAAAATGTCGTCAAAAGCCACATCCAGGCCGACACCATCACCGCGGATTGCGGTTGCAGTGAAGCCAAAACGAACGGCATTTTTGAAGTACTCAAAAATTTTGCGGTAGGTCGGTGCAGCACTGTGGTGGGCCTCGTCGATGATGATGGTATCGATACTGTAGGGGTTGTACTTGTCGAGCCGCCCCACAAGGCTTTGCACCGAAGCGCTGATGATGGGTTCCCCGTGTGCATGTGTGGTTCCCTGCTCGATGCCGCAGGGAAGGCCTTTGAGGTATTCCAACGGCTGTATCACGAGTTCCTCCCGGTGAGATAAAATCAGTATGTGGTGGTCATTTTCCAGTACATCACAGCGGATGTACTCAGCAAAAATTCGTGTCTTGCCAAGGCCGGTTGCGATAACGCACAGGGCGGCATTTCCCTCGTAGGATTTCATACGCTGAAGGGTGTCAGCCTGATAAGGACGCAACGGTGGTGCCCGCGGGCCGTCATGGCCCTGTTGTAGAGGTGGATTTTTCATAGTCGACTCCTTGGTCACTGGTGATAGTAGTAAGCCTGAATAATTTCGTCCGACCCACTGCCATTGCGGATGATGAAGCGTCCGGGAATAGCAGGGAGCTTTGCGGCACTGCCGTCATCCAAGATAACAATGGAACTCTGTGCATCGGCAGTGTGGCCGCAAATACGACCGTCAAGCTGTGCTTTAAGACTACCCGGAACAGACCCTACGTCGGGGCGCTGAGTTGCCACAAGCAGATGAATACCGAGCGCACGGCCCAGACGGCCAATGGCGAGGAGCTTGTTCGTAATCGAGGCAACTACTGCCTTGCCATCTTTATCACGTCCAGTTGTATCGAGAATCATCGAGGTTTCATCCAGGATAACGACGATTCGATGCAGTTCTTCTCCGGTCGTCTGGACATATTCCTCAAGATTTGCACAGCCAGCGATAGAAAACTCTGTACGGCGATGGTTAAGCTCATGTACAACACTGTCAAGCATCTGCTCAAGGGCAGCATCATCATCTGCATAATGCCCCGTCTTACGATATTCGGGGCCGAAGTCCACACCTTTATAATCGGCGAGGTAGATGTCGTAGCCTTTTTGCGACAGCTGGTAGAGAATCAACAGTGCCAACTGCGTCTTACCCATGCCGGTGGCAGCAGCCAAAAGCCAATGAGGCAGCTGGCTAAAATCAATGCTAACGGGAATGCCTGCCGCATTGATGCCCAAGACGATTTTTGTGTCGCTATCGTCCATATATGTATCTGCCCACGGGATTAGCCGCCCCATAAGGTTGCACCCGGCAACAACACGAAGGTCAAAGAGCTGGTTGTTGCTGCCCTGAGTGATAGAGAGGACGGTCACATTAAGTGCGGATTCGATTGTTGTCCGATTGTCTTCCCAGTATTCGAGCGGGCAGCCTTTAAGGCTGAAAGTAAGCTGTTGAATATTACCATCCCTGTTGGCCTTAACTAGCAGTGGTGCTTCATGCGCCTGGTTGCAGATACCAGCACGCGAAAAATCGTCGTAATATGACCAACTGTGGGGGATATAACCAAAGAGGTAAATGACGCCAAGGCACTCTGCCAGCCATGCAATTACCCGAATAAAATTAACGAACGGTCTAAATACTACCGAAATCACGTCCTCGCCAGAGCCGCCCGAAACCATAATCAGGGCGGCAACTGCGAGTGCGAGGCACAGCAGCACATATTGCTGTGCGGTCTTTGAATCGGTTTGAATACGTCTAAGCCCATTGTGGAACGTATTCATGATATAATTTTTTTCCGTCTGCCATTGCAGGCGATCAGAATCATTACGCATGATTAAATCTCCTTTCAAAATAAATGCCCGTATAGCCTGATAGCACAGCTTTCATCCGCTAGAACGGACAATCATCAATCTCTATTTGCTCAAATGTCGGTGTGGTGCAAGGGTGAAAATACTCGTGAACCGTATAGTCCTTGTGACTGCCGTCGAGGTCAAAAACCCGAACGCAGTTGATGCGCCGCAAGAGCGCGTCCCAAGCCTCCGGCTTTTCGTGCTGCTCGGAAACATACTGCTTCTCCAACGGCAAGTTGGAAATGATGTATGCTTCCGTGTAGCAAGCCTGCTTGTTAGCATACCTACAGGGTAATTCCAAAGGATAGCCATCCAGGTATTGCAGCATGCTATTAAGGGGCAAGCTGCTGTGGAACTCATCGAAGAGCATCACTTTCTGCCCCCGGTAGCCATCAAAAGGATGGTGATAGTCAGACACCGCGTAGCAGTTTGAGTATCCGCATCCTTCTTTTACCGACCTAGTTTTTCCTGTGCCAGTAGGGCCAAAGATATAGGTGACTGTCATCTGGCGAAATACATTGCGGTATTTCTCCTCCAGGATGGTCTGCCTTGTCCGGTCAATGTGGGAGATATCTCGCAGGTATTCCGGGTGCTCACCCAGGATTTGCGCATTGTCTGCCCCGGATGCAATCAGTGCATACAGAGTCCGTAAGTCGTTACGGTCGCCCTGCTTGCTGTCAGGGGGTAAACTGCCACTTTCTTCAAACGTGTCAGAGTAGTTTATCCCTTCATGTACTTTTCCCTTGGAGTCGGTATACTTGTAGTGACCGTTTGCATCCTTGTTATACTTAGCACCCTCTTTACGGATGTAAGCATAGTTTTCGGAATTTTTTCCCCATTGAGGCACTTCGATGTGCGCAGTAGGAAACTTGTTCTTTAGGGTTGTGAACATTACAGGATTTTCATATACTAAAAATAAGTGTATGTGATAGGTTTCCTCTTGCCCCACTTCATCAGCCATGCACCAATAAAGGAGCTTGGCTCCTTTTTCAAGAGCAGCCTTGATAACATTATGATCATAGCCATGCTCTTGTGGATTGTTGATTGTCAGCTGGTAACGGCGTGTCGCGTAACCTTTTGCCATATAGTGTACCCAGTACACTACGGACACAAAGCCGCTGTGTACGCTTTAAAGCTTATAGTTATAGGCTTTATGGACTGTACACACAGGTATGGAGGTAATACTAGCTCCATACCTGTGTGGCGGCTTTAAGTCCATAGCGTACGCTTGTCGTTATAAAATTTTCAAGGTGCTGTATGGGTGTTGATTGGTTTACCTCAAAAATGAGACAAGCCCCATTTTTGAGGTGAGGCCGCTAACGCGTCCTACAGTGTGCTTGGAAACCTTAGTCGAGCACCACAATGTTCTCAGGCTTACGGTACTCGTTGTAGAAAATCTTCACTTCGCGTCCCATCAGGTCATGAAGGTTGATTTTAAGTTCGGCCATCTTAGCGTCAGAGAGATACATATCCCTGACGAAGACGCCCTCCCCGTTCTGGGAGGCAATCTCCGTTGCGAGGTAGATGCGGCAGCCGGTGACGGGACGGCCTTCTTTCGTGACAAAGTCACTGCGTCTATAACCAATGATTTTCATGGTTATTTCCTCCTTGGCATTATCGTTATGTTGTTTCCGAAGTACTGTCCTCGCCATTGGTAACTAAGGAATGGTGCCGGATAGATGCAACCAAAAGCAAGTGTGTCGAGCACTGCTGTTGATAGAACCAAACGACATTTCTGTCACCTCCCTTTTCTGATGGAGGAAACGTAAAGCAATATGACAACCGAGAGGATGTATCTTGCTTGTTCGCTCCCTGTGCTTATAATTCTACTCAGTTCGCAAGGGTGGACAATAAAGAAAAGACGAACTTCATTACAAATTTCTTGAATGAAGCTCGTCTTTATAAAGTGCTTTTTTATTTGGTTTGGCCGTTAGATAAGAGCATCCGCTTTGCTCTACCTAATGAAAGTCTTTCATCAAGCAAGCTGTCAAGCAGAGCAGGAACGCCGTCCATGTCTCCATCCATCGGGTGCATATAGACACCATTAACACCAGGATGTGTATGACCAACTAACTCCTCGTAAACCCAGTTGCTAAAGTGATTTTTGTAGATTGAGCTAAAGGTATGTCGCAGCTCATACGGCGTAATATAAGGGATACCGTTATACCTGCAATAGATCCCCCAGCGTTTACGGTAGCATAGTTGACCAGTGCTTCCAAAGACCCTCTCATGAGGGTCTAACGGAGTGACTCGATAGACTTGTTGACTTTCTAAAAGCATACGTGTATATCGAGTCTGCGGGAAGTCGCGTGCGGCAAATTCGTTCTTCCCATTTGTAGTGATGCCTTTAGCATTGATGGCACGGCGTATATGTATATAATCATTGTCAATATCGCCCCACTCAAGGCCCATCAATTCACCAGGACGTAACCCTGTAACGACTTGGAATCGATATGCATAGATTAAGCTGTCTTGACAAATCGTACCATTATAAGGCACCTGAGATTCGGTGAATAAGATGTTAAGCGAAGAAACGTCAAGTGCTTGCTTTTGACCTTTTTTGGCGTTTGAGGGAATTTTAATGTTTGATGTACGCAAATCGTTCCGGATATCGGCACAGTCCAAATAATTACAGAATCCAGATAAATCGCCGCGTATATTTTTAAGACTTTTTTGACTAAGATTGTGCTTTCTGTATGCGGTATAGATAACTCGCTTTAAATCCTGCTTAGTTAGTAGCATAACCGGGACTTTGCCAATTATAGGTTTAATGTGGTTGTTATACCTGTTGCGGATGGTGTAGATGTTTGTGGTTTCGAGTGCCTTATCTTGGAGGTAGCGCTCAAACACGGTATCAACCGTTGTACGTTCGCTGACGCTAAATGGGCAAGCTCCAGACAACCACGAGGTTGCATTTTGGGCGCAGATCTTTCGGCCTTTGTCACCCGGGACGCTTGAATAAAAAGACTTTCGGACACCGTTCTTTTGGAGGTTGATTTTCCAAACGTGCTTTTTCTCAACCCAGATTGCGCGAGAAATCATTTTACTTTGTGTGGTATACATGCGGACTCCTTAGAGCCGGCCATTTTATGTGACTGGCTCGATGAAAATAGTGTAGTAATCGTCCTTATTGATATTCAACAACCTTCCGATGCGTGCGATTTCCTCTGCCGAAAAGAGCGAATATCCGTTCATCTTCTGCGACAATGCTTGCGGGGAAATGCCGATGGCCTCCGCGACATTGTAGCAGGTAAAGCCTGCGCGGATGATTTCGGACCGCAAATTCAAATATTTGCCTTTCATGATAATAATCTCCTTTGAGTAATTTTCAGTAGGTGGCTTTATTATCATGATATTCAGTTCGCACGTACTGGCAAGAGGGGTATCACCAACTTTTTTATTTATTCTTGCAAGCAGGTGATGTACCACACTTTTTATATGAAGAGTACCACACTTTGTACCACACAGATATAAAAATACCCTTTAATGAAATCCATACCAGTGATAAAATTATCGTTAGTACGTATTGCATTAAAGGATATTTGTAGAATGATAGAAGTTCGATTCCCGTACGGGTCACCAAAAAGCTCAACTTCGCAAGAGGTTGAGCTTTTTTCTTTTTATTGTACATTGTAAGGAGTAGAGGAGTACGGGAATCGAACAGCCCGGGCCCCGCGTCCGCGTCCCGCGGGGCAAAAACAGCCCCGCGGGCTGTTTTTAGGGCGCGGGAGATGGACGGGAGGGTCACCAAAGGGGCTGTTGTACATCCCCTCGTTTTCTTTTGCCTATTCCTCCGGCCTGACCACCGTTACGGTACACTGCGCTGTAAACCCGCCGCAGTCGGCGGTCAGGGTCGTGGTGCCGTAATTCACGGGGACGAGCCAGGAGCCGTCGAAGCGGGCGATGCGCTCGTCGGCGATGTGATAGGTCACGGCGGGGTGGTCGGTGGTGTCCTCCGGCAGAAGATGGCAGACTGCGCCGACGCGGCTGGCGTAGGCGTAGTCGGACTCACGTGTGCCGTCGGCGGTGATCCAGGTCACAAGCTCGTCGTCAAAATACAGCGTGTAGTCGTCCAAAGCAATGCCGCGCAGCGGGCTGGACACCTGCACCGGGCAGCTGGCGGAAATTTTCCCGTCGGCGCTTTGCAGCGTCAGGGTGGTCGAGCCGCCGCGCAGACCGGTCACAATGCCGCTGGGATCGACCTCGGCAATCGTGTCATCGGCCACAGACCAGCGCCACTCGGTCAGGGCGGCGCGGCGGGGGCTGACCTCACGCCCGTCGGCATCCTCGTAGAGGACGGCGGTCTCGGCGGTCTGGGCAATCTGTTTGGCGGCGGCGGTGGCCGTCCCTTCGGATTCTAAACAGATTCCACGCTCCCGCAGGGAGCTGGAGATACAGAGATTATTTATGGAGGTGAAGATACATGGTCAAGATCAGACTTCGCAGAATGGGCGCTAAGAAGGCTCCCTTTTACCGCGTCGTGGTGGCGGATTCCCGTTTCGCACGTGACGGCAGATGCATTGAGGAGATCGGCACTTACGATCCGCTGAGCGCGGACAAGAAGATCGTCGTCGACGCCGAGCGCGCCAACTACTGGCTCGCCAACGGTGCGCAGCCGACGGATACCGTTCGTGCGCTGCTCAAGAAGGCCCTCGCAGCCGAATAAGGAGAGACCCCAAAGATGAAAGAACTTCTGACCTATATTGTGCAGAACCTCGTGGAAAAACCGGACGAGGTCTCTGTGACCGAGCGCGAGGCCAACGGCGAGACCGTGTTTGAAGTGCGCGTCGCCGACGGCGATATGGGCAAGGTCATCGGCCGTCAGGGACGGATCGTCAAAGAGATCCGCATCCTGATGAAGGCTGTCGCCCAGAGAAAGGGCAAGAAAGTCTCCGTGGAGATCATGGATTGACGCAGGAAACGCGCTGCACCCGTGCAGTGCGTTTTTTGCACCTACACCCAAAAAGGGGGCAATGCATATGCAAAAACCGTATCTGGAGGCAGGAAAGATCGTCAACACGCACGGTGTGCGCGGCGAGGTGCGCATCCAGCCGTGGGCGGATGACGCGGCGTTCCTGCTCGGCTTCCGGACGTTTTATATCGATGGCGCGCCCGTGCACGTCGCGCACAGCCGCGTGCACAAGGGGATGCTCGTCGTCAAGTTTGCGGATTATGACGATGTCAACGCTGCCATGACGCTCAAAAACCGCGTCGTGTCCATCGCGCGCGCGGATGTCACGCTGCCGGACGGGCAGTATTTTCAGCAGGATCTGATCGGCATCGCCGTCGAGACCGATGCGGGCGAGCCGCTCGGCACGCTGCGCGAGATCCTCGACCTGCCGCGCGGCAGCGTCTACGTCGTGCAGGGTGCGCGCGAGGTGCTCATCCCCGACCGGCCGGAGTTCGTGCGCAGCATCGACCCCGCCGCCGGGCGCATGGTCGTGCACCTGATCGAAGGGATGTGAGCGCGTGCGCATCGACATTCTCACCCTCTTTCCCGACACGATGCGCGCCATGC
>ERZ772889.2559-NODE-2559-length-13985-cov-3.620029_pt1 | contig 13985 bp, 10 predicted proteins | sample MGYA00512127_ERZ772889 | MGnify/ENA primary metagenome ERZ772889 (study PRJEB29015, sample SAMEA2737689) | human gut metagenome | biome: human gut; feature: human-associated habitat; material: faeces | place: China | collected 2012 ...
ACCAGATATCAGCCAGTAAATGGCGGTATTTATGGTGGCTCCATGATCTTTGAAAAGGACGGGATCAGATATAAGATCATGCGAAACTTCGCACAAGGGCAGACAGAGTATCGCATATTTGATGCAGATACGATGGAGGAACTTAAGGGGAAGGAATATTTATTCGAATCTGATAAACAGGCATTTGAGAATACGGTTTCGATGACACAGGCAGAGATTCGTACAGGCAGAGAGATGAAGGAAGTTTTGCAAAATTCCATGGCGAATCTGCGAAGCAGCAAGGATGCCGCGATCGACCTTCGAAAAGCGATCGATCATTTGAAAGCTAGACGAAGACAAATGCGAAAAGATCCTGTGTTTGCACAGATTGACAATTTGCGAAGACAACAGGGATCATGGCAGTATGATACACAAGCGTTGAATGAATATGAACAAGAAGAGAGAGAGATTCGGAAACGTTTAAGACAAAAGAGAAAGTTGACGCTGCTTCAGAAGATTTTGCTGTGGTTTCGAAAGTTATTTGGCGGGGAAGATGAAGAACGAATTCGCAAAATAGAACTAAGACATCGCTTAGAGATCATAGAGATCGAGAAAGCACAGCTTATGCAGCAAAAGGAAGAGGCAGATAAGAAAAAGCAGGAATACGAGATTTTGCTGGGGCAGAAAAGGAAGAAAGAACTTGAGATTCACGAGATAGAACTTGCAATGAAAGCAATCGAGGAAGCTGCAAGTCAGGTACAAAAGACTTTTGGACAGGAACTAAATGAGAAGATCTCAGAGATTTTTTGTGATATGACGAATGGAAAATATACGCAGGCAGTCATGGATGAGAATTTTTCGATGATGGTTTATGATGGATTTGATCATGTCGATATGAAGTATTTAAGCAATGCCACAGTAGAACAATTATACTTTGCACTGCGTCTTGCATCGGCCGATCTTTTATATGAAAATGATGCATTTCCGTTGTTTTTAGACGATGTGTTCGGTAATTATGATGACGAAAGACTGGCACAGACGATGCAGTATTTAAGTCATCATACAGACCGTCAGATCTTTTTATTTACGGGCAGGAAAGAAATACTTCGTTTATTGGATGAGAAAGAAATTTTATATCATCTTATTTCTTTATAGCTTTTTCTGTGCTAAGATAATGAGAGATAAAGTAACAAAGGAGATCAAAATATATGGCAAAGAAGATGACCATGGCAGACATCGCGAATTTATCAGGAGTTGGAAAAAGCACGGTATCTCGCTATTTTAACGGGGGATATGTAAAGGATGAGACGAGAGCGAAGATTCAGAAGGTCATTGAAGAATACAACTATACACCGAATGCATTTGCAAGATTGAATGCGAAACAAAGCAACGTGATCGGTGTAGTTGTGCCGACATTAAATTCTAAGATCACAAGCCGTGTGATCACAAGTATCGATCGGTATTTAAGAGAAAAGGGGTATACAACCCTTATTCAGAACTCAGACCACGATATTGATCAGGAATTACAGAATATCCAGCGCCTGATCCAGTTAAATGTGGATGGGATCTTGATCAGTTCCATAGCGATCACAAAGGACCACAAAGAGCTGTTAAAGAAAGCGGGGATTCCAGTGGTTGTTTTAACACAGGATTATGAAGATGGAATTTCCATTATTTATGATGATTATCATGCAGGGAAAACGATCGGAGAGTATATCGGGAAGAAAGGACATCAAAAGGTTGGATATATTGGTGTCTATGAGACAGACCAGGCAGTTGGGATCGAGCGTAGAAATGGTGTGTTAGATGGATTGAAAGAATATGGGATCACACCGGTGACAGGGAAGAGTGATTATAGTTTTATTGGTGGACAGACGGTTACAAGAGAATTACTTGAGAGGGAATCAGATTTAGATGCGATCATCTGTGCAACAGATCGGCTTGCGTTTGGTGCATATAAGATTTTACACGAACATAAGAAGAGGATTCCAGAAGAAGTGTCTGTGGCAGCGTTTGGAGGATATGATGAAAGTACCCTCCTGACGCCGGAGCTTACAACGCTAAAGTTTGATTCCTATGGAATGGGATACCTTGGAGCGGAAACGATCCTTAAGATGATTACAGGAGAACCAGTATCCAAGAAACAGATTGTGGGATATGAATTTATTGAAGGCGGAAGTGTCAGATCATAAATTCTTCATACGTGCTTATAATATCGCCCTCCTTCCGTATTACTCGGAACGGAGGGCTTTGCCGTTTACCTGTTGCTTTGTTAAGTCGTCTCACATAAAACACAAATAAAAGTAATAAAATAAAAAAATGTGGTATCGATTCCATAAATACTATTGACAAATGGAAGAGAAAGTTATAAGATACAGATATGGAACCGATACCATAATAAGTTTCACAATAAAAAAGGAGAGAAGATATGGATTACGCAAAAATCGCCAGCCAGGTCATCGAGCATGTTGGTGGCAAACAAAACATTAAGTCAGTTCAGCATTGTGCAACAAGACTTCGTTTACAGTTAAAAGACAACGATCTTCGCAATGAAGATGCAGTCAGCGACATTGAAGGAGTTAAGGGAGTGTTCTTAACACAGTCACAGTTCCAGATCATTTTCGGATCAGGACTTGTAAACTTAGTGTGCGACGAAGTACAGAAGCAGTTAGGAATCTCAGTCGATACACCAGCAGATGATGAGAAAGAAGAGAAGAAAGGAAATGTTCTTCAGAGATTAGTAAAGTTATTAAGTGATATTTTCGTACCGATCATTCCAGCCATCGTAGCAGGTGGTCTGTTAATGGGAGTGAACAATATCCTGACAGCAGCGATGTTTAGTGGCAAGTCCGTCATTGATCTGTACCCACAGTTTAAGGGTCTGGCAACAGCAATCAACATGTTTGCAAGTGCTCCATTTGCATTTTTGCCAGTATTGATCGGATTTAGCGCAACGAAGAAGTTTGGCGGGAATCCATATCTTGGAGCAGCCATGGGTATGATCATGGTTCATCCAGATCTGTTAAGTGCATACAGCATCGGTATCGCCAAAGCGCCAGTATGGGATATCTTTGGATTTAAGATCCAGGCGATCGGATATCAGGGAACTGTACTTCCAGTATTAGCAGTTGCATTTATTTTAGCAACGATCGAGAAGAAGTTACATAAAGTAACACCAACATGGTTAGATAACCTGACAACACCATTGATTTCTATCATGGTAACATCATTTTTAACATTCATCTGCGTAGGACCAGTGTTAAGAGAAGCAGGTAACTTATTAGCAGATGGAATCACATGGGTATATAACACACTTGGATTTGTCGGTGGAGGATTATTCGGACTTGCATATGCACCGATCTGTCTAACAGGAATGCATCACAGCTTTATCGCGATCGAGACACAGCTGATCGCAGCCAAAGCAACAACAGGTGGAAGTTTTATCTTCACAACAGCAAGTATGAACAACGTAGCACAGGGAGCAGCCGTATTAGCAGTTTTATTCTTAACAAAGAATGAGAAGATGAAATCAATCTGTTCTGCATCAGGTGTTTCTGCATTACTTGGAATCACAGAACCAGCAATGTTCGGTGTAACACTGAAATTAAAATATCCATTCTACGCTGCCATCATCGGTTCAGCCGTAGGTAATGCATATTGTGCAGCAACAGGAGTTTTGGCACAGGCATTAGGAGCAGCAGGACTTCCGGGATTCCTGTCCATGCTTCCAAAAGATTACTTAAACTTCGTGATCGGACTGCTCTTATCCATGGGAGTATCCGCAGTTTTAACTGCAGTCTTCTGGAAGAAGTTTAACGTCGAAGGAGAAGATCACAAAGCAGAGACTCCGGTTAAAGAAGAAGTAAAAGAAATCGAAGTACAGGAACCAGCAGATACAACAGAAGAAACAAATGAATTATATGCACCAATGAAAGGTGAAGTTTTAGATGTAGTAAAGTCCGCAGACCCAGCATTTGCAAGTAAGGCAATGGGAGAAGGTGTAGCGATCAACCCAAGCGAAGGCATCGTATATGCACCAGCCGATGGAACGATCAGTCTGATCTTCCCTACAAAACATGCAATGGGGATCACATTAAACTCAGGAGTAGAACTTCTGATCCATGCAGGAATCGATACAGTTAAGATGAATGGCGAAGGTTTTGAGACTTTCGTAGAAACAGGAGCCAAAGTAAAGAAAGGTGATAAATTATTATCTTTTGACATGGATCTTGTGAAAGAAAAAGGATACAAGACACAGACGATGTTCTTAGTTGCAGATGCGAAAGGAAAAGAAGTCGAAGTGGTTGAAGCAGCGGATGCAGATAATAATACGAAGATCATGAATTTAAAATAATCATTATTCGAAGAAGGAAAGGAAACCAGGGCAGATGTTTGAAAAATACAAGAAAGTCTATAAGGCAGATTATGAAAAATGGTATAAAGAAAATGAAGCTTACAGAGAACGTGTGGCAGCAGATCAAGACCGATTAAAATTCCATTTAATGCCAAAGACAGGATGGTTAAATGATCCAAATGGTTTATGCCAGTTTAACGGGACATACCATATTTACTACCAGTACACTCCATTTGAACCAACTGGTGAGTTAAAGACATGGGGACATTATACGACAAAAGATTTTATTCATTATGAAGATTTTGGACCAGTCGTATTCCCAGATGAAGACATTGATGCCCATGGTGTCTATTCCGGCTCTGCATTTATTGAAGATGATACGATCCACTATTTCTACACAGGAAATTTAAAATATTTTGACAGAGATGATTATGACTATATCAACAGTGGACGTGGAAGTAATACGATCACATTTACAAGTAAAGACGGCTATGAGTTTACCAAAAAGGAATTGTTAATGACAACCGACGATTATCCGGCTGACATGAGCAACCATGTGCGTGATCCAAAAATCTTTAAGAAAAATGAGAAATATTACATGGTTCTTGGAGCAAGGGATGTCGAAGGTGTGGGTATGATCCTTCTATATGAATCTACAGATCTTAAGAACTGGACATACAAGAATCGTATCACAACTCCACAGAAGTTTGGTTATATGTGGGAATGCCCGGATCTGTTTGAGATGGACGGACAGTTATACATCATCTGCTGCCCACAGGGAGTAGAAACACAAGGTATTGATTACGAAAATGTTCATCAGGTCACAGCAATGAAATTAGACTATGATTTTGATACCGATGAATATGAGATTACAGATATCAAACTTTTTGACCGCGGATTTGATTTCTATGCACCACAAAGTTTTGAGGATGAAAACGGAAGAAGGATTCTGATCGGATGGATGGGAATCCCAGATGCAGACTATACGAATCCAACCGAAGAAGCAGGATGGCAGCATGCACTGACGATCCCAAGAGAATTATCCGTAAGAGACGGAAAACTGATTCAGCAACCGATCGAAGAATTAAAACAGCTTCGAAGTGAAGACAAAGCAGTTTGTACATTTTGTTATGGACAGACGATCATCATGCAAAATAACATCTATGAAGCTGTTGTAGATTTCAAACGATGCAGAGAAATGGTAATGACACTGCGCGAAGGGATCACTCTTTCCTATAAAGACAATATCCTGACCTTAAATCTTGGTGTCTATGGAAGTGGAAGATCAACAAGAAAAGTAAGATTAGAAAAATTAGAGCATCTTCAGATTTTTGCGGATACTTCATCCTTAGAAATCTTTGTAAACCACGGAGAAGAAGTTTTTACAACAAGAATCTACAATCATCATGGAAGACTACTGATTAATGGAGAATGTTCTGGTATAATGACAGTATATCCATTAAAATCATTCGAAATTGAAGGAGGAAGACATGAAGAATAAATTATGTGGGATTGGAGAAGCACTGATCGATTTTATTCCTGAGGTTAAGGGACAGAGATTAAAAGATGTACCTTCATTTAAAAGAGTCGCAGGAGGAGCACCTGCCAATGTAGTCGGAGCAGTCACGAAGCTTGGGATTCCATCCAAATTTTTAACAAAACTTGGAGATGATCCATTTGGAGATTATATTGTGGAAGTGTTAGATGAAGCAGGAATCGACACTTCTAATATTGCAAGAGACAAAGACGGGGAAACAGCCTTAGCATTCGTATCCCTTGCCTCTGACGGAAATCGTGATTTCAAATTTTATAGAAAAAACAGTGCAGATTTACGCTACAGTGTAGAAGATATCCCGGCAGATATCTTAAACGATTGTGGAATGATTCATTTTTGCAGTGTAGACCTTGTGGAATCTCCAATGAAGGAAGCTCACAAGAAACTGATCGATATGGCGATCGCGCAGAATGTGAAAGTATCTTTTGATCCAAACTTAAGATTTTCATTATGGGACGATCTTGATCAATTAAAAGAGACAGTCAATGATTTCTTAAAATACGCAGATATCATCAAGATTTCTGACGAAGAACTGGAATTTATCACAGGACATACAGATATCAAAGATGCTCTGGACGGTTTATTTGCTGATCGTGCAAAATACGTTATCTACACAAAAGGAGCTGACGGAGCAGAAGTGTATACGAGAAATGGAATGGTAGAAGCTTCTGGATATAAGATCGATGTCCGAGATACGACAGGTGCTGGAGATTCGTTTATCGGAGCATTCCTATACTGTCTGTTAAATGATGAAGTAGAAGATTTGGAGTCCGTAAGTGATGACACATTAAGAAACTACCTTGATTTTGCCAATGCTTATGCAGCGAACACAACAACAAAAGAAGGTGCATTAGCAGCCATGGCAGATCGAGCTGAGATGGATGAATGGATGAAGACATTAAAGAAATAAATCAAATAAATCCTTATAGACCATAGAAGAAAGAAGAGTTGAATGTAGTATTTGGCTCTTCTTTTTTGGTGTGCCTTGCGGCGCACGTCACTAATGGATGAAAGTTCCTAATCCGCCCTAGTAGTGGGAAGGATACAGCTAAGACCAAGGGTGTCCATCGTGAGGTGGAATCTGAAGGAAGGTGGAGGCAAATCTCTGGTCTGACGAACAGAAATCACATCAGGCTATAGTTAAGGATAAGGTTGCCAAACAAACCAAAGTCCAATAACTACTCGGAATTAACTGTAGTAAATGTGGCAGATATATGGAGAGAAAGTGACGTGTGGTACCAAGGGAGGTCTCGTCAGCGGACGAAAACAGAGTATGAAGTCCGTGAGTAACAACGAATGGCGAGAAGTCAGCAGAAGCCATAGTAAACCGATGGTTGCAAACATCGGCGAAGGGCTGAACTTTAGGAGACACAAGCAATGAAAGTAACTGAAAGTAGATATAAGAACAGACAACTTCATATAGAGGACTATCTGCAAATGGTATCTGCGGAACAGAAAGAGTATGCAGAAGTGTTCGACTACTCTAAGATTACTGAAAAGAGCAGTGTCATCACAGACTATTGGACGAACAATCTTTTGGAATTGATCTTGCGAAAAGATAATCTTAATAAGGCTTATAAGCAAGTCAAAAGAAACAAGGGAAAAGGTGGAATTGATGGAATGCAGGTGGATGAACTTCTGCCCTTCCTTAGAGAAAACCAGAGAAGCCTGATACAAAAGATAAGGGAAGGTAAATATAAACCGAACCCAGTTCGAAGGGTAGAAATACCAAAGGAAACAAAAGGCGAATATCGACAACTGGGGATACCTACAGTAGTCGACAGAGTTATTCAACAGGCAATCGCACAGGAATTAACGCCAATCTATGAGGAGCAATTCTCAGAGAACAGTTTTGGATTCAGACCAGGAAGAGGAGCGCACGACGCTCTGAGACAATGCCAAAAGAATGTAGACGAGGGCTATGTATATGTAATAGATATGGACTTGGAAAAGTTCTTTGATACAGTAAGCCAGAGTAAACTGATAGAGGTATTGTCAAGAACCATAAAAGATGGCAGAGTCATATCGCTGATACATAAATATCTGAATGCGGGAGTTATAGCAGACGGAATATTTGAACGTACAGAGGTAGGGATGCCGCAAGGAGGACCATTAAGTCCACTGCTTAGTAATGTGATGCTAAATGAATTAGATAAAGAACTGGAGCGCAGAGGACACAGATTTGTCCGATATGCAGATGATTGCATGATATTGTGTAAGAGCAAAAAGAGTGCAGAGAGAACCTTGAGAAATATCATTCCATTTATTGAAGGAAAACTTTTCCTGAAGGTAAACAGGAAGAAAACGGAGGTAGCACATATCAGCAAAGTCAAATATCTAGGCTACACCTTTTACAGATATAAAGGGAAATGCAGACTCAGAGTACATGCAAAGTCAGTGGTTAAGATGAAAAATAAAATCCGGGAATTGACAGACCGGAACAAAGGAATAAGCAATAAAAAACGAGAAAAGGAGTATCAGGAGTATGTGCGAGGATGGGTGCAATACTACAGACTTGCAGATATGAAAGGACTTCTAAAAAGAACAGATGAATGGGCAAGACGGAGAATCCGAGCAGTCTATTGGAAACAATGGAAGAAAATAAAAACAAGATACCGAATGCTAAAAGCATTGGGTATGGAACACTGGATGGCGAAAGAACTAGCATGTAGTAGAAAAGGTTACTGGAGAATGGCACAAGTGCTGAACCAAATTTTTTCGAAAAAAATAATAGCCAGATTGGGATACACGTCCATGTCTGACTATTATCTAACAGTATGTGAAAACTAAAGAACCGCCGTGTACCGAACGGTATGCACGGTGGTGTGAGAGGTCGGCTAATCAATTAATGATTAGCCTCCTACTCGATTAGTAGAAGAAATCTCCGAGACTCCTAAATCAGAAAAGGAGATCGTAGAACGTAATTAAAACACAGTATACATGAAAAAATATTTGTTAAATCCTTGACAACATATTTTTTTAGTCATATAATTAGCGTACAAAGTATTGGTACACGAAAAATAAAACATACGAAGAATATAACAGGCAAATTATTTTGACCAGACAGGAGGATAAAAAGAATGGTTGAATTTAAATTAACGAAAGAACAACTGCTTGCAAAGGAATTGTTCAGAAGTTTCGCTGAGAATGAGATCAAACCAATTTCCAGAGATATGGATGAAGCAGAGAAATTTGATATGGATCTGTTAGATAAGATGAAGAAATACGGTCTGATGGGAATCCCATATTCTAAAGAATACGGTGGAGAGGGAGCAGATGTATTAACATATGCTTTAGCAATGGAAGAGGTATCCAAAGTTGATGCTAGTGCAGGAATCACAATTTCCGTACATACTTCTCTTTGCTGTTCTTGTATTAACGACTATGCATCAGAAGAACAGAAACAGAAATTCTTACGTCCATTAGTTGACGGAAGTAAGATCGGATGTTTTGGACTGACAGAACCAGGAGCTGGAACAGATGCCAGCGGAGTTAAAACAACTGCAAAATTAGACGGTGATCATTATGTATTAAATGGTCAGAAAGTATTTACAACAAACTCTGGATTTGCAGATACATTCATTATTTTTGCTTACACAGATAAGAGTGCAGGAACAAGAGGTATGTCTGCATTTATCGACAGCGAAGGATTAACAGTCAGCAAAGATATTCCTCGTATGGGAATCAGAGCAGCATCCAACGCAGAAGTAGCATTAGTTGATGTGAAAGTTCCAAAAGAAAACCTGATTGGAAGAGAAGGAATGGGATATAAGATCGCTATGGGAGCTTTAGCAGGAGGACGTATCGGAATCGGTGCTCAGTCTGTTGGTATTGCACAGGGTGCATTAAATGAAGCGATCAAATACGTAAAAGAAAGAAAACAGTTTGGAAAACCAATCTCAAAATTCCAGAATACACAGTTCTTGATCGCAGCATTACAGACAAAGATTGATGCAGCAAGATTAATGGTATGGAGAGCAGCGAAAGCAAAAGATGATCATGAAAATTTTGCACCACTTGCAGCGCAGTGTAAATTATTTGCTTCTGATGTAGCTGTTGAAGTTACAAGAGGAGCAGTTCAGATGCTTGGTGGATACGGATACTCAAGAGAATATCCAGTAGAGAGAATGTATCGTGATGCGAAGATCACAGAGATTTATGAAGGTACATCCGAAGCTATGAAGATGATCGTTGGCGGTGGATTATTAAGATAAGAAAGAAGGAGACAAGAGAATGAAGATTGTTGTTTGTGCAAAACAAGTACCAGATACAACGGAAGTAAAATTAGATCCAAAGACAAATACACTGATCCGTGATGGTGTTCCAAGTATTATTAACCCAGATGATAAAGCAGGAATTGAAGCAGCACTTCAGTTAAAAGAAAAATGCCCAGGAAGTACAGTAACTGTTGTTTCTATGGGACCACCTCAGGCAGATGTTGCATTAAGAGAAGCATTAGCAATGGGATGCGATGATGCATTATTGATCTCAGATCGTGCATTTGGAGGAGCAGATACATGGGCTACTTCTTCTACAATTGCAGCAGCATTAAAGAAATTAGACTATGATGTGATCATCACAGGACGTCAGGCAATCGATGGAGATACAGCACAGGTTGGACCTCAGATCGCAGAACACCTTGGAATTCCTCAGGTAAGTTATGTAGAGAAGATGGATGTAGAAGGGGAAGATACTTTAGTTGTCCAGAGACAGTTTGAAGATCGTCACCAGATCATCGAGGTGAAGACACCTTGTCTTTTAACAGCATTAGCTGAACTTGCTGATCCAAGATACATGTCTGTTCACGGTGTATTTGATGCATATCGTGAAAAAGAAGTAAAAGTTTGGGGATTAGAAGATATCAAAGATACAGTCAATGAAGGAAATATCGGATTAAAAGGTTCTCCTACCAGAGTTAAGAAATCCTTTACAAAACAGGCAAAAGGTGCAGGAACGATCTTAAATGATCTCTCCGATGACGAAGCAGTTGCCGCAATCGTAGAAAAATTACAGGAAAAACACATCATTTAAGGTAAGGAGGACAATCAAAATGTGTAAAGATGTTTATGTATTTGCTGAGCAGAGAGATGGAAATCTTCAGAAAGTCGGTATCGAACTGATCGGAGAAGCAAGAAAGCTTGCAGATGATCTTGGACAGAATGTAGTTGCAGTCTTACTTGGAAACAAGATTAAAGATAAAGCAAGTGAACTGATCGCTCATGGAGCAGATAAAGTTGTAGTAGTAGATGATGAAATGCTGGCAGAATATGTGACAGAACCATATGCAAAAGCAATGATGGAGATCATTCAGTCCCATAATCCAGAGATTGTTCTCTATGGAGCAACATCGATCGGACGAGATCTTGCACCAAGAGTTTCTGCAAGAATCCACACAGGATTAACAGCAGACTGTACAAAACTTGATATTGATGAAGAAACAAAATTATTAATGATGACACGACCAGCATTTGGTGGAAATATCATGGCTACGATCGTCTGTGAAGATTTCAGACCACAGATGGCAACAGTAAGACCTGGTGTTATGAAAGCATTAGAAGCTGATGAAAGCAGACAGGGTGAGGTTGAAGTTGTTGAAGTAAACTTTACAGATGCAGATATGAATGTTAAGATCCGTGAAGTTGTAAAAACAACACACAAATCTGTAGATATCACAGAAGCTAAGATCCTGGTAGCAGGAGGACGTGGTGTAGGAAATGCAGAAGGATTTAAAGATCTTGAAGCATTAGCGGATACATTAGATGGTGAAGTGGCAGCATCAAGAGCAGCTGTAGATTCAGGATGGATCAGCAATGACCGTCAGGTTGGACAGACAGGTAAGACGGTTCGTCCAGAGTTATACTTAGCATGTGGAATCTCTGGAGCAATCCAGCACGCAGCAGGTATGGAGAATTCAGAATTCATCGTAGCGATCAACCGAGATGAAGACGCAGCGATCTTTGATATCGCAGATCTTGGTGTCGTGGGTGATATTAAGAAGATCCTTCCAAAATTAAATGATGCGATCAAAGCAGTCAAAGAAAAATAAAGTATAATTGAAGTTATAAATGAAAACTCCTAAAGACATAAAAACTCCAAAGAACATAAAAATTCAAAGAACAGAGAAATGGGCGGCGTAAAGACCGCCCATTTCTCTGTTTTTATGGAAAGTAAAAATGCTTGACGAAGAATTGTTAGAATGTTACAATGTAAAATACAATTAGCGTGCGAAATATTTACAAAATAAACAAAAAGGAGAAACGAAATGAGATTTGTTGTGATTTTAAAACAAATTCCAGATGATTCGATCAAAAAAGAATATCAGGATGTGGATCAGTTAAATGACAGTGATAAGAACGTAATAAAAGAAGCACTGGATTTAAGAGACCGCTATGGTGGAACTGTAGATGTGATCGGATTTGGACCATTATCTGCAGAAGATGTTATGAAAGAGACGCTTACTTATGGAATTGATGATGCCTTCCTGATCAGTGATTCCCAATTCGCAGATATGGATGTATCACAGGTAGCCAAGATCGTCGCAGCGGTGATCAAAAAGCTTGGTCCATATGATCTGGTCTTATGCGGACGGCAGGCAATTGATGGAGATAGTGCCCATATGGCTTCTATGACCTCTTGTGCGTTGGAGATCCCATTGATCGCGTATTCTGACGAGATCACAGAGATGAAAGATGGAAGTGTTTTCGCAACATGTATGGGTGATCAAATGGCATATAAGGTAGAAGCAAAAACTCCAGCAATGATACTTTCTATCAGAGAGAAGAACAAGAACCGTTTTCCATCCGTACCAGATATCATGAAAACATATGATGGAACATATAAGACAAAGATATTGACGAATGACGAGCTGGATATTTCTGTGACCAAGAGAAAAGTAACGCAACTTAGAAAATATGAAGTCAAAAGCAGTAAGCAGCAAAAACTTGTTATGATCAGTGGAAAAGATGAAGAAGAAAAGGCAGCACAGGTTCTTCAATTATTAAAGCAAAAGAGCGTGATCTAGGAGGTGTTTGGAGATGGATTTAGGAAAAAAAGAAGGAATCGTTGTTGTTGGAGAGATTCAAAAGGGAGAGATCATGCCACTGACTTTGGAATTGATCGGGGCAGCAGGAAAACTTTCGAAGGAGAGAAATCTTTCATTGTCAGTGATCTTATCAGGATGTGAGATCAAAGAAGAGGCAAAGAAGCTTTACAATTACGGAGTTGATGAAATCCTCTGTATCGAAGATGAAAAATTAATAGAAGGGCATATGCAGCTGCATCACGATGCTGTTATAGAAGTTTTAAAAGAAAAGGTTCCAAAAGTGATACTGATCGGAGGAACAGCATCAGGAAGAGTCCTTGCAGGAAAGACAGCCTATGCATTTGATACAGAATTAGTCTGTGATGCATCGAAACTTACATACGATGAGAAACAGGAACAACTTATCATCACAAGACCGGCATTCGATGGAAAAAATATGGCAGACTTTGTGATCAATCCATCCTTGACATCGGTGATCACGATCCGTACAGGAGTGATGGGAAAAGCAGAATACAAGGAAGACAAACAAGGTGAGATGTTATATGTATATCCAGAATGTCTGAAGGAAGAACGACAAGATCTGATCTATCACGGAGTGGCAGGAAAAAGTGGAAAAGAAGTTCATCTGGATACAGCAAGGATCATAGTTTCCGGTGGCCGTGGGATGAAAGGAGAAGAAGGATTTGCGCTTCTTGAGAGACTTGCAGAGAAGATCGGAGGGGAAGTTGCATGTACAAGACCATGTGTAGATGCCGGATGGATGCTTCCAACACAGCAGGTAGGACAGTCAGGAATCTCCGTAAAACCGAAACTGTATCTTGCATTTGGGATTGCCGGGGCAATTCAGCATATGACAGGAATTGATGCAGATTGCATCATTTCAGTCAATAATAATCCGAGGGCTGCGATCTTTGCATACAGTGATTATGGTGTGGTTTCGGATGCAAAGAAATTACTGGAGAGTATGTTAAAACAGATGGAAGAAGGAAAAGAATTCTTATAAAAATGGATAAAAAAGTATGCTGTGTATCTGGTTTTGATATACAGCATACTTT
>ERZ772889.2560-NODE-2560-length-13981-cov-4.055651_pt1 | contig 13981 bp, 15 predicted proteins | sample MGYA00512127_ERZ772889 | MGnify/ENA primary metagenome ERZ772889 (study PRJEB29015, sample SAMEA2737689) | human gut metagenome | biome: human gut; feature: human-associated habitat; material: faeces | place: China | collected 2012 ...
GCCATCACGGATGCGGAAGCCAAGAGACGCAGAGAGAAGATCCAGGAAGAGGCAAGCTTTTTCGGTTCCATGGATGGTGCTGTAAAATACGTAAAAGGAGATGCGGTTGCGGGTCTTCTGATCACCACCATCAATATTGTGGGCGGTATCATCATGGGAATGACGAGGCAGGGCATGGATATCACCAGTGCGTTGAATAAATACACTATCCTGACTATCGGCGACGGTCTGGTAAGCCAGATCCCCTCCCTGTTGATCTCACTGTCCACCGGTATTCTGGTGACCAAGGGAAGCAAGGATGCTGACTTCGGTACGACACTGGTAAGCCAGTTGTTTGGTGTACCCAAGGGTCTGTACCTGGTGGGAGCCATGCTGGCAATTCTGGGATTTGTGACGGAACTGAATACGATCCTGTTCGTGGGACTGGGACTGGTATTTATCATCGTAGCAAGAAATATCGAGGGTACGATAGAAGCAGCCCAGATCGAACAGGAGGTAGACAGCGAGGAAGCTGCGGCGGAGGAGATCCGGCAGCCAGAAAATGTCAACAGTCTGTTGCAGGTGGATCCCATCGAGCTGGAATTCGGTTACGGTATTATTCCTCTGGCGGATGTGAACCAGGGCGGTGACCTGTTGGATCGCGTGGTTATGATCCGAAGACAGATTGCGCTGGAACTTGGTACGGTGGTGCCTATTATCCGTTTGCGTGATAATATTCAGCTGAATCCGAATCAGTATATCATCAAGATCAAAGGTATTCAGGTCAGTGAGGGAGAAATCCTGTTTGACCATTATATGGCAATGAATCCCGGTTATGTGGAAGAGGAGATTACGGGTATCCCCACGTTCGAGCCTTCCTTCCATCTGCCGGCTATCTGGATCACGGAAGGTCAGAGAGAGCGGGCGGAGAGCCTGGGCTACACGGTAGTAGATCCCCCGTCCATCATCGCTACGCATCTGACGGAGATCATCCGCCAGCACATTGCGGAGTTGCTGACCAGACAGGATGTACAGAACCTTATCAACAATGTAAAAGAGAACAATCCTTCTCTGGTGGACGAGCTGGTACCAAAGTTGTTGGGACTGGGCGAGATCCAGAAAGTATTGCAGAATCTGTTGCGGGAGGGAATCTCCATCCGGGATCTGCTGACGATTCTGGAGACTCTGGCGGATTATGCACCGACGACAAGGGATACCGATATCCTGACGGAGTATGTGAGACAGAGCTTAAAGAGAGCAATCTCCACCAAGTATTTCCCTTCCCACGAGACTACCAGTGTGCTGACGCTGGATCCAAAGATCGAGCAGGAAGTCATGGGAAGCGTAAAACAGACAGAGACAGGAGCTTTCCTGAATCTGGATCCCGCCAGAAGCAAAGCAATTCTCAATGCGGTGGGAGAAGAGATCAAAAAGCTGGAAAACATGGGAAAGACCCCCATTATCATGACATCACCGATCGTAAGAATGTATTTCAAGCGGCTGACCGAAGATTATTATCCGGATCTGGTCGTAGTGTCTTACAACGAAGTAGAATCGAATGTGGAATTACAGTCTGTGGGTATGGTCACAGCTTAAGATATTAAGCGCATTGAACCGACACAGGAACGAGGAACAGTATGATAATTAAGAAATTTACCGGGAAAACAGAAGCAGAGGCGACAGAGGCTGCGAAAAAAGAATTGGGAAACGGACTGGTGATCATGAATGTCCGTGAAGTGAAAAAGAAAGGGCTGTTCTCCTTTCTGTCACCGAAGCAGATCGAGGTGACCGCTGCGCTGGAGGATGAGTCCCCCCAGAAATCTGTGGTAAACAGTCTGAATCGTACGGAAGCTTCCGGGGCAGGTGTAGGTACGGCGAAGACGGTATCGATGAAAAACAGCACGGAAAATATAGAAAAAAAGCTGGATAGTCTGCAGACGCTTTTGGAAAGTCAGTTAAACAGCAGACCGGTAGCTGCAAATACGGAGAAGGCAGCGGAAGCACAGAAAGAAGCTTTGGACAGCGAAGCGGAAGCGGCAGTGGAAAAGCAGGAAGAAAAAGAGGACGAGCAGAATCCGGAGCAGGATAAGTTCATCCGTCTGCTGTATAACAAAATGCTGGATAATGAGATGGATGAAAAATATGTCAACAGTATTCTGGAGGATGCTTCCAAGACAAAGAAAGCGGATCTTCCCTTTGATTATCTACTGGCGAATATTTATCAGAAGATGGTGTTGAAATTCGGAAAATCCGAAGGAATCACTCCGGCGGAGGATGGACCGAGAATCGTATGGTTCATCGGACCTACCGGTGTGGGTAAGACGACTACCATCGCCAAACTGGCAGGAAAATATTGTGTGGAAGACAAGAAAAAGGTGGCTCTCCTTACGGCAGATACCTATCGTATTGCGGCAGCGGAGCAGTTGCGGACCTATGCCAATATTCTGGAGACACCTTTCCGCGTGATCTATACACCGGAGGAGTTGCAGACCGCCATTGATGATTACTGGGACTGTGATTATATTTTTATCGATACAGCGGGGAGATCGCACCAGAATGCGGAACAGTTGGAGAAAATGAAGGAAATGGTGGGTGGACTGAAGAGACCGGAGGACTATCAGGTATTTCTGGTATTAAGTGCTACCACAAAATACAGGGATCTCCAGAAGATCGCAGACTGTTACGGAAAGATCGCAAAGTTTGAGTTGATTTTTACAAAGTTGGATGAAACAGAAGCAGTGGGGAATCTGCTGAACATAAAGCTTTATACGGATGCACCGATCGCATATGTGACCTGTGGTCAAAACGTTCCGGATGACATGGAAATATTCAACCCACAGAAGACGGTGAAACAGATCCTTGGAGGCAAGGAGTAAAGCTTTTACAGAAAGGCGCAGAAAAATGGATCAGGCGGAACAGCTAAGGATCATTAAAGCAAATAACCAAATACGACCTACTGCAAGAGTCATTACCGTTACTTCCGGCAAGGGTGGCGTGGGAAAATCCAATATGTCTATCAATCTGGCAATTCAATTCCGCAAAATGGGCAAACGGGTGATCATTCTGGATGCGGATTTCGGGCTGGCGAACATCGAGATCATGTTCGGAGCAATACCGAAGCACAACCTGTGTGATCTGGTTTACGAGGGCAAGAGCATCAGTGATATCATTACCTGGGGCCCTATGGAAGTGGGATTTATTTCTGGTGGTTCGGGAATTGCCGGGATGGCCAATCTGGGAAAAGATGCCCTGACCTGTATCATACAGAATCTGGCGGAGCTGGATGCCCTGACGGATATCATTATCGTGGATACCGGAGCGGGAATCTCTGACAGTGTGTTGGAATTTCTGGTGGCCAGCGGGGAAGTGCTGCTGGTGACCACACCGGAGCCTACTTCCATCACGGATTCCTATTCTCTGCTGAAGGCACTGTACAGACATCCGAGATTCCAGGAGGATTTCACGAAGGTGATGATGGTGGCCAACCGGGTAAGTAATATCAAGGAAGGCCAGGTACTGTTCGACAAGCTGAATGCAGTCGTGACCAGATACCTGAAAATTCCCATGACTTATATGGGATGTGTACCTCAGGATCCTCAGGTCATGCAGGCGGTGATGCAGCAGGTACCCGTATCCATACAGAATCCGGGAGCAAAGGCAAGCCAGGCTTATCAGAGGATCGCAGAGAGAATGTGCGAAAAAGAAGACGATACAGCGCAGGAGCAGCAGCCCAGGCGCGGAATGGCAGCATTTTTTTCTCACATTATAGGTACGAGAAATGGAGCTACAAAACAGTCCAGATAAGAGAGGTATGAACTTATGTTATCCAGATTTGTGGAAGAAGGATCGAAAATAGAGCTCCGCGCATTGCAGCGGGGGTTGGAGGAAAAGGGAGCAGAAAGCACGGCAAAGGTGTACCAGAGCCGGGTGCTGCAGATTCTGTCGGAGGATACTCTGGAGATCTCCATGCCCATGGAGCAGACCAGACTGATACTTTTGCCGGTGGACTCGGAATACGACATGATCTTTTTCGAGGAGAACAGCCTCTACCAGTGCTTTGCAAGGATCATAGACCGGTACAAAAGCAACAACGTATATGTGCTGGTCATGGAACTGACCAGCAATCTGCGGAAATATCAGAGAAGAGAATATTATCGTTTCAGCTGCGCGCTGGATATGTGTGCCAGAAATCTGGAGGAAGAAGAGATCCAGGCACTGGAGAAAAATTCTCCTTATGAACTGCAGCCGGGACTTCCTTTGAAACACAGCGTGATCGTGGACATCAGCGGCGGAGGACTGCGATTTGTGTCTACCCAGCGATATGAACCCGGCAGTCTGATCCTGTGCAGTTATCATCTGGTGAAAGACGGAGAACAGAAAAAGTACGAGGTGGTAGGCAAAGTACTGGCGGTAAGAGAACTGGAGAAACGCAAGGGGACGTTCGAACACCGGGTACAGTACTATAACCTGGACGTAAATACAAGAGAAGAAATCATCCGCTTTATTTTTGAAGAAGAGTGTAAGAGTCGTAAAAAGGAGAGATTGGACTAATGCCAAAAAAAATACTGGTTGTTGATGACTCTGCACTCATGAGAAGAGTGCTGTGTGATATAATAGATACTGACATAAGGTTCCAGGTGGCTGACCGGGCAAAAGACGGATTGGAAGCATTCGATCTGTTGAGCCGAAACAGTTACGACGCAGTTGTCCTGGATGTGAATATGCCGCGTATGAACGGCCTGCAGCTTTTACAGGAGCTGCGTAAATACAAGATTCCCGTCCGTGTGATGATGGCCAGCACCGATACGAAGGAAGGCGCCAGAACCACTCTGGATGCTCTGGAACTGGGAGCGTTGGATTTTGTACATAAGCCGGACAGCGCAGTAGACTGTCGTGGTGAGAATTTCCGCAGAGAATTCCTGCGGACACTGAATGTGGTAGCGAACAGCAAACTGCCGGTATTTGCCGAGGAAGCGAAGCTTACCGAGGAAAAAGGCACGGTAAAAGAGATGATGAAGATCATCAATCATCATCCGGTCAGCGTGTCGGGTAGCAAGGTCGTAGCCATTGCCAGTTCCACAGGAGGCCCGAAATCTCTCCAGTCGGTGATTCCCTTATTGCCGGCGAATCTGGATGCACCGGTGCTGGTAGTACAGCATATGCCTGTGGGATTCACAGCATCCCTTGCAGAACGGTTGGATAATTTGAGCCAGCTTCATGTAAAGGAAGCAGCAGAGGGAGAAGAACTGAAAAAGGGATGGGTCTACATCGCCATGGGCGGCAAACACCTTAATGTTGTCACATCCCCGGCTGGACGCCATACGCTGCATCTGTCGGAGGAACCTTACAGGGAAGGTGTCAGACCCTGTGCCAATTATATGTATGAGTCCCTGCAGACCAGCCGCTTTGATTCGGTAGTCTGTGCCGTTATGACGGGAATGGGAGCGGACGGAACGGAAGGAATCGGGAAACTGAAAGCTTCCAAAAAGTCCTATGTGATCGCACAGGATCAGGATACCAGCGTAGTATTTGGAATGCCTAAGAGTATCATCACAGCCGGGCTGGCAGATCAGGTAGTACCGTTAGATCAGATCGCTCAGGAGATCATACTGCATGTAGGAGTAGTAAAGTAGCAAGCAATATATGCCGTTTCCGGCAATACCGTGACCGGCAGAATGGAGGAAGAGATGGACGTAAGCCAATATCTTGAAATTTTTCTGGATGAAACAAATGAACATCTGCAGAACTTGAACACACAGATTCTGGAACTGGAGTCAGATCCTGAAAACATGGACAATATCAATGAGATATTCCGTGCCGCGCATTCCCTGAAAGGAATGGCAGGAACCATGGGCTACAAGCGTATGCAGAACCTGACCCATGACATGGAGAATGTGTTCTCGGAAGTACGTAACGGCAATATTAAAGTAAAACCGGAAATGATCGATGTATTGTTCCAGTGTCTGGATGCTCTGGAAGAGTACAAGAACAATATTCAGGAGACCTCTGATGAGGGAACCAACGACAATGAGAATCTGATCAAGGCCCTGAATGATATTTTAAACGATGGCAAGACGGAGGAGGCTCCCGCTGCCAAGGAAGAGGCTCCCACTGCCACAGCACCTGCAGCTGAATCCGGCGCAGACGGTGGTGAAAAATGGAATGACATTGCGTTTGATGACAGCCAGATCCGTGTGATCAAAGAGGCTATGAAGCAGGGTAAAAATGTATACGGCATCAATGTAGTGGTACAGGAAAGCTGTATCCTGAAGGCCGCAAGAGCATTCCTGGTATTCAAGGCAGTGGAGGAAAAAGGTGAGATCATCGTATCCATGCCCAGCGCACAGGATGTAGAGGATGAGAAGTTCGACAAGGACTTCACACTGATCGTTCTGTCTGATTACTCTCTGGATGATATTATCAAGTCCGCAGAGAGCGTATCTGAGATCGCACAGGTAACCGGTGCGGTACTGGAACTGGAGAAGACCAAGAATTACCATGCGGAAGAGGAAGCAAGCGAACCCGCAGAAGAGAAGAAGGAAGCAGTGGCAGAGGTCAAGGCTGCAGAACAGCCCAAGAAGGAAGAAAAGCAGCCAAGGCCCCGGAAAAGAAACCCGCCAATAAGCCGGTCGTCAACCGTACCGTGCGTGTAGATATTGAAAAACTGGATTCCCTGATGAATCTGGTAAGTGAGCTGATCATTGCCAAGAACTCTCTGGTAGCTGCGTCCAGCAATGACCAGGGCAATAATTCCGCATTCAATGAGCAGATCGAGTATCTGGAAAACGTAACCACGAACCTTCATGAATCTGTAATGAAGGTACGAATGGTACCTATTGAGAGCGTTGTTGTGAAGTTCCCCAGAATGATCCGTGATCTGTCCAAGAAGCTGGACAAGAAGATGGAATTGTATATGAGTGGTGAAGAGACCGAACTGGATCGTACCGTAGTAGACGAGATCGGAGATCCTCTGATGCATCTGCTTCGTAATTCCGCAGACCATGGTCTGGAATCCGCAGAGGTACGTGCACAGCGTGGCAAGCCGGAACAGGGATCTATCTTCCTGGATGCTTATCAGGATGGTAATAACGTAGTCATCGAAGTAAGGGATGATGGTAACGGTATTGATGTAGAAGCTGTTAAGAATAAAGCAATCGAACGTAATCTGGTAACCACGGAGCAGGCTGCTAATATGTCTGAGAAGGATATTATCAACCTGCTGTTCCAGCCTGGATTCTCTACTTCTGAGAAGGTGACCGACGTTTCCGGCAGAGGTGTAGGTCTGGATGTTGTTAAGTCCAAGATCGAATCCTTAAGCGGTGAAGTGGAAGTGAAATCCAAGTGGGGAGAGGGAAGTACCTGGACCATTCGACTGCCTCTGACCCTTGCAATTATCCAGGCACTGATGGTAGTCGTAGGAGGAGAAAAATATGCGATCTCTCTGGGATCCATCCAGACGATCGAAGATATCTCTCCCAACGATATCAAACTGGTAGAGAACAAAGAAGTGATCAACTTGAGAGGAACCGTGATTCCTCTGATCCGTCTGACCGAGGTACTGGATGTAGAGAGTACCAGATCCCCTGAGGACAACCTGATCGTTGTCATTGTCAAGAAGGGCGATAAGATGGCAGGTCTGGTTATCGACGAACTGATCGGACAGCAGGAGATCGTTATAAAGTCTCTTGGCAAATACATCAAGCAGTGCAAATTCATCAGTGGTGCAACGATCCTTGGTGACGGCGAAGTAGCACTGATCCTGGATGCCAACGCATTACTGTAAGGAGGGAGATGACAGTTATGGAAGAACTTAGCATGAAAGAAACTTTAAAGGCCGGAGACGAGCGTAAAGTTGAGGAGGATTTTTTCCAGTATATTGTGATCCGCCTCGGAGATGAGCAGTACGGTATCGATATCCGATACATTGACAATATTGTAAGAATGCAGCATATCACCAGAGTGCCCAAGGTACCCGCATATTTAAAAGGTGTCATCAATCTGCGTGGTGAGGTTCTGCCGGTCATGAGTCTTCGCGTGAAGATGGGACTGGAGGCAGACGAACTGACCCGTGCTACCAGAATCATCATTCTGAAGCAGGAACAGCAGGGCAGTGTAGGAATCATTGTGGATGAAGTAAGGGAAGTAGTGACTCTGGGAAGCAGTGAGATTGAGAAATTATCACAGAATACCGCTGAGAGTAAAAAGAGCTTTATTACAGGTGTAGGCAAACACAATGGGGAACTGATCTCTCTGTTGGATCTGAATTCCATCACATTGGAGGAAAATGCATAAAGGAGACTGATCCATGGGAGATCTGAGTTTAGAGAAAGTTTCGGAAACATATCTGGACGTTTTAAAAGAAATTGGCAACATTGGAGCGGGCAACGCTATGACAGCACTCTCCCAGATGCTGAACTGTAAGGTAGATATGAAGGTACCGCAGGTAAAGCTTTTGGATTTCAACGAAGTAGGAGCATTGATGGGAGGAGAAGAGCAGGTAATGGTCGGTGTCTTCCTGGGAGTGGAAGGAGATATCACCGGCAGCATGATGTTTCTGGTAGAACAGGGCAGTGCAAAGCATCTTCTGCATAAGATTCTGGGAGATATGGTACAGCAGGAAGGCTTTTCCGAAATCGAGTTTTCTGCCATGCAGGAGATCGGCAATATTATCACGGGAGCTTATCTGAATTCCCTGTCCACGTTGACGAATCTGAAGATCATTCCTACCCCGCCGTCTCTGACCCTGGACATGGCAGGAGCTATTCTCAGCGTTCCAGCCATTGAATTCGGAACATTGGGAGACAAGATTTTGCTGATACAGTCTCAGTTTTACGATGAAGTTGAGATCGACGGATATTTTATTCTGGTTCCCGATATTGAGTCCTACCCGAAGATCCTGAAATCTTTGGGAATACCTGTAGCATAGATTCAGGAGCGCAGAAGAAGGGGAGCAGAATGAGCGAGATTATTAAAGTAGGGATGGCGGATCTGAAGACCTGTGTAAGCCCAGATGGAGTGACAACTCTGGGACTGGGCTCCTGCGTGGGAATCGCAATCCGCGACCCGGTGACAAAAATAGGCGGTCTGGCACATATTATGCTGCCGGACAGCACTTCGATCCGTAACAGCAGTCAGAACATTGCAAAATTTGCAGATACCGGAATCGATGAACTGGTACGACAGATGGAGAAGCTGGGAGCCAAAAAAGCGAGAATGGTTGCCAAGATTGCTGGCGGGGCTACTATGTTCACGTTTCAGGGGAAAAACGACATGATGCAGGTGGGGGACCGTAACGTGGAGGCTGTGAAGAAGAAACTGAAAGAGATCAGTATTCCTATTTTGGCACAGGATACAGGTAAGAATTACGGAAGAACCGTAACTTTTTATCCGGAGACCGGAGAGTTCCATATTCGTGCGGTAGGAAAGAGTGAGTCCATCATTTAAGGATGGATGACCGGATGGGTAAATTATGAACAGAAAGAATATGCCATTACTTTTGATGCTGATCGCAGGTGCGTGTACCTGGATCGTAACGCTGGTGAGAAGTTATTCGTTACTGGCAAGTCTTGTGGCACTTTTTACTGTTATGCTGCTGTTTTATTGTCTTGGAAGTGTGATCCGGCTGTTGCTGGACCGGTTCGACAGACAGAATGAAGAGAAGGCAAAACAGGAGCAGGAAGAAAAAGAGAAGGCTTTACAAGAGGAAGAAGCTGCTGGGTCACAGGAGGACACAGCGCAGAAGGGTGTAAGCGATTCGAATGGATGAAGCCGGTAAGAAAAGGTTATTAGAAGAATATGCTGCTAATAAACGACCGGAGACCAGAGAACAGTTGATACTGGAGTATGCTCCGCTAGTCAAGGCAGTAGCGGGACGGCTGAGTATGTATCTGGGCTATAATGTGGATTACGAAGACCTGGTCAGTTACGGGATTTTTGGACTGATTGATGCCATTGACAAGTTCGACTGCCTCAAAGAGGTAAAGTTCGAGACTTATGCCAGTCTGAGGATCCGGGGAGCCATTCTGGACCAGATCCGTAAAATGGATTGGATTCCCCGAACGATAAGACAACGGCAGAAGAAGATCGACGCGGTCATCAAGGAAGTGGAACAGACCACGGGACGCAGTGCAACGGATGAAGACATTGCAGCGGGACTGGGAATTTCTTCAGAGGAATATCTGGACTGGCAGTCACAGATGAAGATCACCGGCCTGATATCCCTGAACGAGTATATGGATCAGGGAAGTGATGTCTCACAGGATTATAGCAGACATACGACAGCACGTTTTGATGGTCCGGAAGAAAGTGTGGAAAAAGAAGAACTGACCAAGGTTCTGGGAGAAGCACTGGAACTTCTGACGGAAAAGGAAAAGAAAGTAGTTACGCTATATTATTATGAGGATCTGACATTGAAGGAAATCAGTAACATTCTGGAGGTGTCGGAGTCCAGGGTATCCCAGCTACATACCCGTGCTTTACAGAAAATGAAGACAAAAATGGGAGACTACATGGGACTTTTGTAGAACCTCGTTGACCCGTAATGGAATGCGGGATGGGAAGGCAGAGGAAAAGGCGTATGCAGAATGGCTATTTTCAAGTGGTGAGAACACCGGGAGGTTATGGATTACAGATCTTCCAACCCAAGGATGGAGGAGAGGACGTAAGACTGCAGGAGGTAATGGATTATCTGGACAGACAATCCATACCTTATGATTCCATGTCCATTAAAAAGGCGATACTCGCAGAAGAAGACGCGGTCTGCTTTCTGGAACGAAAGGATTGTCCGGAAATCGAGGAATCCTGTCGTATAGAAGTCAGTGAGGACAATTTGCAGGCAATCGTACGGTTCTATCCGGCTTCACAGACCGGGAAACGGGCAACAATGGACAGTGTGATCAAAGATCTCCGGTTCCGGAATATTGTCTATGGAATCCAGATGAGTGTTCTGCAGGATCATTTTATGTCTGACGGAATTTATTGCACCGATCTGGTAGTGGCCCGGGGAAAAGAACCCAGACATGGCACAGACGCCTATATCAAATATTATTTTAATACGGATGTTCACGCACAGCCGACACTGAAAGATGACGGGACGGTGGATTATTTCCATCTGAACATGATCAATCCCTGTAAAAAGGGACAGCTGCTGGCAGAGGTCATTCCGGAGGACGAGGGAGAGTACGGAACTACCGTACAGGGTGCCAAGATCCGGCCCAGACAGGTGAAAAAAGCCCATCTGGAGTTCGGCCATAATATAGAGATTTCCGAAGACCGGAGAAGACTCACTTCCCTGGTAGACGGACATGTTTCCCTGGTAGAGGGAAAGGTGTTTGTATCGGATGTCTACGAAGTGGAAAATGTGGATCTGTCTACCGGAAATATTGATTTTGAGGGCAGCGTGCAGGTAAATGGCAATGTTTCCTCCAATTTCGTCATCCGGGCAGGCAGCAATGTGATCATAAGCGGTGTCGTGGAAGGTGCCTACATTGAGGCTGGGGGCAATATCATCATTGCCCGCGGAATGAATGGTATGGCAAAGGGTACGTTGAAAGCTGGGGGCAATATTGTGGCAAAATTCCTGGAGAATGCTACAGCCAGTGCCGGAGGCTATGTCAGCACGGAGTCGATCCTGCACAGCAATGTGATAGCGGCAACAGAGATTCAGGTAACCGGCAAGCGAGGATTTATCACCGGCGGTCATGTACGTGCCGGACAGAAGATTGAGGTTAAGACGCTGGGGGCAATGCTGGGAGCGCCGACGGTAGTGGAAGTTGGTGTGGATCCGGAGAAAAAGGCAGAATATATGAAGATGCAGAAGGAAGTCTCCGAGATTGTGAAGAATATCCGCAGTCTGCAGCCGATCCTTGCGAATTTTGCAGAAAAAAAGAGTAAGGGAGTCCGTTTTACACCGGATCAGATCAACTATATCAGAAACACTGCAGCTTCCATGGAGACACTCAATAAGAGTCTGGAGGAAAAGAACCGGCGTATGCAGGAACTGCAGCTGGAGTTCAATCCGCAGGAGCGGGCCATGGTGCAGGTACGGGGAGAAGTGTACCCGGGTACTACGATCATCATCGGAGATTCTTCCATGCAGGTGAAGAGTACCTATCATTATTGCCGGTTCGAGCGCATTGACGGAGATGTGAAGTCCACACCACTGTAACCGGCAGCAGATTGTTTAAGGAACAGAAAATGGCAGAAAAGAGGAATGTCTTATGTCGTTTGGATCTTTGGAGGTTGCGTCGATCCCGCGAACGCAGGATTACACGACGATGAAGCAGAATGAAGACAATAAGGGTGCATTTCAACAGATGACGCTGGGAGAGCATGCACAGAAACAGAGTGAACAGCGGACCAGAGAAGTGCACAGCAGTGATAATGCAGACTGGTATACGGGGCAGTATGATGCCAAGGAAAAAGGAAAGAATGAGTATGCCGGTAACGGTGGTAAACACCGGAAAAAAGAAAATTCCGAAAAAGATGGTGTGGTGGTGACGAAACAGCATCAGGGATTTGACATTAAGATCTGAGAATACAAAGGAAAAGCAGTATGGGTATATTAGAAGTGGTTCTGCTGATTGCAGGAATCGTAATATTTATAGGAAGTTTTTTATTGCCTTCCGGAAAAGAAAGCGGAATCAATAAAGAAGCAGCAAAAGAAGAGATCAAAGGTCTTATGGAAGAAGAAATGCAGACAGTTCGCAGTCAGATGCAGGATAAAATGGACGAGACCTCGGAAGATGCGCTGGAGAAGGCGGAACGTTCCCTGGAACGTCTGACCAATGAAAAGATCATGGCAGTGAGTGAATATTCCGATACGGTATTGCAGGAGATTCACAAGAACCATGAGGAAGCCATGTTTTTATACGATATGCTGAACAATAAGCATGCCAATATCAAAGATACCGTATCCAAAATGGATAAGGCAGTGAAGGCGGCAGAAGACAAGGCTAAGGTCAAAGCGGAAGAGAACGTGAAGACACAGAAGGAGAATGTGACGGAAGAACAGCTGACAGAAGTACAGGAACCGGCAGAGACGATAGAGCCGTCCGGCTCCCCGGAGATCGGATTCATGGGGGAGACCGCAGAAGAAGGTCAGAACAATAACGAGAAGATTCTGGAAATGCACAGACAGGGCAAATCCACAGTGGCGATTGCCAAGGAACTGGGGCTGGGTGTCGGTGAAGTAAAGCTTGTGATCGACCTGTATAAGGCCTGACAGTAATCGTGTGAATTAAGGACGGAGATATCGATGAAATTAAAATATTATCTGCGAGGTCTCGGAATCGGTATGATCGTGACGGCATTGATCCTGGGAATCAGTTTTTCCAACCGGCAGGATCAGACATCCCAGATCATGACGGATGACCAGATCAGAGAGCGTGCGGCAGAACTTGGAATGGTGGACAGCAGTGAACTGACGCTGGCGGCACTGCAAAACAGTGAAAAACAGCCGACGGAAGGCACACCGGAGGAAACCACGCAGACACAGGAACAGAACAATATAGAAGCGGAACCGGAGACCACGGTTCCCGCAGAGCCGGAAGTAACCGAAGCACCACAGCGGACACAGACCGCCAGCATAACAATCCAGAGAGGCGATGATTCCGGCAGTGCCAGCAGACGGCTCTATGAGGCCGGACTGGTGGAGAATGCAAAGGCATTTGACAATTATTTATGCAACAACGGCTACAGCCGCAGTATCAATCCCGGCACATATGAGATCGCTCCCGGGGCTTCCGAAGAGGAAATTGCTAAAATAATCACAGGAAAACATTAAAAACCCCTTGTCATAGGGGTTTTCCTATGTTATAATCGCACTGTTGTGACAAAAAACACGCCTTTCGATTTGACGATGGTGCTCCTGCCAAAATGCAGAGGTCTTCGCCAGAGCTAACCGGGTTCTTAACGCGTCCCGGCAGAAAAGAAATGCGGAAGATTTTAACCAAATGGAGGTAAAGACATGAGCGTTATTTCTATGAAACAGTTACTTGAAGCA
>ERZ772889.2599-NODE-2599-length-13806-cov-4.216784_pt1 | contig 13806 bp, 7 predicted proteins | sample MGYA00512127_ERZ772889 | MGnify/ENA primary metagenome ERZ772889 (study PRJEB29015, sample SAMEA2737689) | human gut metagenome | biome: human gut; feature: human-associated habitat; material: faeces | place: China | collected 2012 ...
ACCGTCTCCCAATTTTTCTATTGCAGGCACATAACCTTCATCTACAAGACTCTTGACATATTCGAAAGCCGTAACGGTTTCATCTGAATTCCATCCACAGGTTCCATCATCATTCAGGTAGCTTCCACCAGCCTCTGTAATCCATGGATACATAGTATCAATTGCAGAAGACATATCATTAATAATTGTCGGATATTCAATTCCAAGTTCATCTTTGTGTTCCATCAATGTTTTACATGCCTCTGTAAATTCATCCCATGTAAATCCATCTTCCGGAACTTCAATTCCGCACTTGTCAAACATATCAACATTATAAACCCAGCCGTAATTTCCTCCATCAAGTGGGAGTGAATACCAGTCACCATCATATGTACAATATCTTTCTGCGACATCCCAGAAGTCATCAAATTTGTATTCTGTATCTGCTTTCAGCGCATCTACATCGAATTTCTGTAATGCCCCGGCATTTGCAAGAATCTGCGTAGTCCCTGTATTACAGTTGATAAGATCCGGAAGGTCACCTGCTGTAGCTTCTGTCAGAATTTTAGTTGCATAATCGGATACTTCTTCAAAATTGATTTCAATATCCGGATTTTCCTTTTCAAAAGCTTCGATAACTTTCTGATATTTGTCATAGCTATCATAGCTCTGCCAGTTTAATGTAATTTTATCTCCGGAATCTCCCTTGGCAGCCATTACATCCACCCCACTGCCAACGCTGACAACTGGCACCATACATGCTGTTAATACAAGTGCAATTACCTTTTTCTTCATTTTGTTCTCCCTTCGTATTATAACTTTTCTCCATATGTTAACCGGTTTCACATTGTTTATTTTTCTTTATATTACCATTCATTTTTTACTTTGTAAATATACTTTTTTCATTTCATGCATTATGTATGGTTTTATCAAATTATTTTTGTATATTATTCACAATTTCGCGGTTTCCTAAATAAAAAAAGCCCCTACAATGCCTTTCGACACCATAGGAGCTTTCTCTGTAATTTTTCTTTATTCTATTCTGCCTTCAGATAAATCTGGAATGCATCATAATTTTGCTCTGGTAATGGAAGCAGGATTCCGGCATGCATCAACGCCGCGCCGGAGAAGTTTCCAGCGTCTTCTCCATCCAGCTGCATCTGATAAACCTTTTTCGGATCCAGCCCTTTCCATTTCACGATCTCAGATGCTGCATTTGCATACATATCTGTATAAACGACAGACATGCAGGCCTCACTGCCATCCTGTGCCGCATATTCCCATACAGTATAGTCTCTGTTTTCAAATGGTGAAGTCAGTCTGTAATAATCTCCGAACTGGAACAGTCTTCCATGTTCTTTGAAGAACGCAATCTGTTCTCCCGCCATCTTCTTTTCTTCATCAGTCATCTTACTGAGATCCAGTTCATATCCAAATGTTCCCTGCATTGCACAGATTCCTCTTGTCTTGAATGGTGTCACGCGATGATTCTGATGATTCGGGCAAACCGATACGTGTGCGGAAACAGAAGACATCGGATAGCCAAAGGAAGTACCGTACTGAATACGCAGTCTTTCAATCGCATCCGTATTATCGCTACACCAGATCTGCGGACAGTAATACAACATACCTGCATCAAACCGTCCACCGCCGCCACTGCATCCTTCCAGCAGAAGTTCCGGGAATCTCTGAGTCACAGCTTCCAGTACTTTATAAAGGCCAAGCACATAACGATGTCTCAGTTCCCCCTGACGGTCACGTGGAAGCTTCGCACTGTAAGCAGCCATAAGTGAACGGTTCATATCCCATTTGATATACTGGATATCCGCTTTCTCTACAATATCACAGATCCGCTCTGTCAGATAATCTGTCACATCTTCTCTGGACATATCCAATACCAGCTGGGAACGACTTCTGATCGGCTGTCTTCCCGGTATGACCAGTGCCCAGTCCGGATGTGCCCGATACAGATCACTGTCCTCAGAGATCATCTCCGGCTCAAACCAAAGCCCGAAAGAAAGCCCCATATCATGTACTTCTTTCACCAGCTCAGAAAGGGTTCCGCACAGCTTTTTCTCATTTACAAACCAGTCGCCAAGGCCGGAGAAATCATCATCCCTTTTTCCAAACCATCCATCATCCAGTACCAGCATATCCAGATTCAGTTCTGCCGCTTCTTTTGCAATTGCAATCAGATTGTCTTTGTTAAAATCAAAATAGGTTGCTTCCCAGTTATTTACCAGAATCGGGCGCACTCTGTCTTTCCAGCAGCTGCGGATCAGATTCGACACGATTGCCTGATGCAGAGTCTGGGACAGCTTTGAAAATCCATCTGCACTGTATGTCAGACATACCTCAGGTGTGCTGAAGCTTTCACCCTTTTTTAGTTTCCAGGAAAAATCATAGTCATCAATTCCAATGACCAGTCTTGTCTGATTAAACTGATCTACTTCTGCCTGTGCATGAAAACCGCCACTGTACAGAAAAGATGCACTGTAGCACTCACCAGTACTCTCTGTAGTGTCTTTATCCGCAAGAATCACAAAAGGATTATGCTGGTGGCTGGAAGTTCCACGGGTACTGCGAAGCTCCGTGATGCCGTGTGGCAGACTGTTTCTTTCCATCTGACGCTCACCGGCATGTTTTCCATAAAAATGAATCAGATCATATTTTCCCATTCCAAGATCCAGACACGCACTCATAATTCTGGAAATCTGGATATCACCCTCTGTACGGTTTTCGACTACTGCTGCTCTTGTAATGATATCCAGCTCTTCAAAGACTCCATAAAGAAGATGTACATAGACTTCTTCAACAGCATCTTTCAGAACGATCTCCAGTGTCTCTCCTTCTGATTTCTCAGAAGAAAAGAATGCCGGAAGCCCCGGAATGTTATATTTTCCATCTCTTACCTGATAGCTGTCAAAGAAAAACATCCCGTCCTGTACACCGCTTCCAAGGTCTGCTTTCAGACAGTCTACACGATAATCTCCGTCGCCATATACCGGAAACTCCTGCGGAAGAAAATCCAGAGAATATACACGCTCTCTGTCAGTCCCCGGGATATTTCCGCTGAATCCACGGTCTGCCATACGAATCAGATAGGAACAGTCCGTATCATCCGTACGGTTTCCGTAATAAGTGTGAATAAGCATATTCTGCTCGTCCACTTTCATCTGATAAGTACTGTTTTTTGTATGAAGAGTAAAAATCTGATTCTTTATATTGATAGCCATTGTCGTTTTCCCTTTCTGTCTTTTTCAAGAATTATTTTACTGCTCCGTTTACAACACCATTGATAATCTGCTTCTGGCAAATGATATAGAAGATCAGAATTGGTAAAAGTGCCAGGAGATAAGATGCAAATGCCAGGTTATAATTCGTTCCGAACTGTGTCTGGAAATTCAGCTGTGCCAGCGGCAGTGTGTTCTGATCTGTACCGGACATGATGACCAGTGGAGTCATAACGTCATTCCAGGTACTCATTGCTGTGAGAACTGCTACTGTTGCATGCATCGGTTTCATATTTGGAAAAATAATCTTCCAGTAAGTCTGCCATACTCCGGCTCCATCCACACAGGCGGCCTCTTCCAGTGCCATCGGGATATTATTCAGATATCCGGAATAAAGCAGTACATTCATCGGCATAAAAAACACAACATACAATACAATAACACCAAAGCGGTTTGCGATTCCCAGCTGTGCAGTTTCTTTTACCAGCGGCATCATAAGAACCGCAAACGGTACAAACATACCACTTACAATGTAATAGTAAGAAATCTTAAATATCTTACGCTGCTTCATCTTTCTTCCGATCAGATAACCGGCAAGTGAATGTATTAATATACATAATACCACAGTTACCCCGGTAATAAGAAGACTGTTTCCAAGAGAATGCCAGAAATCAGTTACACGCATTGCCTCTGCAAAGTTTTCAAAACTCCATTTCTGTGGGAATGCCAGTGCACCAGCTACATCATTTGTCATTTCCGATGGCTTCTTAAATGCAATGATCACTGTCATATACAGTGGAAATAAAACCGTCAGGCAGCCAAGTGCCAGTAAAATATTAATAATCCTGTTTGTAGTCTTACCACGAACAGCGCCTTCTTTTTTCTTTGTTCTGCTCATTATAACTGCTCCTCCTTACTTCCCAGGAATTTCATCTGAAACAGTGATATCGCAACGATCACAATAAAGAATACAAATGCATTCGCACTCTGGAAACCAAACTGTCCTCCACTCATACCATTGTTATAGATCAGATAAGAAATGGACTCTGTGCTCTGTGACGGGCCACCTTTTGTCAAAGACATGATCTGGTCAAATACCATCAGCGCATTTTTCATACAAAGGACAAGGTTAATTGTTACAAATGGCATGATCAATGGAAGTGTAATGCTCTTAAATTTTTTCCATCCGGATGCTCCATCCAGCATACATGCCTCATAAACTTCTTCCGGTACTGTCTGCAGACCGGAAATATAGATAATCGTATTCATTGCGATTCCCTGCCATGCTCCGACGATCACGATTGCAAGCCATGCCCATTTTGTGCTTCCAAGCAGACTCGTTTTCAGGAAACCAATTCCTGTTACTTCTCCGATCGTCGGCAGAATATAGGTAAAAATGAAGCTGAAGATATAACCGACAACCAGACCTCCCAGAATATTTGGTACAAAATAGATTCCTCTGAGTGCATTTTTTCCACGGATCTTGCTGTTCAGTCCCAGTGCCAGGATCAGGCTGAGGAGATTGACCACAATTGTCATAACCAGTGCATATTTAAATGTAAACAGATATGAGTGACCCACACGGGAATCCTGAAAAATTTCTGCAAAGTTCCGCAGTCCTACAAAATCATAACTTCCATATCCGCGGAAGTTTGTAAGTCCGTAATAAAAACCTTTGATCAGCGGTAATGTATTAAAGCAGAAGAAAAGAACCAGAATCGGCGCCAGAAGGCCAAGAAATATCTTTTCATTTTTACTCCACGCACCATGCTTTTTATTCATGATCATTGCCCTCCTCATATGCTTTTACTTTTGCCACGATATCTCTGTTATAGCGGATCCATTCTTTGTCAAATCGTTTCATAAATGTATCTGTCGCATCAGCACTGTCATCCATCAGATATGTCTGGATCATTGCATCTACCGACATTTCGCTCGGGTAATGATGGTCCTGATAATCCGCTACAATACCGTTTTCGATATAATCACGCATTTCTTCCAGCTCCGGAGTAACCTCAAAATCACCTTTTTTACATGGAACAGCACTCTGTGCATTCAGATATTTTTTAATGCTTTCATCTTCAAGCATATAACTGAGCACTTCATAGGCTGCCTCTTTATTTTTACAATCTTTCATCACGCAGAACATCAGATCATTTCCGGAATTCAGCACATTTTTATCCGCATCTTCATTTGCCGGAAATACAAAAGAACCAATATTCATATCCGGATTTACAGATTTGATCTGAGAGATCGCATAGCTTCCAATTGTAAACATCGCAGATGCTCCTCTTGCGAATGCAGTGCAGGCATCGTTATATCCCTGAGACACCGGATCTTTCTGTCCATATGTAAGAAGCGCTTTTTCCTTTTCTGCCACTTCTCTGTAATTTTCTGCAAAAGTTGTTTTTCCACTGTTTACCTGATAAGTCAGATCAGAATCGCACAGACTTACTGCAATTGCATTCCACGGTGCCAGTGTAGTCCATGTATCTTTAAAACCAAAATATAATGGCTGGATTCCTTCTGACTGGATCTGATCACAAAGATTCGTAAATTCTGTCCATGTGGTCGGAATCTCCCAGCCATGTTCTTCAAACATATCCCGGTTAAAAAGAATTCCAGCTGCATTTGCCATATACGGAACGGCATAAACACCATCTTTCGGCACATATTCCAGATCTTTGTTCATCTCAAGATATTTCTCTTTAATATCGTTCAGTCCTTCAAAATCAGAAATATCCATCAGCATGTCTGCATCCAGAAAATTGGAATAATTAATATCCCCGCCAATTCCGATGATATCCGGATTATCCTCGCGGATAAATCTTGTTTTCAGGATTGTCATTGCATCGTTCGGTGAATCAATCTTTAAATAAATATCATCGTGCGTTGCATTGAACTCATCCTGAAACTGTTCAAAAATATCTACCGCCTCCGGTTTATACTGTACCATTTCAATTACAGTTTTGCCCTCTGTTTCGTCCTTTCCGGAGCATCCTGTCATAACTGTTCCCATTGCCAGAACTCCCGCAAGGAAAACAGCACCTACCTTATGCTTTCCCATTTGTTTCTCCCTTCTTTACAGCTATTCACTGCCATCTGGCAGTTCAGATTCAGACCGGTCATCTCTGTTTGATTTGATTCTAACACCAAAAGAAAAGCTTCGTACATAGATCGATAACATCAAAATATACCATAATGCGTTATTTCCAGAATAATGTTGATGTTACTACGCATTATGGTATATAATAGTACTAAATAGCGATATTTCGTTAAAATTGTACGATTTCTGTATCTCGTTTTTATGCATATTTTACTATATTTTGTAGGAGGAAATGATAAAAACCATGTCAGATTCTATTTTTCATATATTTTCCGATGAACGTTTTCTTGACCTGACCGTGTATCAGTACGGCTACGAGAAATGTGAACCGCTGCATTCTTATGGTCCATTTGTACGTAATCATTATCTTTTTCACTATATTATTTCCGGCAAAGGAATGCTGAGTGTTACAGAAAAAGATGACAATGCTGTTTACCATATGGAAGCACATTCCGGCTTTCTCATTGAACCGGGGCGTATCAATCTTTACAGTGCTGACCAGAAATTCCCATGGGAATACGTCTGGGTAGAGTTCGATGGACTGCGTGCAAAAGAGCTGATGGAAGAAGCCGGACTGTCCAACGATCATCCGGTCTTTCATCCCATTTCCGATACAGCAGCAGATAAGCTTCGCGATGAAATGCTGCGTCTGACACAATACCCGGACAATTCCCGCCCACTTGGAATCATTGGTCAGTTATATCTTATTATGGATGCCCTTATCCAGGGTTCTTCCAATAAAAAAAGGCTTCAGGGCGGAAAGCTTTCTAGATTTTACGCACAGGAAGCACTTTCTTTTATTGAACAAAATTATGCATTACCTATTACAGTCGAAGATATGGCTAATCGATGCAATCTTGATCGAAGCTATTTTGGTAAAGTTTTCAAAGATATGATCGGACAGTCTCCACAGGACTTCCTGATCCGCTATCGAATGAGTAAAGCAACCTCTCTGCTTACCAGCACCAGCCTGTCCATTGGTGACATCAGCGTTCAGGTTGGATATCCAAACCAGCTTCATTTTTCCAGAGCATTCCGTAACATTTACGGGATGTCACCAAGACAATATCGCCAACAGAACAAATTATTGTCCTGAATCACAGGCAGGTTACGTTTCTGTTTACTTTTCTTCATGATATTGCATTTTCTGTGAAAAGAATAGCTTTTACACCAGTCCGATGGTAAAATAAAAACCGAAAAATAAAACTGGAGGAACCCTATGAAAAAGAAAAGATTTTTTCCTCTCTCTATGGGAATCGGTTTTCTGTTCACAGGTCTGTTCTGCTGTTTTTCTGTATCAGCAGATGCTGTTGAAGGCTCACCAGGGCAGACTGTTTCCGGAGAATATGCCGTTATTATAAATACAGACACCTCTTCATCTCAGAATACCGGAACTCTGGTTTTTGACGATGGTACAGATACTGTCTCTTCTTATCTCAGCACTGGCAGCAGCGCAGCCAATCTGCCTGCGTCCCAGATTCTCAAAAAAGCTTCTGACACCAGTGATTATAATGTTCTTTCTTCATCTGCCCTTTCCGCAGCAGCTGCACAGTCTGCTGCCACAAGTTACTACATCGGGCAGGAAAAATATATCTATCGTTCAAATAGTACAGGCAAAACTTATGTATGCATCGGCATTGGTGAACACTGCTATATCTGGATGGATAAAGATATGAAAGCCAGTTACGATGCAGCTGGTAAGACTTCCTCAATCGCAAAGGATATGGCAGGTGTATATGACGGACAACCTTATCGAATCCTGAATACTCTGGCCGGTGGTAACATCCCATATGAAGATAATTCCGGTAAAATTTCAATTCTTCTCGAAACTTTATCTTCCGCAAGCGGCATGTACATGTACGACACAGACATCACAGCAATCCATATCAACACTCCTTCTGCATCTGCCTATGTTTCCGGTGAAATGTCCAAAAGAAACGGTCTGCTTGTACACGAAGGACAGCATGCACTGCTCTGGCTGAAAACCAGATTTTCCAATACCGGCAGATATATGTGGCTCAATGAGGGACTGGCTGTGACTGCCATGGACTATCTCTGGGGTGGCATTGATTCCAGCGGATGGTTAAACGGCATTGCCGGAAGTACCGCTATTCGAAGCGGCTCTTCCCTAATCTATCAGACCTACCGTGATGATACGGCGCAGGATTACGGCATGCCTTATCTTTTTATGCGTTATGTAATCGACCGTATGGCCGGAAGCTATAAACCAATGGATGTCCTGCCAAAATTTTACCAGATAGATGCCTCCACCCTTACCTGTGAAGAATACCTGACGCAGGTAACCGGCATTCCATTTAAGACATTAATGGCTGATTTCTATACCGCAATCGCTGCCGGCGATCTCTACGGCAATTACAGTTTCTCTGGTGACCGTATTGCCGCCGGAAAGGCTGCAACATTTCCTGTTTTTTCCGGAAACAGTAACCAGAACTATACGCTGCCTGCAGCTTCTGCAGTCATTATAAAACTGAAAAATGGGAAATTCACGGTTCCTGCCAACGGAAGCTCCAGCATTATTTACCGTATCGTCGGAAATCGCGCCACTTCTGCAGCTCCATCTGAAGGTAGTGGTACTGCCTCTGATCCATATAAGATCACTTCTCTCGATGACCTGAACCTTATCTCGGATCATCCGGGTGCTTATTACAGTCTGACCAAAGATATTCAGACAAATGGAAATATTAATTTCTCTGTAAATTATTTCAGTGGACACTTAGATGGTAATTCACACACTATTTACGGATTGAAAAAACCGCTTATCGCCCAAAATGACGGAACCATTGAAAATCTGCGAATTGTAGCTGATTTTGACGATGACAGCCAGAATGTACAGGGTGTCATTGCACAATATAATCAGGGAAAGATTCAGGAATGTTCTGTTTCCGGCACGGTCACCGGACATATGGGTGGCGATGGATCCATGGTCTTTCCTGAATTTGGCGGCATTGCCGGTCAGAACGAACTTGCCGGAATCATCAGTGGGTGTACGGCCCGCCTGAATATAAATCTGTCTATGCCAGCTATGAAAGGCTGGGTCGGCGGTATTGCCGGATTAAATATTGGTACAATAGAAAAGTGTGTCAGCAATGGAATCATCTCTGTCACCCAGGAAAACGGCACTTCTTATCCTCTTTATGTCGGTGGTATTGCCGGTGAAACCCAAAAATTCAGTGGTATGGGTGGTGTGATCAAAGAATGTCTGCATGCCGGTCAGATTAAAGTTTCCGGTGGTTCCTCTTTTGTTGGACAAATTTGCGGTCTTGCAGCTGCAAATGTAATAAATTCTTCAACCGGATTAAATGGTCACATCCTGAACTGTTATGGAAAAACGGGATCTGGAAATCTGGTCGGTTCTACTGCTGCAGTGCCTTCAACCGGTGGTCTGCTGACAGATGCACAGATGAAGGATTCTTCCTCTTACCAGGGATGGTCTTTTGGAGCTGACTGGAAAATGTCTGATGATGGAATCCCGGCTCGAACCGATTCCTCAGACATTACTTCACTTTCTGTAAAATATACTCCGTCCTCCTGTTATATTGGTGAAACACCATGGAGCTTCGGAACGCTTGTTATAAACAACAAAACGGAAGTTTCCATTACGCGGGATATGGTCAGCGGTTTTGATAATACATCGGCACATACCTGCCAGATTACTGTAACATACAAAGGCCGACAGACCAGTTATTTACTTCCTGTCGTTGCTCCAAAAACAAGTGATATTACAAGTCTCCAGATATCAGCAAAACCATCCAGACTTTCCTATACAGAGGGAGATCTGTTCAATCCATCCGGTGTCAGCTTCTTTGCTACCATAGGCGGTCGCTATGCCTATATTTACAGCGGATATACTTATGATAAAACGCGTGCGCTGACTTCTTCTGATACAGAAGTTACTTTTGACTATTTTGGTGCAAAAGTAACACAGAAGATTTCTGTTGCAGCAAATACACCAACAAAACTGAATATTCTTTCTTCGCCATCAAAGACTCAGTACACCATCGGAGATAAGCTGGATCTTTCGGGAATAAAGCTTCAGATTGTTTACAGCAATGGAACCCTTTCTCCAATAATTACTACTGATACTCTGGATACCTATGGAATTCATATAGCACTTGGCGCTGCTTCAAATGTTACTGCGATTGACAAAAAGCATATTATGACTGCTTCGGACAGCGGAAGCTCTCTTCTGTTTTATGCTACAGATATATTACCAGGACAGTATGGAACTGTAACTGCAGTTTCCTCGACTCTCAGTGTACTGGCTCCTCTGCAGATTACAGATACAGAGCTTCATCTGTGCACTGGAACCAAGAACACTCAATATGCTTATTCCGGCAACGTAACCGGCGGCAGTGGCGAGTACAAGACAACCGTTGTCAGCGAGAATCTTCCGTCCGGACTGAGCCGAAATAATATACCTGACAGTTCCAGTTACTCTTATTTCTATTACTCAGGAACAGTTACTGCTCCTGTCGGCACTTACGAGTCACTGTACACCGTTCAGGATACTCAGACAAAAGCGACCTTATCGGTAAAAATTGTATTACATGTACTTGCTTCCAGTGAAGCAAAATTTTACAGTTTCGTACTGCGTGCCTCGGATAACCCGGAACTTAAACAGGATGTCATCGGAGAGATTGGAACGGACACGATCATTCTCCGGCTGCCAAAAGGCACAAATGTAACTGCCCTGAAACCATCTATTGATTTTGGCTACAGTTACGGTACTTCCCTTCCGTCTGCCTTTTGGAGTGGAAACCCACATGATTTTACCAATCCGGTCATTTATACATTAACTGCACCGGACGGAGTTACAAAGAAATCCTACACCGCGCAAGTAGAATTCTATGATTCTGCTCAAGGAGTCACAACTCCGACTCCAAAGCCGACCAATACTCCGACTCCAAAGCCCACCAGTACTCCGACTCCGAAGCCTACCAGCACCCCGACTCCGAAGCCTACCAGCACCCCGACTCCAAAGCCTACCAGTACTCCGACTCCGAAGCCTACCAGCACCCCGACTCCGAAGCCTACCAGTACCCCGACTCCGAAGCCTACCAGTACTCCAGTGCCAACAAATACTCCGGTTCCGACTAACACTCCGACTCCAAGACCAACAAATACTCCGGTTCCGAAGCCACAGCCTACCAGTACTCCAGCTCCAAGACCTTACCCAGTTGGAATGCCTGTCAAACATACAGCAAGTAATGGCATATATAAGGTAACCGGCACTCAAACTCTGGAGTATACAAAACCCGTAAATAAAAAATCGAGTGTTATTAATATTCCGGACCGCATTACACTCAATGGTCTGGATTACACTGTAACCTCTGTTGGAAGCAAAGCTTTCAAAAACAACAAATATCTGAAGAAGGTATCCATTGGAAATAACGTTGTTCAGATCAAAAATTATGCTTTCTATAAATGCCCTAAACTGTCTTCTGTAAAAGTTGGAAGATCCGTTCGGTTAATTGGAAAGCAATGTTTCTACGGATGTAAGAAATTAAGAACACTGAACATTCAATCTCCAGGATTATCGGAGAAATACACTGGTTCAAATGCCTTTAAAGGAACACCTGCAAAAATGAAAGTCTATGTTCCAAGAAAACAGGCCAAAAATTATAAAAAATTATTCCTGAAACGAGGGATGCGCAAAACTGTCACTTTCAAAGGCATTCGATAGGTAGTAAAAAGAAGGAGCAGTCCGAAAATATATTTCAGACAGCTCCTTTTTTTCTGACTTAAGAAGGGGAATTTCTGATATAAATACAGTTCGCCCATATTCTCCCCACCAGCAGTTTTATTTACCTACTGCAACTCCTTCAATATTGATCTTCCAATCGTGCCTTCCGGCATCTGTACCCCAAAATTTTCTGCAACAGATGCACCGATCACCGCAAATGTATCCTGATTCTCAATAGCTCCTGTTTCTTTCATTTTCTTTGAATATGCAATAAATGGTACATATTCTCTTGTATGATCTGTTCCGGTATAAGTTGGGTCATTTCCATGATCCGCAGTCAGGATCAGAAGATCATCCTCTCGCAACTCATTCATCAGAGTTCCGAGTCCACTATCAAACTTCTCAATCTCACGTCCGTATCCTTCCGGATTTCTTCTATGCCCCCACAAAGCGTCAAAATCCACCAGATTCACAAAGCAGAGACCATGAAAATCTTTTTTACAGATATCAATCGTCTGTTGCATGCCATGCACAGAACTGTCTGAATGGTAAGTCTGTGTAATTCCCTCACCACAGAAAATATCATTGATCTTTCCAACACCGATCACATCAAGACCTGCATCCTTCAATGCATTTAAGGCTGTTCTTCCAGTCGGTTTCAACGCATAGTCATGGCGGTTGCTGGTTCTCTTAAACGCACCCTTTTTCTTTCCGACATACGGTCTCGCAATAACTCTGCCGACTCTCCACTCATCCTTCATGGTCAGTTCCCTGGCAATCTCACAGCAGCGATACAGGTTGGCAAGATCAAATGTCTCTTCATTTCCACAGATCTGCATTACTGAATCCGCAGAGGTATAGACAATCATCGCTCCTGTATTGATTTCTTCCTCGCCAAGTTCCTCGATGATTTCTGTTCCACTGGCACTCTTATTTCCAATCACACGCTTGCCACATCTCTTTTCCAGTTCATCGATCAGTTCTTTAGGAAAACCGGTTTCTGTAAAAGTAATAAACGGCTTCTGTGTATAGATTCCCATCATTTCCCAGTGGCCTGTCATTGTATCCTTTCCATTGCTGGTCTCCCCAATTCGCATATAGCGGCCAATCGGATTTTCCACGCCTTCCATCGTACCACCCTTATGCAGATTCAACATTCCAAGTTTCTGAAGATTTGGAATATCCAAAGTTCCCATCTTATCCAGGATATGTCCGAACGTATCCACACCCTTATCGCCAAATTTCTCAGAATCCGGCATTGCTCCAATCCCCAGTGAATCCAGAACAATCACAAATACTCTCTTATAAGTTTCCATAAACACTCCTTTCTGCCTGTTCCCATCAGACGAATGTCCGTTAAACTATGCCAGATCTGCCGGTCCAAATCCAAGCGGAAAAAGTTCCCTTAAAGTAAAGACATCGTATTTATCTTTGCTGACTGCCAGAATGATCTGAAATGTTTCCGGATCACAGAACTCCATCATGACCTGTCTGCACACACCACACGGTGCCGCATACCCTGTCAGAACTCCATCCCTGCCGCCTACAACACAGATTGCCTGAAATTCCTTTACTCCTTCACTGACTGCTTTAAAAAAAGCAGTCCTCTCAGCACAGTTTGTTGGTGTATAAGCAGCATTTTCAATATTACATCCTGTATAATACGTGCCATTCTTTGCCAGAAGTGCCGCTCCCACATGAAAATGTGAATATGGCGCATAAGAATAACCCCGCTGTTTTATCGCCAGATCGATCATTTCTTCAATCTGTTTTTTGTCCATTCT